>SDBT01006639.1_pt1 | contig 19130 bp, 18 predicted proteins | sample 2277101 | NCBI WGS metagenome assembly SDBT01 (sample SAMN10404973, study PRJNA504765) | marine sediment metagenome | isolation source: marine sediment core GS10_PC15, 103 cmbsf | place: Arctic Ocean: Southern Knipovich Ridge | collected 2010 | reverse complement strand
GTCAAGGAAGCCATTTCCACTCTCCAGGGACAGGGACCGGATAGTTTCCTCACCCACTGTCTTGATGTTGCCGAGCAGATGTTAACCCTGGGAGAAGCTGCCAGGGACGTCTCTGAAGCGCGTCAGGAAGCTGCCGCGGCAATTGAAGATGGATCAGCCTGGACCAAGTTTCTTGAATTGGTCAACGCCCAGGGGGGTAATCTTGATTACGTCAAGGATCCTTCCCTCTTCCCTTCTGCTTCTATTATCGAAACAGTGCCATCACCTAAAACCGGTTATATAAGTCAGATTCATGCCAGGATTGTTGGAGAAACAGCTGTTGATCTGGGGGCCGGTCGAACAAAAAAGGAAGATCAAATCGATCACACCGTTGGCATTGAAGTATTGCGCGAAGTGGGCGATTTTGTGAACGAGGGAGAGGATCTATTCGTTCTCCATTCTGCATCCCGGGATGATTTTGAAAAAGCCAAAGAACGTCTTTTAACTGCCCACCACTGGAGTGATAAGCCAGTTGATCCTTTGCCGCTGGTCTATGATATTATCCGCTGATTATGTTTCTGGTGTATCCGGGATAAAACGGGAAGATAACTCTTGTAATAAAATCCCCGGTTGATGATCATATTTACTCAAGGACTCTCTGCCATTGGTAAGACGGGTGAGAATATCAAAAAGTAGGTCATTTACTGGTGTTGGAAAGTTTAAATTTGCACCTGCCCTTTTAACTGCTCCATTGAGGTGCTCAACCTCGCTTTTTCCTTTTCCACTGTGCAGATCAATATGGAATGAAGGTATTTTTTCACCGCGTCCCCCTCCAATTAAATTTGATAGAATTGGCTGTGATAATGTTGGGGGCAGGTATTTAAATACAAATGCCAATAACCTTACTGGCACCCCCGGTAAATTCACTGTTTTGAATCCAAGCAATTTCATTACTGCTAGGGTCTCCAATATTTGCGATCTCTCCATACGAAAAAGCTCTGGATCTGCATAGACCTCGGAAGTTGTCATATTCAGGATTGCGGAGCTGGCATTTCCCAGTAAATTGAGGATTAATTTTGACCATTTCATATCCTCAGGCCGGGAATAATGGACTGGTTCTAATCCTGCCCTATTAAATTCAGGGATTAAACCAGAAATGAGTGGATGATCTCCAGCAATTCCCATCCCTCGGGACTTCTGGACAATTATATTTCCCTTCTGGATGCGATCAACCGCTGTTGTAACTGTTCCCGGAATCACCAGGTTTTTCCCGAGTGCATCTCTGAGGATCTTTTCACTCTTAACACCATTTTGCAGGCACAATATCGGCGGCAGGTAATCTTGCAGTCTGACAAGATCAGGAAGGATATTCTCAAGATGATAAGTCTTGAGAGCCAGGATAGCCAGGTCAAAGGAGGTGTGCTTGACTAGATCCAGATCTGTGATCAGATCTGGTGCGGGGAGAGAATATATCTGTCCCTCAATTTCCATCTTTAAGCCCCGTTCTGTGAGATCTATCAAGTCTTTCTCGCGTTCCAAGAACACTACTTGATGATCCTGAAGCAGGAGGCTAGTTCCGATGTAGGTTCCAATTGCTCCAGCGCCGAAAATCAAAAATCTATATTTCATATTTGGATTGAATTCAGGATTCCTGGATAGGGAGGTGATTGGTATTGTTATGTTCCAGAATAATCCAATTGTTGTTTTCCGGAATATAACGGACAGATGTAGAACCCGTATTTGAAAACTGGAAATTCGGACCTTGAAAATTTGGTTGAGGGGTAATGCCAACCAGGGCATGCATTACCATATTCAACAAACCACCGTGAGAAATGATCAAATACTTGCCCGGAGGGTATTTCATAAGTTGATTAAGAGCAGCTCCAGCTCTGAGGTAGAGCTCCCACTGGCTTTCGCCAGTGTTGGCAATTGGCTGATAGAGGGGAATAAAATCCGGGGGAGGGATAATATGCTGGGCCTGCTCATGAAGTAAACCTGCCAGCTCTCCGTTATCCCGTTCCATCCAGACCGGGTCGAAGGTAAGCTCGACTTCCAGGCGGTTGGTTAAGATCTTGGCGGTTTGTTTTGCCCGAGTCAGGGGGCTGGATATCGCTAGATCAAAGTGGATATTTTGCCCATGCCAATATTCTGCCAGAAGTTCTGTCTGTTCTAGACCGTGCTCAGTCAGGGGAAAATCAGCCTGCCCTTGATGGCGATTCTCTGCATTACCAGTAGATTCTCCATGACGCAAAAGTATAAAAAAAGAGTCCGAAGATGATTTCATTGGGAAAGACCTGAAATATTTGTCTAAACTACTTGTTTATTTGATCAGGTGGCTTTCTTAGGGCCATTCTGATATTCCGCGTAAAAAATCACTTCCTGTAAGTTTCTTTTTGCCTGCCAGCTGAAGAATTTCAAAAACCAGAATCCCGTCGACTGTGCCAACTGCAGGAAGTCCCTCATGTTTTATAAACACATATCTACCGGGTGAAGTTACGGGAACAGACCGGGCTTGGTGGATAATCAATCGTTGATCATTCCAGAAAGTATATGTTCCCGGCCAGGGATAGTATGCTCTGACTTTTCTGGCAAGCCCTTCAGCTGATTGCCCAAAGTCCAGCATTCCATCCTGTTTTTTAAGCATTCCAGCATATGTGGCCTGAGTACTGTCCTGGGGGCGGAGTTGGATATCACCCCGAAGGTATTCGGGAATAGTCTTTACCAGTAGTTCAGCACCCAGGTTTGCTAAACGAGCTGATAAAGATCCAGCTGTGTCATCGTTAGCTATGTTGATAGATATTTGGTTGAGGATTGGACCATCATCCAAACCTTCCGCCATTTTCATGATGGTAACCCCGGTGGTGCGGTCCCCTGCTAGAATGGCCGCATTAATGGGAGAGGCTCCTCTCCACTTGGGCAGCAAAGAGGCGTGGACGTTAACGCAGCCGTGCTCAGGTATCGATAATAATTCAGGACTGAGTATTTGCCCAAAGGCTGTGACACAGATCAGGTCAGGATTCCAAGCCCTGATCTTTTCCATAGCCGAGGCAGAGTTTGTATTCTGGGGTTGAAATAGGTTCAGATGAAGGCTTTCCGCAGTCTGTTTTACTGCTGTTGGAATCATTTTTCTGCCGCGCCCGGTTGGGCGATCAGGCTGGGTGATCACTCCTTTGATCTGATAACTCCTGGCAAGTTCAGCCAGAGTTGGAACTGCAAAGTCAGGCGTACCCATAAATACCAGGCGTATATCCATAAGGAAATTTTAACATAGCTGGCTTGATTTCAGGGCCAGATTGAATAAGTTATCTGAAAGTGAAGGAGATAGATTTGATCAGGTTTCGGAAGGAACCCCTACTGCAACCTGGTCCCTGCCTTTATCTTTTGCGCGGTAGAGAGCTCTATCAGCGATAATCACCAGTTCGTCTGCGTCTGTAGTGTGTTCCGGCATATTGGCAATACCCTGGCTGATGGTGGGTTTGGGTATGGTTTTTCCCTCAACATTGAAGAGAGGTAATTCTGATAAGGTCCGGCGAATCCTGTTTGCGATCATATTGGCTTGGGCAGTGGTCGCATTTGGTAAAATGATGCCAAATTCTTCTCCACCCCAACGGCCAACCGTATCAGTTTTTTTGATATGGCTTTCTATGGCCTGCACAGTTAGTCGCAGTACTTCATCTCCGATCATATGACCATAAGTGTCATTGTACAGCTTAAAATGGTCGATATCCAGCATGATCATAGACAGGGTAGTTGATGTAGTCAGAGCTGATTCCGCTCCTTCATATAATCTTTCAAGCAAATGTTTGTGGTTGCTCACACCGGTAAGGGAATCCAGTTTTGCCTGCCTCTGAACTTCCTGGTAGCTGCGGGCATTAAGAATGCTTAGAACTGCCTGCTGGGCGATTTGTTCCAAAAGCAGTTGATCAGTTTTGGTAAACATGTCAGGAGTGTAGCTGGCAACAACCAGCAAACCAATCAATTCGTTTTCGACCTGCATGGGAACCCCCAGCCAGGACCGGGATAGTCGCTTTTCTCCCATCATAATCGGTTTTGCTGGGAGTTTGTCCAGTTCTTTGCGCAAATCGTGAATTAAGAGTGGTGCCCGATGTTCAACAATCCAGCTGGATAAACCATCATTGGCATCAACGATTTCGGGAGGGTATCGCTGTTCCTGATCAAACAGAATCCGGATATCAAGTTTATGTTCTTTAGGAAGGTAGAGGGCTACAAAATAAGCGTCACAGGGTATGACACGGGACAATTGTTTATAGATTAATTCCAGCAGAGGATCGATTTCAAGAGTACTGGTAATGGCCTTTCCGATATCATATAAGACTGCCAATCGATCAGCCTGGTCTTTTAGATCTCTGTTCAGTTTATGAGATTCAGTATTATTATGAAAAACGATCGTATGCCCGACCATTTCACCTTGCGCGTCGGAAAGCGGGAACAGATTCAAAACATAGATCTGTTTATCACGGCCGTCTCCAATATTTAATACTTTAATGGGTGTTTTCTGTTCCTTAGAGAGAGAGATCCAATCGGCAAGATCCACCAGTACCTGAGATGCTTGTTGACCAATAACCTCAGAAAAAGAGGACTGGATTATCTTCTCAGCTGCTGGATTTATATCAACAATCCTGTTTCTCAAATCTACAACAATAATTCCATCGCGCATATTTTCAATGGTTGTTTCCCTGGCGACGGGGATGATATCAAGGAATTTGTGATAGTAGATAACGTATATGATCAAGATCCCACTGAGGGCAAAACTCAAAGGTGTTAGATCGATCAGAGGAATGGGGTTTTGCCCGGATAAAAAAAGGAAGTTAGCTATGATGGGGATAATTCCTGCCAGCAGGATCAAACGCAGCTGCTGGCGAAAGTTCTTGGGTGTTTTGAAGTAACTTTGAATCAGGAAATACAGACCGACCAGATAGATTAAATATGCGTAAGCGGCCTGGAACCAGAACCAAATGCCATATTCCATAACCAGGAGATCTATGCCATATCTTGTTGTTAAGGAGATTTTTTGCCAGATCAAGTGGTGGGCATTATTGGTGAAAACCAGTCCCAGAGTTATCAGGGGAATTATGGAAAAGAGAGAGAAGAAGACAGCTGTTTTTGGTTTATGGATCTGGGCATATTTCAGGCAGAACCAGAGCCAGAATACAGTTACCCAGCCGATCCCGATATACTCACATTTCAACCAGAAAGAACTGGTCTGATAGCTGACGGACATTAGTTCAAATGCATAACTGATCGACCAGATTGAAACTGAAATAGACAGCAATGCCAGCGGCATTGCTCCTCTGGCAGACCGGCGGGTCGACAGCAACCAGAATGATACTAAACCCAGTATACCCGCCAAAGCAGGGGGAATGATTATCCAGGAGATCTGTAAGTTCATAAAACACCTGAGTTATTTCTACTACATTAACCTATATCCTACAATAGGATACTGATCTCTTACTTAATGAAGCTGTTAAGTTGAGCAGGATAACTATCCTAGAAAATACCTATTTTGATTGTATAACTGTTTGTCTTATTCAGGGCGATCCAAATCAAAATAAAATTCTACCCCGCGATTCTATTTTGCTTCAGCCCAGATTTCACCACCATGTTTGTTAACAATCTTTTTTCCTAAAGCCAAACCTATACCTGCCCCTCTGAATATATCTTGTGTGTGAATCCTTTGGAAGGTTTCAAACACTTTTTCTTGATCTTGCATACTGAATCCAACGCCATTATCTTTAACAGTATAGATGACTTTATCGCTGGATTGATCAGGTCGGTAACCAATAATGATTTCTGGCTTTTTCTTCTTAGTGGTAAATTTAATTGCGTTGCTGATCAAATTATAAAAGACTAATTTTAGTGAATCGTAGCCCCTTTACAGGGAGGTAATTTCTTGATATCAATTTCTATCTTTCGTTCTTTTATTTCGTCATCAAATTGTTCCAGAATTTCCTTCAACAACTTGAGTGGATCTATAATTTCCGCGTGGATTTTTTCCTGGCTTATTTGTGATAATTTCAAAGATCAATAACCAATTTTTCCATCTGAACCGAATTAAAGAATATTCAGCAGTTGGGGCAGAGTTAAACAACTGTATGATTGGAGATGCTATTATGGCTGGCCTGGAGTTGGGCGAATAGCAGATTGTTTGGTACCCCGGGGTGTAGAAAAGATATAAAGAATGAAGCGGAATTTTCCGCTTCATTCTCAAAGAGTAGGGCGGGTGGGACTTGAACCCACATGGTGTGAACCGGGGGATTTTAAGTCTTATCTGTCGCTTTTTCTGCCCTATTTCAAGAAGCACAGCTTCTAAGATCTCTCGTTCATCGAGAGAATTGCTTGAAAACCTTCTCAGATTACTAAACATTCTACCCCAATTACACGCAAATTACACTCAGGACAAGGATGGCGAACCAGCAGCGCTACCAAGTTATCACTTTTAACTTTCCTCCTCTTAAAATATTAGGTTGCTAATTTATACAAGATGTTAATGAGTTGGAGAAATATCAGCGGACAAAACATATACAATCTTCTCTATATGAGATGCTCTGGATCTGTCATATTACCAATATATAAATACGAAAATCAATGCTGTTCTGGATGATCTTCCGTCAGCAAATTAAGACGAAAAGGGTAATGAGAAAAAGTGTTCTTAATTCTTATCCTGAGGGTGGATCTGATTTTTTTAGATGCCTTCAGTGACAATCACAACCATTGTATTGTCAAGAACAATGTGTAAATGGATGATTAGATCGTTCACAGCGGACACCTGTCTTCAACCCCTATCAATCAATCCATATGTATATAACTTGGTTGAGCCGATGAATCCCCCAATCTACTCCTGTGGGACCAGATCCATCCCGCCCTACTCACATATAAGCCACTCCTAACAAAATCCAGGTTCGGAGATAATTTTTTTAACAAACCAGTATATTAACTGCAATTTTTCATCACACACTTGATTATTATCACTGGATCTTCTTTCTGTATCCCATTGATAAACCAGCTCTTTGAATAGAAATTACTAAAAGGAAAAGAGTGTATAATTCCAGCGTAGAATTTCAAGCAAAACAGAACCTCTTGCTGGAATAATCCAACCGCTAGTAGAACCTTATTTGGTATAACTGGATATATGCCACCAAAACTACCCTTCGGTTTAATCTTCTATATGGCTTGGAAGTAGATACCAGAATGATATTATATCTAATAGAGTTTTTTTCAGCTATTACGAGAGTTTAGGTAAAGAATCAAAAGATGACCGTTCGACCTGATCTGGACGAAGGATACGATGATTAAATCAAGTAACACCAGAATATGGATAACAAAAATAACAATTCTGCTTGCGTGGATCTTGATTGCATACCAGGTACCATCCTTAATTGCACATCAAAGTAAATTAATTGAGATATTAGATCGTTATAGTTTATGGTACTTTGTGATTCTGTTGGTTTATCTATCTATCCTCTTTATCATTACTTTTGTTGGAATATGGTTGATAAGAGCAAGCCGGGCTGACAGGTTTACTCAACGCTTTGATTCATTCTTGTCAGAAAAACAAAACCATGTCCTTATCGGTCTCTTATTAGTGTGGTTTATCTGGATCATTGTCAATCAGTACTTATTTATTCCGGCTAAAGTTACTCAAGGCATTAATAGTGTCTTGTTTGTTTCCTCTATCTCATTGATATTGTTGTATACTCCATCGGTAAAACTTTTAGAGCGCACTCAATTTCTAACCGCATTGAATGCTAGTTTCTTATTCTCCCACATTCTAATTCCACTTGGAGTTTTATCATTTTATTTTGTGTCTCTTTTGTTTTTCCTTCCAGAAGGGGTTAACAAAGTCTTTGTGACGCAATCCGCAAAATTATTTCTCCCCATAACGATTTTTTTGTTTATTGCATACTTTTCTACTATTGGCTTAAGAAAGACAAAACTACAGTTCTTCAGCACCACCAAAGAAGAATTCTACGCAAGTGATCTCGTACTTCCTCTGCTACCATTAACTCCCATAGTACAGTACATGATAAATAACTCGGATATCCTATCGTGGTTCGAGTCCATTGTTATTTTTTGCTTATTTCTCTTGCTTGTATCCCTTCTGATTTTCGTTGTCCCGCTCTTATTTAAAAATACCGGCTCGACTCGTCCATTGATGTTTTTAGGATTGGCATTTACATTTTTAATCACTAATATGGCGTCAATGACTGGGCATTATAAGTGGTATCAAGAAGGGTCTCTTAAGATTCAACTACTGGTTTTGGGTTGTATATGGCTAATTAGTTGGATATTATTCAAAACTAATTTACGAAGCCTTCTGTATCTTTTGATTGCTGTAAATTTTGTATCTAACTCAATTTTGCAATTTACATATCGCGATGGTACGCAATCTCCACCCAGCCTTGATCAAACTGACAATATGCTTGTCACGTTGATTGATTCCAGAGAACCGGTTATAACCCCTAGCATCTACCTTCTCGTGTACGACGCATATATCGTAAATGAAACGATGCTTGCTCACGGGATTGATAACCTGGATCAAGAACAATATTTAGAAGGACTGGACTTTAAAATATATCCACATACCTATTCCGTAAAGAGTAACTCAACCTCCTCCATGAGCCGAGTCTTCAACAGCTCAATGAGTTATTATGGCAGTCCAAGAAGAGCAGTATCCGGTGATGGGATAGTTCAAAACTTGCTTGAGAAATTTGGTTACAAAACTTACGGTGTTTTTCCTTCAGATTATTTCTTCAGGGGGATTATTCCCAGTTACGACTATTGGTTTCCCGGCCTTAGCTCTTCGGTAAGCCTTCTTACTAAAGGCATATTTCTGGGCGAGCTCCGGTTTGATATTAATGTTTATGAAGTACCTCGGGAAGATTATATTCACGAAAAGAAAATCATCTTCTCCAAAGTCACTGGAGAACCGCGGTTCGTATATATGCATTCGAATATGCCTGGACACAGCATAAATTCGGGAATTTGTAGGCCCAATGAAATCGAATTATTTAGCGAAAGACTAGCTCGTGCAAATGTTGAAATGCGACAAGACATCGCTCTGATCATTGAGAATGATCCAGAAGCTATTGTGATTGTTGCGGGTGACCATGGACCCTATCTAACTAAAAACTGCAATCGCACAAGGGATGAGTACGATATATCCGAGATTACTCGCCTTGACATTCAGGATAGAAATGGCACATTTTTAGCGATTAAGTGGCCCTCTTTAGGTTTTGAAGAATATGACGATATTACCGTTTTGCAAGACCTGTTCCCAACGATCTTTGCCTACATCTTTGAAGATCAGGGTTTGCTTAAATCCAAGATTGAGCCAATAACCGACAATGGAACGAATATTAGCGGTGTAGAAGTCTCAGATGGTACTATCGTAGGTGGGATCCACGACGGAGAAGCTCTATTTCCATAAACAGCTCAAAACAACACATATAAATGAGAACCCCAGATCAATCAAGTTTAATTTCCTAATTATGTTACGCTTGCTATTGACCCTGTTGTTTTGTATCCATTTTATTGAATTAGTTTTAACAATTAACAAAATATATCCTCTTAAACCCTTAAAAAAGGAATTTAGTAATGAATGGTTTGTTATTTGTTAATGTCATATTTTCACCCCTAGAAGGCAACAATGCTTGCTTGGACCCGGGTATGGGGAGTTTGATTCTGCAATTAATCCTTGCAGCATTACTAGGTGGTTGTTTATATTACGATCCTATTGGAAAAAGATCAAAGATGGTGTGGATCTGATGAAAGTTTCCAGAAGATTGGGTCACTCCCTTCCATCAACGACTCAAAAATATTTCGGGCAATTGATCCCAGAACATCAGGATACAGTTGCCTCTCTAATGGATGAATTGATGACTCCGGCTCACATAGAGTTTCCATTAAAGGTTGAAAAAGATGATTAATCCATCTCTATTTACCTTTCCCAATTACACGCATTCTTCCCTATAAAAGAAAAAACCCGCGGCATCGCAGGTTTTTTCAAGTTTATATGGGGATTTTAGAGGGGAATTCCCCCATATGGTTAGAGTGGGGCGGGTGGGAATCGAACCCACATGGTTTGCACCGGGGGATTTTAAGTCCCCTGCGTCTGCCAATTCCGCCACCGCCCCGCACTCTTCTACGAGCTTAATTGTACCCGTCCTGTTATCTTGGTCAAGGTTTAATTTATCTGGAAATCTTAAAAAAGGGAATTGGCAAGCAGGGGTCTGTATTCTCTGGTAATTTCGTGATCTTCACCAAGAAGCTCAAATATACCAAGCGCAGCTAAGCGGGGCATGCCATCACGATAACTTTTATCTTTCTGGATGATAGCGATCAGGCCATCCAGGGAGGCTGGAAAGTTACCCAGCTCAATCAAGTTCAGGGCCCGATCATAAATAAGATCGAGTTGATCACCGGCCCTGGATTCAAGCCGGGTATTCATGCTCAGGAGCTGCTCCACCAACGGCTTAAGTAATTCTGCCCGAATATATTCAGGGCTGGCAGGGAACTGACTCAAGATAGTCAGTGCTTCAAGATATTCACCCTGCCATATCAACGAATTCGCAAGCAGCAGGCAAGCCGGGGGATGATCCGGAAGATCTTCGAGAATTTCCAAACAAGTCTCTTCGACAGCACCAAATTGTTTGGTTTTTAGCAGATTGGAAGCTTTTTCAATCAATAGATTTTCTGGACCGGGAACAATATTTTTCACATAATCAATGACCTGGAGATCACTTTTTATGCCTTCTTTTTGGTTAATGACAATACCATTCCGGAATGTCTTTAAAGTTGGAACAGAGTGAACCTGATATCGTTTTATTAACTGTGGATTTGTATCGACATCAACTTTTGCCAAGCGAAATTTACCAGGATACTCTTCGGTCAAAGTTTCTAATAGAGGATTGGTCGCCCTGCAGGTTAGGCACCATTGAGCCCAAAATAATACCAGCACCGGCACCTGTTCTGAATAGGCCAGCACTTGGAAATCAAAATTCGATTCATCCGCAGAAACAATATCAGGCAGGTCCATTATTTACCTTTACTCATCATCTGCAATCATTCCCGGCTGAATAAAATCCACAACTTCACCATGGTGATTAATGATTATCTTAAACCCGGTCATTCCCATATAGGCCAGATTTTCCTCTGGAAGGCCTTGCTCGATCATCTGATCAAACTGTTTATCAATGTTTTTGAGTTGCTCAAGAAAGACTGCGCGTGAAAAAATATCGTCCTGGCCAAGCATCTTTGCAGCCTGCTCACTGATAATTTCTTCATGACCTTCGATTTGATCTTTTAATAGATCCAGTACCTGGCAGTCCACCTGTTCAGACGGGATGTGCCGTTTAAAACCAGCATCATCAACCACGTAAAAAGGCTCTTGACCTACAGTGGTTGTTTCAACCGGATGATCGTTTTCATCGTATACTAAGCCGCTAAAAAGTGCTTTGGGGGCCATTTTAATAACACTCCATTGTTGGAAAATGACGTGTAATTGATAATTCTATTTCTATTTTATAATGGACCAGGCCCGATAATAATAAGAGTTGTATTAAATATTTGAAGTTGTGAAAAAATCCGCGAAACCAAGTCGAGCCTGGTTGATTTATTCCAATAGATGAAATTACCTAATTTACTTATTCCAACACATCTACGTGAGTACCGGAAACATTATATGTAGATTGTTTGTTCGGTGGAACGCTTGGAAGAGTCCAGCGGTAGAGCCACTTGGATGCTTTTGAAGGCAGGTTTATGCATCCATGACTGCGGGCAATACCAAAATCGTTATGCCAGTATGTTCCATGAAACGCGATCCCACTTTCAGTGATGTAAATGATCCAGGGAACTCCGGGAAGATCATAACCGTTATAGGCTAAATTTCCTGCCGCCATGTGACGTGAGGGACGTTTGTAATTTGTAATATGGTGACCTGGTGGTGTTGTGTATTTTCCGGTACTGAAATCTCCTCCAGTGGAAGCCTTAACCATGAAAACTGGTTGGTTATGCTCATAAGCGATTACTGTCTGGGAACTTGTTATTACCTCGATCCGCTTTGAAATACTGGGTACATCTGGTGATATAAGCGAGAGCTCCTGAGATGGGATGAGGCGGAGATGGGCAGCCGGAACATAATAAGATAAGTCCCATTTATCTTCCAAAATATTGTAATAAGGCACTCCATCTGGTCCGTCAACATATCCTTTTATCCAATGGGTAGTTTCATAATAAAAGCGGTAAGCCACATGATATCGTTCGCCAGGAGTCCAGAGAGCATCGGTATAAGGGACAGTTACTTCTGCCAGGGCTCCCTCTTGAGGAATCTCGTAGATGACCGGATTTACCTGGGTTCTTACTGGCTGGATACCTCCGGAGTGGGCATAACCTTCGGTTCCGATCTTGTACCAGATCCTGTTGTGAGGGGGGTCGCCTTTTCCGAGAACAACTCGGCTGATAGGAAATACTGCATCTTTCCAATGAATTCGGACACGATCGCTATCATAGGATGGCTGGCTGTAGGTATAGATACTCTCGTAAATAACCCTGCCCTGCTGCCCCACGAAGAGGTTTGAAACAGGACTTAATTGCCGGCCAATCAGGCTCACGATGCCCATGCCGCTCAAATTCAGAAAATCTTTTCTTGAGAATTGTTTTGATCCACTCATCTTGATTTGTTAGTAATGAATGTTGACCAGTGTTCCCACACCGGCAAAATTGAATGCCCATTCAGCATCGGAATTTTTCATATTTACACATCCATGGCTCATTGGAGTACCGAAGTTGTTATGCCAGTAAGTTCCATGGATTCCATAACCATTATAAAAATACATGGTCCAGGGCACGTTGGGCAGATAGTATCCGGGTCCGGCCATCAGGGTAGCGATGTATTTCACATAAACCCGGAATCGGCCAGTGACAGTTGGTGTGCCTGGTAAGCCTGTTGAAACAACAAAAGTCTTAATTAACTTGTCTCCGTCATAAGCATGCATGCGCTGAGTAGATAAATTAATATCGAACCAGCGTTCATTCGGATATACGCCAGAAGGAAGAACAGACTTGATAAATGTGGGATATGTATTTGGCTGTTTGGTTGGTTTTGGTGTTGGCGTGATGGTCGGAGTCGGGGTATTGGTTGGTGTAGGAGTGGGGGTAGGAGTATTGGTGGGTGTTGGTGTGTAAGTTACCTTCCGGACATTGCCTTGAGCTGCCAGAGTGGTTTGGGGAGTTGCCTGAAGATTTGGTAATGCAAAAGAAAAATTCGGTGTCCAGAGCCAGATCAGGGTAACCAGGGTCCCGATTACGGCAACAGTTGACCAGGATAATAATGAGGGTGTCCTCGATATGAGGGATTCCTTATTGATCGAAATGGGCAGGCGAAAACGTTTGGGGGATTTTTTAACCGTTGTTTTTCGGAATCTCTGGATTGCCCAGTGCATACCCTTTTTGGCTTGTTTGCTGGTGGGGTTAATCTTAAGAGCCTTCTTCAAATAGGAAATACTGGCTTCAGGTGAAGATACGGATGCCAGGTAAAGCCAGGGCTCTTCATAATCAGGCGCTAAGCTTACTGCTCTGTGAGCGAGTCTGCGGGCACGTTGAACTTCACCTCTATTAAGGGCTTCCTTGGCTTGATTAAGAACTTTTAATGCAGATTCCGGCAGTGTTGATTTCATATTAATCTGGAGAGATTTCTTCCCGGTTCAGATAACACATAATACCAGCAGTGATTCCCCGGGCAACGAGGTCAGGGTGTTTTGTAAGCAATTCCCGATCCTGATTCATATAGCCAGTTTCGATGATCACCGCTGGTGTATTGGGATCTATTTCACCAAAAGCATGGTAGCTGGTCATATCTGGGGTGATTCTGTGATCATACCTCAAGCCAGTTATATAACCATACCGATTTTTTAGACAAGCCATCAATCTGGCAGCCTGTTCAGGACCTTTGTTTTCAGATGCTTCAGCAATTTTGAATCCAGTTCCCAGTTCAGGGATATATTCACAGGTGTCAGCATGTATGGAAATAAGCGTATTGCTCTGATATCCTTGTAAGTGTTCATCAAATTCTTTTAATAGGTCAACTTGAACACCCTCGGCTTGAAGGTACTGCCGGGTTAAATCGGCAATGGTGTAATTGATATCAACTTCGCGATACCCGCCCAAGCTTTCTGAACAGATCGCACCGATATCGTGACCCCAATGTCCAACTACCAGCCCCACACGCAGTGTCACAGCGGGGGTTTCGACTTGGAAATTATCCCCATTTCCTTGACCGGGTTGAAAGAGGGGAGACCCAAACCCGATACCTGTTGCGGGTAGGGCCGTGAAGAGTGTTGCTGAGAGGATTGCAGCCAGGCAGACGTTAAAAAGCCCTTTCAGGGTTTTATTCAGCAGTCCTGGTTCTGGCTGCAGTTCGGTAGGATCTAGTTGTTTTTTCATTCCGTTATAATACTGATAAAAGGTTTTCCGGAACTCGGCTTAATTTTACCTTATTTTTCGTATAGAGACAAAAATATCCCAATGCCAGGTCTTTTTCAGGAAAATCCTTTAGATTGGATCCATATCCTTAAAACTAGTCATATCGGCCCGTTATGCTAGAAACAAGCCGATTTTACAGGAATAAACACTAAAAAAGCGTCATTTTTCCAAAATAATAGGTGCAAGATTATGACCAATGAATTATCTGCAGGAGACCGGTCAGTTCTGCTGAAAATTGCCCGACGGGCAATCCAGGCTCAATTAAACGGAGAAGAAGCACCTGGAATTGAACTGGAAAAATACTCTCCTCTTTTGCAGGAGCCCGGGGCAAGTTTTGTCACCCTGACGAAGAAAGGGTTATTGAGAGGATGTGTGGGCTCAATCGAAGCCACTCAAGCACTGGTTAGTGATGTCAGGGATAGGGCGGTGGGAGCGGCTTTTCACGATTATCGATTCCCGACACTCACCCAATCAGAATTGTCCGCTGTCAGAATAGAGATTTCCCGATTAACCAGACCGAGATTGCTGTCCTATAACTCTCCAGAAGAGTTAACCAGGCTGCTTCGGCCCGGAATAGACGGTGTGATCTTAAGCTTTCAGTCCCGCAGGGCTACTTTTCTTCCCCAGGTATGGATACAATTAACAACTCCTGAGGTTTTCCTAGGTAGACTGTGTCTAAAAATGGGCGTAGACCAGTCCTCCTGGAAGACTTTAAAAATGAAGGTAGAAATATATCAGGCAGAAAAATTCCAGGAAGATTCCTAATTCAATTTAATCCGAATTTCTTTGGTTCCTGTAAGGAGTATGGGTTCTTTGCCGGGGATGGTAATCAAGGTTTTCTCAGCATTCCGTTCTATTTCTGTTCCCCGATACTTAAGCCTGAGGGGGAAACTAAATGGATATTCATCTTTAATGATCAGATCCTGTTGGGCGGAGATTTGAATTCCAGCTATCTGCAGTAAAAGCTTGATTGGGATCAATCCCTCTGCAGTTAATTGCGGATCCAAACCTTTCCCTGTAATGGAATCAATCCTGCCAGATAGATCTCCAGAAGTTCGGAAATTCGTTACCACCGCCGTCATTATTCTGGAAAAAAGATCGGCAGCGATCATTTTATATCCGTAATTTAATAAACCCTGTATTATCAGATAATTCCAGGGAAGATAGATGGCTTCCCGGCCTGATCCCGGAAAACTGCGGATTCCAAAAAGTGACCAGAATTTATCCGGGTTAGTGATTGTTTCTCTTATCAAAATCTCAGCCAGATTTGCATCCGGAATTTTCCCGAAGAGAGGAAATAATAATGATATATCCTCCTGGATTGAGCCCGGGGAGATCACATTTACATTAATTTCATCAAATCCCTGGATAAAAATATAATCGAGGCGGGAAAATATAGTATGGCTGTATGCCCATCCAGTCATCTGATCCCATTGGATTTGGGACGGTGAAATCCCTTCAATTCGATATTTCCCATTTTGATCCCGTCCGTGGATTATCAGCTTTATCTCAGGGAATTGCGGAGAAGTATTTTTCGAACTAAATGAGATTCCAATCCGGGATGGTTGAGTAAATGTAATGCCTATAATGTTAAATTCGCTTTGTAAACCTTCCCTGAGTACTTGACTCTTGAGGGATAGGTGACTGCCACTATCTCTCAAGTGATAAATCTTTGAATCGCTCTCCCAGGATGAATTTATATGGTCGATGAGCCGGCGCCCGGTTTTCTTTAATGACGAAAATGTAGAGCTTGAGTCGGTTAATCCTGAGAGATCCATCAGTTTGTTAATTTCATTCACTAAGAGAGCGCTCAATCCAGGAGATTCAAGATTTGGGTTAGGTCCACGGTTTTCGGCTGGATCAATTTGATGAGAAAACAGATATTCCCACGGTTTGAAAAAATAGGATGAATCTATTTCTGGAATACCATCCCCATCCTGATCGAATTTCTTCTCAAACCAGATAGAAATTCTTGATTTTATCCATTGGAGAAGGGGAACCAGCTGGTCTCCCAGGTCATGGTCCTGCTGGAGCTGCCAAATTAATTCTCCGTAAAATGGATAATCAGGATATCTGATATACTGGCTGGCACCTTTTTTATGTTCGCTGTTATCTGCAATTTCTGAAGGAAACACGCTGTCAAGTATTTTTTGGATATTTTGTGGGTTTAATGGATACAATGCTCCCGATAACAGCAGTCCTTCAAGGGGAGAGATTGTCTGAGAGGTTGATCCTGGGATTATTGTTTCCAAACAGGTGAGGTAATTATTTGCCTGGCACTGGGAATATTTCAGAACCAAATCCCAATTAGCATTACCTGTTGAGATGGTTAGCTGGTCCTGGCGAGTGATATTCTCCTGTGATATTTCATCTTTCCAGCTAAACAAAATCACTTCCATTAATTTTTTCATACCGAGGTCTTTTGAAACCGCCTGGATGGTAATCCAACGAAGTTGAGTCTTGGTATCAGGTAAAAGTGTCAGATGGGAAGATAAACATGGTATTGATCCCGCATCAGGAGAAGGTCCACCTGATACAAAGCAGATTGTGTGCTGATCCTCAGATTGTCCGTAGAAAAGGTTTTTCCCACTGTATTCCAGGTGAGACAATCCATTCCCTTTTAGTAATTGGAGATGGAAGACCAGATCGAGTGTAATTCTTCTTTCATTCTTTCCCAAATTATTAAGAATGATTTCTCCGCATAGAACATCAGCATCAGGCGTCCAGTATAAGGATTCAACTTGAATTTCCTCCAGTGGCGTGTATAGGAGTTTTATAGAGGACCTGGAGAATTCTTTAATCCGGGGTAGTTCAGGAAATGATTTTGGATCAGTTATGATCCTGTTATTCTCTCTGAAACGGGGATATACTCTGATAAACTCACTGGTGTTCTTCAATTCTGATTCAATTACCAGGGCTGGTTGATGCCCTCTTGTTTGCCGGAGTGTCCAATATTTGAACACGTTAAGGGCTTGATCAGAGGAGGATTGTTTTCCCATTATTTTAAATGAATCTGGTAATACCTGGTTGCTTCTGATTTCGTTCCGAGAGGACATTCAATTCCTTATTCTATTGAGCCCTGGTGGCTTTTCTAAACACCGGAGTTCGTAAAATAACCGGATTTTACTTCTAGTTTCGTAAATAACTCATTTTAGTAAGAAATTCTGTATTTATGCTAGAATACCACAAGAACCTGATGACCTAATCAAGGAATATTAGACAGAGATATTTAAACCATCACTATGACTGAATCGGAATCTCCAAAGAGACCTAAGGATCGTTTTGACGATCCGAAAGAGGGTGAAGGTAAGCTGGATAAGGATCAGGAAAAAAGATCCTCATCCTTTACTCCATCAGAAAATATGCCTGAAGGAGATCTTGGTTCACGCTCTTCTGAAAAAAGTGCGCCATTCAAAAAAACTGAGCAAATGAGTAATAAGTCCGCCGACCAGGATTCTGGATCACCGGGATCTGCGAGGCGGACCTCCATTTCTAAAGGCAATCCCGAGCGGAAAAATACCGAGGACGATAATAGTGGACTGGATCCCACAGAGATCCTATCCGATAAACCATCCACCCCCGAGAGACCCTCACTGGAGGATACTCCGCCACCTGCTCTGGGTTCAACTCCGCGTACTCCACCACCCGCTTTAGATGAAAGAGGTATGCCGCTTCCCCGCCGATTGGATGAGCCTCCTCCTCCGGGGAGCACTTCTCCCTCATCGTTATACAGGACCAGGGGCGGTACTCGCAGAGTGCCCCCTCAGCTTCCGGAGCCAACCTCTAAACTTGGGGCCTGGTGGAAAAAAACAGGACCTGGGAGTCTGTCAAAGGGGCAGGGCTGGGGTTGTGTTTTGCGGATGATGGTGATTGGATTATTTATCGGTGTTGTATTGGCAATCGGAACGGGGTCAGCAGCTATCTATTATTACAACAGAATCGCTTCTACCTTGCCTGAGGTACAGGATTTAAGGGAAAGGGCAGCCAAATTTGAAACTACCCGTATCCTCGATCGCGAAGGGAATATTTTATATGAACTGCTTGATCCCAATGCAGGAAGAAGAACATATGTGCCCCTGGATGAAATCTCTCCATTCCTGGTTGCTGCTACCATATCTACAGAGGATTCCAATTTCTACAGTCATCCCGGGTATGATGTCCTGGCCATCGCACGATCCTTTTATTACAACCTGATCAGCGATGAGATTGTTTCTGGCGCGTCTACAATCACCCAGCAGCTGACTAAAATGCTGCTTTTATCTCCTGAAGAACGGGTAAGCCGCACATATCTACGAAAACTCAGGGAAGCAATCCTGGCTGCAGAAATTACACGGCAATACAGCAAGGATGAGATCCTGGAACTTTATCTCAATGAAATCAACTTTGGCAATCTTGCGTATGGTGTAGAAGCCGCCGCCCAAACATATTTTAATACTACAGCCCAGAATTTAACACTTGGGCAGTCATCATTTCTGGCAGGACTGCCGCAGCTTCCAGCAGTTTATGATATCTACACCAATCGAGATGTTACTCTCGGCCGGCATGAAAGCGTCCTGGTATTGATGTATCAGACAAGTCTTGAGCATGGCTGCATTCGAGTTAGTAATAATCAGATGCCGATATGTGTGGGAGTTGGTGAGGCAACGTCAGCA
>SDBT01006638.1_pt1 | contig 19132 bp, 20 predicted proteins | sample 2277101 | NCBI WGS metagenome assembly SDBT01 (sample SAMN10404973, study PRJNA504765) | marine sediment metagenome | isolation source: marine sediment core GS10_PC15, 103 cmbsf | place: Arctic Ocean: Southern Knipovich Ridge | collected 2010 | reverse complement strand
CGTCGAAAGCGCTCAAGGGCGCTACTTCGAAACCGTGGCTGCTGTCTCGCACATATCCCAAACATGCGACACGCGGTGACGCTCCGATCGAATACACCAAGCTGGCATCGGAGGCGGCACCACTATAGACAACGGGCTGCAATTCGACGCCCGCTGCCGAGGAGATGCGGCAGATCTCTCGCAACAGCTCTTGGTCGTAGGTGGCCACTCGATCACGCGAGCGGATGCCGGGCCGTCCGTCGAGAACGAGCGGGCATTCGGGAACGAGCGGACTTCCGTCGACCGCAATGAAGACCTCCGGTCGCTCGCGTTGCGCAAGCACCTTCGCCCCCAAACAGCCGATCTCTTCTTCAACAGTGAATGCAATCGTCAACGGAGACTGCGGTTCGATGCTCTTCTCCCTCAGTTCCTCTAGGGCCTGCAGACAGGAAACGATTCCTAGGCGATTATCGAACGTCCAGGCACCTACCCAAGGGAACGTATCGTCGCCGAACACAAACGGACCACGGACTTCGCGAATCGGGACCACGGCGGCGCCGATGCGGACACCTTGATCCGCCAGAGCCTCTGGCGACAATCCGGTGATGACCTTGGCCGAACCCCAAGAGGGGCCGGCATCGACGACCTTACGAGAATGACCTGATCCCAGCGACAACATACCGGTAACCTCGGCTCCGTCTCCGATTACCGCGACTGCGGTCTCGCCGATTTTCCAGGGAATGAGTCCACCCAGCCGCTCCACCCGGAGGCTGCCATCGGAGTGGATCTGGGTGACCGTCATGCCAATTTCATCTATGTGAGCGGCAAAACAAATGGTAGGGCGTTCGGATAACTGCCCGGCCACTCGAACGATGACGTTGCCCGCCGAGTCCAATTCAGGCTGGAAACCCATCGACTGCAGCTTGGACAGGAGATAGGTAGCCATTTGATCTTCGTGTCCGGACGGGGACGGAATGTCCAGCAATTCCGAGAACAGCCTCAAGCCTTCATGATCAAGCAAGTGAGTGGTCATCGTTCATCCTTTCGCTGCTACTGGCTCAGTTCTCAGTCAGGATGTGTTCGTCATATTGGGCTTCGAGCTTAGCTTTATGACGTCCCTCTTCTTTGGCCAAAGCCTCAAACAGGTATCTCGCCTCTCCATTGAGTTCGGCCAGACGTGAGTAAAGGGCGACAGCACGTTGTTCGCGTTTCATGGCCAGAATCATGGATTCTTGAAGATTGAGATTGGGAGACGCTTCCACATTGATCAACAACTCGGACAGATTGAGTTCGTGAACAGCGGAATCACCGGTAGCGGCCATTTCTTCCGGGGTAATGCGAGACAACATTTCCATATGGCCGTGCTCGACGCCGGCTAGCTCTGCGAACAGCCCCTGAACGACCGGGTCGTTGGCCTTCTGCGACCATTCCTTGTAGAACGCTTCCGCTTCCTTCTCTTTGGCAATGGCGAAATCCAGGGCTTTTCGCATCTGGTCTCTCATGAACGCGTCCTCCTCCATCCGGTTGCGGGTAGGTTGCGATGGCCCAGAGTGTAGCCTGCCGCGAGGCTGATCGCGAGGTGTGACGAAGCATGTGATGGGACTAAACTAGCCCTTGGGAATCGGGGAGACCAAGATCTAGCAAGACAAGATCGAAGCCCCAGGTGTTTGAGGTCAGAAATTACCCTCAAAGCGTTGAGATTGAGAAGACCTGAATGAGAGTTGATCCAGAGCGTCCAACTACTCGCGAACCAGCCATTCATTCCCTGGGTCACCCTCGACCGAAAGGGTCTTGAGCCCGGACATGTTAGCTCCTCTGTTTCTCCTCGCGATATTTCTGCTTCTTGTCGTACATGTCGCGATCGGCGGCACCGATCAACTCATTGAGCGAGGGCGCTGCTTTGGGATCAAACACGGCCACTCCGATGGAAAGGGAAAGCGGAAGTGACATGTCAAGCTTCACATCTTCCAGATCAAGCTGCTCGCGCAACCGCGTAAGAAGCGAGTCGATTTCCAGCGGCGTTGCTTCAACAGCAAGGGCGACGAATTCATCTCCACCGAAGCGAGCGGCGATATCCGAGTCGCGAAGAACCGTTGTGAAAGCATGCGCCGCAGCTTGAAGAGCCAAGTCACCTTGCGCATGCCCCAGGGTATCGTTGATGTCTTTCAAGTCGTTCATGTCCGCCAGCAGGAGAACCGAGTCTCGGCCAGTCCGTTTGGCCAAACGGAGGCTCTGATTGGCGAGCAGATCAAAACCGCGCCGGTTATACAAGCCGGTCAATGGATCTCGAAGTGACAATTCTTCAAGTTCGTTTCTGAACCCATGCCGAAGATTTGCGAACCGCACGGCATGCAACAACAGATTCCCTTCGAGCTGCCCCTTTACGAGGTAATCCTGAGCGCCGCTCCGAACGGCTTGTTCGGCCGTTTCGATATCTGAAGAACCGGTAAGAATGATAATCGGAATCTCCGGAGCGTGGGCTCTTAGTTGATGTAGTCCCTCCAACCCTTTGCTGTCGGGAAGGGAAAGGTCCAGAAGGACCATGTCCACAAGCTTGTCGTCAATCAAACGCAGGCAATCTCGAATCTGGACGACCGTTGTCAAATCAACAATGGTGCTGCTTCTGCTCAGGAGCCTTCTGACGATGACTTCCTCGTCCGGGTTGTCTTCGACAAGCAGAATCCTAGTAAGCTTTTGCATGAATTGATCCGGAAGCTATCACGTTGGACAAGATAACAGATGCACAAGTCCAGCACCGCACTCCGACCTCCTCCCAGCCTCTTCCATCACAAGCACACACAGGAACGACCATTCGATGCATGCAAGACCGTCGAATTCTAGCATAGCAATTCATCGGCGGCAATAAGGGATGCCAAACCTCTCAAGCGGAGAAGCTCCTGACTTGTCTTTGAAGAAGTTGATGGACGCCTGGGTTTCGACTGGGAAAAGCAAGCGCGCTTTTGATGTGCGGCTCTGAAGGACTTCTTCAATCCCTCGCTTCTGGGAGGTGGGTGCAACAAATGCGAAGTGACGACTCAAACGTTATCTGCTCAACTGTGGGAACCCGTGAGCCGCCGTATGGGCCCAGGCGACCCACATCGCGGGCACAAGCAATTCGCTGAGGTTTTCGTTTCGATCCCGCTATCTTGTCGTTGCGACTGAACGATGAATTAGTATCTGATTGGCAGAACGCTATCGAAATCGTCAGCTGAAGCGAGTTGTACCATGCGAATCCGCATCCATGATGAACGTTTGCCCTCCACTGATTTCGTCGAAGTTGACAACACTGCCAGGATTACTTGATCAACCTGACGCGATCACGGGTTGACCAAGTCCTCAAAAGGTACTAGTCTGTGCTTGGGAAATGTGATTTTCCTCGCTGTATCGTTGAAAGGGGGATGCGTGAAAAAGAGAACAATAGTTGCTTCCGGAATCGCTTTGGGTGTGTTGGTGATCATGGTTGGGTGTATCTTCGTTGGAAACATTCATCCTATCGCTATTTTCACAGCGACTCCGACGAGCGGACCCACTCCTCTGGGCGTCGACTTCGATGCCTCGGATTCTAGCGACGCGGACGGGACCATCGTGACGTACTACTGGGATTTCGGCAACGGCCAGACGGCCTCAAAGACCGTTGGCACCGTCTTCTCTCACCAATTTACGGTTCAAACCAACTCGGATGTATTCCGCGTTGTGCTGACTGTAACGGACAACCTCGGGGCCGAAGACGAAATGTTTAAAGATATCACGGTCAATCCGTAGTCCTGGTGCAGGAACGATTCCTTCTGATTTGGCGGCGTCATTGGCGATTCTTGCAGGTTGCTTCGCGTTGAACCAGGCAGAAAGAAGGCGTCTACCATCAGATTTTGACATCTCCTGAACCCGCTTCATGAGTACCGCCTCGAGGGATAACTGTGAAACTCGCGCCTGGCCGAGTCAGGAGGAGATCGAGTCCCTTCCAGCCGTGTCGTGAATAGAAGCGTGCGGCTCCTAGCTCTCTACTTCTGGACTGACTTCATGACGGCAGGTCGCTATGCCCTCAGTCATGCTGTGGCCAATCTGTGGTGGGAATGGCTGCAATCAAGAGCAGTCTGTCTACAAGCAGCGCAAGGCCAGCGTCCACTGCTTCATGGGGCTAATTGGACAAGCCAAACGCAATGCGCGCATTCTCGGAGGCGATCAGCAGCGCGGCTTCAGGGGCTAGCACGCCAAGGATGCGCCTCACCAGGGCGATCTTGGCTTCGTACCCCTGCGGAGCAACACCTTCACGGCCGAAGTGGAAGTCCGTGCCAATCATGAACCTCTCGGGCATCTCCTCGAACAGCTGTGCCCAGTCTTCGTACAGCTCGCCTGCCGGATTAACTACGGGCTCGAGGTTCCTCCACCTCTCGTGGCGAGTTTCGAGCTTGATGCTCATCATGACTTGCGGGTATACAGATAGTATCGCGCGTGCGTTGGCGGGATTAGTCATCGCGGTGTGCGCGTAGACAACCCGCAAATTCGGATTCCGGTCGAAAACCAGTTCCAATCCACCGAAGATCTCATCCTCGTACGACACGCCCTGTGGATCGACCGGCTCGGCATGAAGGTCAAGCCACAATCCGTGATCGGCAATCAGATCGACAACCTGAAGGAACGGTTCGAAGTTAGGAGGGATCTCAAGGACATGTTGGCGATGGAATCCCTTATCGAAGTGATAGAGGGCGAGTTCACCGGCGCCGTGCCATCGTTTGCTGCGCAGATCCTCGGCAAGCCGCTCGAGGATTCCGCCCAGATCCTCTTCAGAGTAACCATTGTGGTAGGCTTCGTCCATCCAAACTGTGATGTAGTTGCTGCCACACATCAAGCCGACCCTGTGACGATCGAGATCACGAATCATCAGCCGCTTCTCGACACCTAGCTCTTGGTGGAGCCGCAGGCCGTCGTTGGGCGTGGGCATGAAGACGATATGTTCCACTCCGACGCCTTCAATGAGAGTGAGAAGGGCCTCCATCTCCCCCGAATCGATAGTCTCGATTGACGCAATCGGGGCATTAGGCGGATAGAGATGTGCATGTATATCGATTATGGATGCACCGTAGTTCGCGTTGTGGGGACGCGAAGGTCGAGTGGGATCAGATCGCTTGTGATCCACTTCAAATGCAGGAGGGGGAATAAGGACTGCAGCGTTCTGATCGTTCACATGCCCGTGCGCTGCCAGCAGCAGCCCCGTGGCAATCGCGAGGAGCGCGAGAATGTGGCGCGATCCTGTCTTGCCCATGGTATCCGGGCCTCCCTCGTAATGATGAATGAAGAGTAGACGCCTTATGTGACGTTGCCAAGTGGGCTTGCCGGTTGCAGGGAGCCAGCGGCGGCGAAAGAGCATCGCTGTACGGAAAGGCGGGGCGGTATTCCCTGGATGCTTTGAGAGAGGCATGTTCAAGGCCGTATGATGCCTGGAGGCCCGATCCCTGAACTTGTGTAGCTGTCAGCTCGTGGCAACAGCGAGCACCGGATATCCAATGGAGCCTGGGGGACTGTATGTAGAACGCAGATCGTTTCGGCCGCTTGGTAGGCTTCTCGTCAAGCGGAGACCGCAAAGCCCGTATTAAAGGGTGCTTCTCAGTGGTTCTCGCAGGGTTGATTCTCGGCTTAAGAACCTCTGTAAACGATGATGCGTTGATCAATGTACCAATGAAGGTGCTTACAATGCTGATGAGCAGGGCAAGTAGGGTGGCTATCGAGACACTGGTTGAGCTGACGGGGTGACGTGCCCACCTGAAGCAGGTACAGAAATGAGGCCAGGAGCTGGATCAATGGAACGAGGTGGTAAGGACGAGAGACAGCAAAGCAGCGATCAAACGAAAAGCCCCTTCAAGAGAGGATGTCGGGTGCTGGCTCCCCATGGAGGACTACCTAAAACCTCTCACGGACTCGTTATCCATGATGAGCTTACTACTCCATGATGCAAGCCGGATCTGGTATGTCAATGCGGAATCTTGTTCACTGATCTGTGCATAGTGGCGTCCGGTTTTCTCGTGCTCAACCCCTGCTGACCTTCCCCGCCGTTGGACCGTCGCTTGACTCAGGGCCTTCCCTCCTCTATGCTGTTCTTTGCGAGCAATCATCTGTTCGACACCAAATGCAAAAGGGGAGAAACATGAGCAACCTGACAAGCTTGTTCCCGATGTTCCCCGTTTGTGTTATTGATCGCTTCTCGCTTCAGCTCGAAGCCTGCGGTGTGCTTCATCATCATATCGCCTAGAGACTGTACGCCGCTTGGCGTGGCAACCCTCTAGGCCTGAACGGACCTCCGGCGATTCGCCGAGGTCTTTCTCTTTGCCATTTCGACCCGCCAAGCCAGGAAAGGAACACCCCATGAATGAATTGAGTTTGCGTGCCAACTCTCCAAGATCGCCGTCCCCCCCGGCTTCCTTGTCTGCCGAGGATGTCCTCCGTCGCCTATTTCGAGGCTGGGCCTACATCGAGGCGCGGTTCGACGTACTTCAACCCATGAATGATGGTCGCCCGTATGATCTTGGCCAGACATACAACGTAGCTGACGAAGTGGGAGGATTGCTATCGCTTCGCCCCGACTTCACCTCTCTGGTCGCACGCGAAGCGGCCACAATGGGACGAGGAATCATTCGCCCGCTCCGGCAATCCTATTGCGGGACCGCCTTTCGCAAACCCGATCGTGCAGGCGATCGCCGACGTGAGATTCGACAGTCGGGCGTGGAGCTGATCGGGGCATCCGGTCTACTGGCCGATGCAGAGATCGTGGCGCTGGCATCCGAAGGCCTTGCCGCTCTTCACCTCAAGGATACACAGATTCACCTAGGACACGTCGGATTCGTTCACGCACTGCTGCGCTCCTCGAACCTAACCGAAGAGGGCAAGACGACCGTCTGTAATCTTCTCGCCAGGCACGATCGGACGGCCCTGGCCGTTGCGCTCACGAATCGCGGCATCCCCGGGAAGACGGCGACCGCACTAGATGCTGTTCTCGATCTCGTCGGGTCCACTGCCGTGCTCGATCGGGCACGTCGTCTGACCCGTGACTCAGATGCGCTTCGTGCCTTGGAGCAACTGGAAGAACTGATCGCTCTACTCAGCCGTAGTGAATTGCCGGTCCCTGTGATCATCGATCTGACAGAGGTTCGCGACCGCTCGTATTACACTGGGATTCGTTTCGAGGGGTTCGTTCCCGCGTCCGGGTTTCCCATCCTGCGCGGGGGACGATACGACAATCTTGTCCAGCAGTTCGGCAAGGCTGAGCCCGCTGTCGGCTGTGCCTTTGAAATCGATCGCATTGCACCGATGGTCGCCGGGAAGGAAACTGCAGACATCGAGACGATCCTTCTTCGTTCTCCAGCGAATCGTTGGGCTGAGCTCATGATGCAGGCACGCGCCCTTCGAGCCCAAGGTCAAAGAATCGCACTCGATGTCTCATCCCTTCCACCAGACCAGCTGAACGCCTATCGATCCGCCTACGGGATCACCCGTTTGCTTGAATCGGAATCCGATGGGACACTCGACGCGAAGGGAGACCGACGATGATGCCACTGACGATCGCCCTTTCGAAGGGCCGGCTGCTCAACCCGTCACTCTCGCTGTTTGACAAGATCGGCCTGACGGCCGTATCAGATCGAGGCCGGCTGCTGGTGTTTGATTCCAATGATGGCCGATGTCGATTCCTTCTCGTCAAGCCAGTCGACGTGCCGACATACGTCGAGCAGGGGGCTGCAGACATCGGGATCGTCGGAGGAGACGTGCTATTGGAATCCGACCGCGACGTCCTGTGCCCTCTGGTTCTCGGCTTCGGAACCTGCCGGATCGTCGTGGCAGCGCCCGGCGGCAATGCTCGGACTCTCCCGAGTCGGCCGCGTCGCCGCGTGGCCACGAAATACCCACGAATCGCCAAGCGCTTCTTCTCCGAGCAGGGGATTCCGGTGGAGATAATCGAGCTTGGCGGCTCCGTCGAGCTGGCGCCGAATACGGGGCTTTCCGACTGGATCGTGGACTTGGTCGAGACAGGCCGTACCTTGATCGACAATGGTCTCGAACCCATAGCTGAAATAACAACAACGCACGCCCAGCTGATTGTGAATCGCGCGAGCCAGAAGATCTGCCGCGAGGAAATCGGCGACCTCATCGAACGCTTGAGCAAGGAGCTACCATGCTAGAGATTTTCAGACCCCGCGAGCCAGATGCAGCCCGACGGCTCAATACACGGCTATCACAAAGGCAAGGCAGAGACGCCACAGCCCTGGTGCGAAACATCGTCGACGCAGTCCGGACGGGTGGGGACGCCGCGCTTCTTGAGTTCACGGCTCAATTCGATCGCATCGCTCTCAAGGCGTCTGACCTGCGTGTTGCACCGGAAGACCTAGCGACGGCGGCTATCGATCCCCTGACAACGGCTGCCATGCAACGGGCAGCCGAACGAATCGATGCGTTCCATCGTCACGAACAACGTAGCGATTGGTGGACCGTCTCAGCAGACGGTGCCATGCTCGGGCAACGGTTCCTGCCGATTGACTCTGTCGGCGTATACGTGCCCGGCGGAGCGGCTCCGTATGCAAGCAGCCTGTTGATGAACGTGATCCCAGCGCGCATCGCCGGTGTCCCACGGATCGTGGCTGTGACACCGCCAGGACCGGAGGGCACGATCGACCCATCCATTCTCGTGGCTGCACGTCTCTGCGGAATCGACGAGGTGTACCGTGTCGGTGGTGCTCAGGCCATCGCCGCACTGGCGTACGGAACCCCATCGATCCCTTGCGTGGCCAAGATCGTTGGGCCGGGGAACACCTACGTGGCTGCGGCCAAGCGTCTTGTCTACGGTGATGTCGGCATCGACACGATCGCCGGTCCAAGCGAAGTGGCCATCCTCGCTGACGCATCCGCCGATCCGCGGCTCATCGCAGCTGACCTGATTGCACAAGCTGAACACGATAATGATGCCTTCGTCCTTCTCGTCACCACGGAACCGAAGCTCGTGTCCATGATACGCGCAGAAATCGTGGCACAGATGCTGTCCCTTGATCGCGCAGAAACGATCCGAGCTGCACTGGCGAACAGCTTCGCCGTTGTCACTGAGGATGTGACAGAAGCCATCGACTGGATCAACCGCATCGCTCCCGAACACCTCGAGATCTTCGTCGCCGATGCTCTTGCCGTGGTCCCACGGATTCAATCGGCAGGCGTCATCCTCTGCGGCCCTTACGCCCCGGCAGTCTTATGTGACTACGGGATCGGCCCGAATCACGTGTTGCCAACCGGCGGAACAGGCCGGTTCGCCTCGGCACTCGGTGTGAACGATTTCTTGCGGCGCGTCTCCGTTGTCAGCACAACACGAGATGCATTCAGTGCCGTAGCGCCAGATGGCATTGCACTAGCTGAAATGGAGGGTCTGACGGCTCACGCCGCAGCCCTGCGAATGCGATTGGAGGACCCACGATGACCATCGATAGCCTGCGGTTCTTGCGTGCTGATGTACGGCAGATGTCGCCCTACAACGTTCTTTCGTCAGTCAAAGGGATTTCTCTCCAACGCAACGAAGCACCGCTGGAGCTACCCGAGACGCTCCGCGACGAAATCGTTGACCGTGTCCGTCGCTTGGCGTGGCGAAGGTATCCGGACCTCGCTCAGACATCGCTGAGAGAGAGTGCGCGGGAAACTCTGGATCTCCCAGCTGGGATGGATGTCGCTTTTGGAAATGGATCCAACGAGCTCATCCAAGCCGTCGTCACGGCATGCATTGATGTGGGCTCATCGGCTGTCGTTCCACAGCCGACGTTCTCGATGTACGAGCGAATGATGCGGCTGGCACACGGCACGCCAGTCATGCTGCCGCCTCGAACCGATCTGGGATTCGACGCGACTGAGATACTTGATGCAGCGCAAGTCCACAGCGCGCGCATCGTCTTCCTCTGTCGACCGAACAACCCGACGGGGCGATCGATGGATCTTGCTGATGTTGATTGGTTGGCAGCGCGGATGGATGCACTGCTGGTCATCGATGAAGCGTACGTGGAATTTGCGGATGACGATGCGTTGCCGCTTGCCGAGCGGTATTCAAACGTGCTCCTCCTTCGAACGTTCTCAAAGGCCCTGTGCAGTGCGGGATTACGCATCGGATACGCCATCGGACATACAGCCCTGATTGACCAGATTCTCAAGACCCTAACCCCCTACAACCTGGGCGTGATGGCAACAGAGACGATCCGCGTTACGCTCGCCCACCGCGAAGAGCTGATCCCCAGTTACGCAGCCATAATCAACGAACGACAACGGTTGGTCGCGGAACTGAGGACATGTGAGGGCGCGACAGTTCTCCCGTCTCGGACCAATTTCGTCTGTCTGCGCTCTCCGAGGTCTGGGGCGGAGTTGACGGCTTGCCTCGCAGCACGTGGCATCTACGTCCGAGATCTCAGCGAATACCCCGGGTTGCAGGATGCCATTCGAATCACTGTCGGCACAGTGGAAGAGAACGACCAACTGATAGAAGCCATACGCACCGAACTGGAGGAGAAATGAATCGAACGGCAACGGTCGCGCGAAACACGCGTGAGGTTGAGATTGAGCTCCGACTCAACCTGGATGGACAAGGAGAAACGAAAATCGACACAGGGATCGCGTTCCTCGACCACATGCTCCATCTGCTTGCGTGGCACAGTCGGTTCGATCTGACGATCGCCGCGCGAGGCGACCGAGAGGTGGACGATCACCACACCGTTGAAGACATTGGGATTGCACTCGGAGAGGCATTCGACACTGCCCTCAGCGATGCGAAAGGCATTCGCCGATATGGCTCGATCCTCCTTCCGATGGATGAGTCCTTGGCACAGGTCGCTATCGACGCAAGTGGCCGCGGTTTAGCCGTGCTTCCGACACCGCTCGACGGACGCATCGGGACGTTCGACGCCCAGCTGATCGATGAGTTCTTCATTGCCTTCGCACGAGCCGGACGGTTGACATTGCACGCATCTCTACTTGCAGGCACCAACCGCCACCACATGGCTGAAGCCCTCTTCAAGGGCGTCGGCATCGCCTTGGCCGAGGTCGTCAAGCGGGACGGAGCCTGCGGTGACATTCCATCCACCAAGGGCGTGCTGCGATGATCGGCATCGTTGACTACGGAATGGGAAACCTCGAGAGCGTTCGCAAGGCATTGGCTACTGTCGGATTCGATTCCCAATGGATACGGCAGCCAGCGGATTTCGCGGCATGCGATCGCATTGTTCTACCGGGAGTCGGCGCCTTCGGCCATGCCATGGATAATCTGCGACGAAGCGGCTTGATCGAGCCCCTCCACAACGCGATCGACGAGAAGCGACCGTTCCTCGGCATCTGTCTCGGGCTCCAGATCCTATTTGATACCAGTGTCGAGCACGGCATGCACCGGGGTCTTGGCCTGGTAGCCGGTTGTGTTCGACAATTGCCAGAGACTGTTCGAGTCCCGCATGTCGGGTGGAATACGGTGTGCCAACCCCGCGCAAGCCGCCTGTTCGAGGACATACCAGACCCGTCGTATTTCTACTTCGTTCAGTCCTACTACGTTGAGCCTGCCAATCCGTCTGTGGCCGCAGGAACAACAGACTATGGCGTCAATTTTGCTGCCGCTATCGAACGGGGCAACCTGTTTGGAGTGCAATTCCATCCCGAGAAGAGTCAACAGGCGGGCCTTCAGCTACTCGCGAATTTCGGGAGGATACCATGTTGATCGTCCCCGCTATTGATTTGCGAAATAGAGAGGTTGTCCGACTCCGTCAGGGAGAAGCAACGACTGCAATAAGATTCTCGACCGACCCAGTAGATGTCGCCCGGACCTGGGCCGAATCCGGTGCCCCATGGATTCACGTCGTTGACCTCGATGGCGCATTCGCCGGCCAACCACAGCAAGTTGACGTAGTTTCGCAAATTGCTTCGTCCATCGACATCCCCATCCAGCTTGGGGGAGGCATGCGCTGTGAGCAGGACGTGCGCCGCGCATTCGATGCAGGCGTCGCCCGTGTGGTGATCGGATCGATCGCGGCGACGGATCCAACACTCACGCAACGACTGATCGCAGCCTATGGGGACCGATTGGCCATTGCCGTTGACACACGAGACAATGCTGTATGCATCTCCGGGTGGACGGCCTCCAGTCCCTGGTCCCCGCTCAAGCTGATCCGCCAACTAGCAGATGCTGGCGCAGCGCGGTTCATCGTTACCGATGTCGCGCGTGATGGCATGCTCAATGGACCCAATGTTGAGCTGCTTACTGAAGCCGCTCGCCTCGTTGATCGTCCGGTCATCGCTTCCGGGGGCATCCAAAGCCTAGACAACCTGCGCACCTTGGCAGCTACGTCGGTAGAAGCGGCCATCGTCGGCATGGCACTCTACGAGGGTCGATTCTCTCTGCCGGACGCGATCGAAGCTGTGAGGGGGATCTGATGCTGGCCAAGCGAATTATTCCATGCCTTGATGTCGATCGTGGCCGCGTCGTCAAGGGAATACGCTTCGTCAATCTCGTCGACGCGGGCGATCCCGTCGCATGCGCGCGCCGCTACGACGCCGAAGGAGCCGATGAACTTGTCTTTCTCGATATCACGGCAACATCAGACAATCGGCCGATCCTGCTCGACGTCGTTCGTCGCGTCCAAGCTGAAGTGTTCATCCCCCTCACTGTGGGAGGTGGTGTACGCCGTGTCGAGGACATCCGAGAGCTGCTTGCAGCCGGCGCAGACAAGGTATCAGTGAACTCAGCCGCAGTACGAATGCCGCAGTTGCTCACCGAGTCTGCCGAGCGATTCGGCAACCAGTGCGTGGTCCTGGCCATCGATGCCCGCCGCGTCGATGGAGGATTCGAGGTCCTCATCGATGGGGGACGAACGCCAACGGGGTTGGACGTCATAGTGTGGGCACAACAGGCAACCGACCTTGGAGCCGGAGAAATCTTGCTCACCAGCATGGATCGAGACGGCACTAAAGACGGCTACGATCTCGAGCTAACGCGTGCTGTACGACGGGCAACCAACGTTCCAGTGATTGCGTCTGGCGGCGCCGGCTCAACCGATCACCTATTCGAAGTGTTCACGAGCGGCGAAGCCGACGCTGCGCTCGCTGCTTCCATTTTCCACTTCGGCGCTTTGCGTATCGATGATGTCAAACGCGACCTCGCCTTGCGGGGACTTCCCATCCGATTCCCACTCACGTCGAGATCCATGAAGGAGCAACAATGATTGACCTTCACACACACACGTTCTTGAGCGACGGTGTACTTGTCCCCGCGGAATTGGCACAGCGGGCGGCAGTACTAGGCTATCGAGTGCTTGGGATCACGGATCATGTGGATCCGGGCACTCTGCGCTCTACGTTTGAGACAACTCTACGGTCTTGCACCGCACTCCAAGATCAGATGTCGCTGCACATCGTGCCGGGCGTTGAGCTCACCTACGTTCCCCCGGCCCTCATCGCGGAGACAGCTCGAAATGCCAGAGACCTTAGCGCGCGACTCATCATCGTACACGGTGAGAGCATCGTCGAACCCGTGCCCAAGGGAACCAATCGCGCAGCAGTGGAAGCAGATATTGATCTGCTGGCCCATCCGGGTGTGATCGACCGGGAAACCGTCGCCCGCGCTGCCGAACGAGGCATCTATCTAGAGATCTCGGCGCGTGCAGACCACAGCTTTGGCAATGGCCGTCTTGTTGCATTAGCCCGCGACGTTGGGGCCCTTGAATACCTCGTCGTGTCCAGCGACGCGCATGCACTTGGTGATCTGCTGACGAGAGCATTGCGACAAGCCGTTTGTTTGGGCGCCGGGCTCACACAGACTGAGATCGGCCGGGTAGAGGAAAACGTAGAGGATTTGTGGAAGAAGGTGGCAACATGACGTGGATAGAGAGTCTAGCTTTTGATGACCGGGGGCTGATTGCAGCCATCGCGCAGGACAATCAGACAGGAGGCGTGTTGATGCTCGCCTGGATGAGCCGTGAGGCCATCGAGCAAACTATTGACACAGGTGTCGCTCACTTCTGGAGCCGATCACGGGGTTGTCTTTGGCGGAAAGGTGAAATGTCGGGGAATGAGTTGCAGGTCGAGGAGATGCGTCTTGACTGCGATGGCGACGCGCTATTGTTGCTGGTCAAACCACTCGGTCCGGCCTGTCACACGGGCGAGATCAGCTGTTTTCATCGGAAGCCGACCGAGTCGGGAGACCTCACTCCAGTAGCTGGCTGGACAGGCTCCCCGCTGCGTGTACTCGAAGACCTCGGCACAGTCATTCGCGCCCGCCGCGATGCGCCTTCCGACACCTCGTATACCGCATGCCTGCTCGCAGGAGGCATCGAGAAGATTAGCAAGAAAGTAGGAGAAGAGGCGTTTGAGACCGCGTTCGCTGCTGCGACGCAATCCGACGCCCGCTTGGCCGAGGAAGCCGCCGATCTCCTCTATCACCTACTGGTCTTGCTCGAAGCACGAGGCCTGACGCTTGCCGACGCCTGTGATGTGCTCGATATGCGACGGCCCAGCTAGAACGGACCCTCTTAGAACACCGGCAGATATGAGAGCCTCAGGACTAATCGTCGGATTCATCCAGAGCAGGGGAGGAATCCCGTTCTACCCACGGCGGCAGTTCTCAATCAGCGCTCTTGCCTCCTTTGCCGCGTAGAAATTCCGTCTGTTCAGCGACTTGAGCCCGCCCCATTCTATGGACCACACTTGAGCTGAAGAATTCGGTTTCTTGACGTCACGAACTGGTGCCGTTGGATGGCAGGCGCAATCCCACGTGCTTCTCCAGCGTGGCCCCCGCGCGTCTTGGCTTCCGCTCTCCGCGGGCCATCAGTGGCGAAACTCGCGTCGACCGGTGAATACAAGAGCGATGCAGTGCTCGTCGGCGGCGCGGATGACCTCCTCATCACGGATCGAACCGCCGGGTTCGATGATCGCGGTGATCCCGGCCTCAGCGGCCAGATCCACCGAGTCACGGAACGGGAAGAACGCGTCTGACGCCAATACCGCTCCCTGCGCTCGACCTCCGGCCTTGCGAATCGCCAATTCCACGGCGTCCACCCGGCTCATCTGCCCGGCCCCGATCCCCACTGTACATCGCTCGCTGGCCAAGAGGATCGCGTTTGACTTGACCCAGCGGACCGCCTGCCAGGCGAAGAGCAATCCGTCAAGTTGCGATTCCGTAGGTGTGGTCGAGCTCACGACCCGCAGATCCTGACGGGGCATCTCGCCGGTGCTCGGCGTCTGAGCGATCAGCCCGAACGAAGTCTCGTGGACCTCGATTCCGAGCCCCTGGTCGAGTAACTCTCTGCCTGCCTGGACAATCAGAAGCTTCTCCCGCTTCCGGAGAATCGCCAGCGCATCCTGAGCGATTTCCGGGGCGACGATTGCATCGAAGAAGTGCCCGGCGACCAGTTCCGCTGCTTTAATAGTCAACGGGCGGTTGATCCCCATGATCCCGCCAAATGCAGATTTCGAGTCGGCCTTGTGGGCACGCCGGATTGCGTCTTCGATCGTGTCGGCCGAGCAGATGCCGCAGGGGTTCGTGTGCTTGACGAAGACGGCAGTTGGCTCGGAGAACGCGTGAGAGATTCGCACCGCCGCGTCCAAGTCGAGAAGATTATTGTAGGAGGGAGCTCTTCCTTGGAGCTGCGTATACCCAGCCCGGCAAGCATATAGGGCCGCCTGCTGATGCTGGTTCTCGCCTGCTCGAAGCGGTCGCGCCTGCGGCAGAACCAGGTTCAGCTGGTCGGGTAGTCGTTCCTTTGAGAAGTAGTCGGCAATCGCGGCGTTGTACCGGATGACGTAGTCGAACGCCTTCCGGGCAAGCTCGCGAGAGAATTCGGCGCGAATGCCGTCGTGTTCCCGAAGCTCGTTCAGCAGGGATGCGTGGTCCGCGGGATCGACTAGAATGCTCACCCAACGGTTATTCTTCGCCGCCGCCCGAATCAGCGCCTCGCCTCCGATGTCGACGAAATCCATCGCTTCTCGCATCAGCGTATCCTTGGTGACAGCCGCCTCGAACGGATACAGGTTGACCACCACGAGATCGATGAGCTTAACCCCATACTTCTTCACGTCGGCGGCATCGGACTCGTTGTCGCGACGGGCTAGGATTCCCGCGTGCACCAGCGGATGGAGCGTCTTGACGCGCCCGCCAAGGATCTCTGGGTACCCGATGTAGTCGGCCAGATCCTCAACGGGGAGAGAAGCGCATCGAAGATGCCGCGCTGTACCCTCACTCGCCAGAAGGTCCACGCCCATCTCGGACAGTCCCCTCGCCAAGTCGACCAGACCTGTCTTGTCCGAAGCACTGAAGAACGCACGTCGAATTGTCAGCAAGACACAACACCCCCGGAACATGTCCGTCTTACAAGAATGCGATACAGGATAGGTGATGCGCTGCGGTCGTTCAACGTGATCACGCAAGCTGCCTCCAACGGAACCTCGGCTACACGCGCTGACTGTGGGGAAGGAGGACCTAGTACCACCTTGCATAAGTTCGCGCACTTGTTCTTGAGTGGCACAGGCGAATGGCCACCCTTGCCACACCTCCGCTCTTCCGCTACTTGGGACCTTCTCCGGAGCCCCTTCTTCCCCTCAGTCAGTATGATCGGGGCTGTCGGTCGGTTTTTTGAAGCCTGGGGGACTGCTTGTAGAACTCAAGTCGTTTCAGCCGCTTGGTAGGCTTCGTTAGGAGAAAGCCGAAAGCCTGCATTTGGGCATTCTTCTTAGCAGGTCTTGTCGGTTGATTCTTGGTTTCAGAGGCCTCTGCAGAAGAAGATGTGTTGATCAACGTATCAAGGGATGTGCTTGAAATGCTGATGAGCCGGACAGATCGGCTAGCTGTGGAGGCAGATTAGACCAACCATAGAAGTAAACCGAATATTCGGGGCAGGTCAAGCGGTTTGTATTACCTCTATTGAAACGCATTATGATCGGCCGAGTACATCAATGAGTCTACCGCAGCCTCCGTTCTTCATAAACCCCGTGTGCTCGGCTATTGTGACAAAGCGCTGTCCGGATATCTTATGACATAGGATTTCAGAATTAGCTGCGTCATAGAATGCATCTAGTATCTCTTTTGTGTTTGGATTATTGAAGAAGGGTGGAGATTGCGCAAACATTCAACATTCGCCGAGGGTTACGATCTGAGGAGAGGATTCAAGGACGTCGAGATCTGTCCCGGAGAAGCAGCGCCATGTCGCCGATCGGGAAGTAGAAACACCAAAAACAAAGACCTGACCCTGCACCTTTCTCCATCGGGAGCCCGCTACGTAGGGTTCTGTTTCCCTCTCACAATCCCTACTCTGACCTGGCTTCACATCGAGTGAGCCTCTTGCTTGCCGCCAACTCACCCATTTAGAAGAGAGACACAAGCGACTTCGCAACATCGTGCCTGATCAGAGGCATCGCGCTTCGGCTAGCTACAGATCGTTGCTAAACAAGTAGTCAGCGTCCTCGGCCTTGAGATGGCACGCGATACAGCCTGAGTCGGAGCCTTTGGCAACACGTCCAGCGAGTTGGGTACCAGCGGGATTCACGTCCAGAGAACCATCAGGAAGGTACTTTACCCAGTACCAATCTGCGTTATCAGGATCGTACCCCGGTTCGCGCTCGACCATGACCGTGACTGCGCCAATGTAGCTGCCTGGCGACGCGGCGATCGACTCGATGGTCGCACTCTCCCCGCCATAGTTGTCCTTCGCCACGACATGGAAGTTCCGTCCGTCGATCTGGACCATGTTGTAGTACAGGCGGACGAAAGCTCCATGCGGCGTTCCTCCGACGAGGACATCCGATTGCATCGGCCAATCGACATACCCGTCCATACCAGCCCACAGAGACTCCGCAAACGCGACATCCGCAGCGCTCCCGAACGGCTGCACAGCAGAGTCGCGGTCTTTCACCGAGCAAACCGAGGGCATCAGAGCGATCACGGCAAGTGCTGCCACCGCAGCAACAATTCCCCATTTCCATAACGATCCCATAGAAGCCTCCTTATGACTTACTGCTACGCTACTTCCAGGTCGGTACAGATGTCAATAACAGGCTTGGCTGTCTAATCGATTCGTTCATTTCGTTGACAATATTTCCTTCACCCGGCCGACCTCGCCAGTTTCAAGGCGAACCTTAATTCCATGTGGATGTGTTGGAGAATTTGTCAGAATGTCTCTTACAACTCCTCTCGTAAGGCTACCGCCATGCTGGTCCTTCTTTTGTACAATCTGTACCTCTGAACCAGGGCTTATCTTGTTTCTTTCAATGGCACTCATGTCCCCCGATTCCCCTGGTTATCTCAATTCTTCATGATGCTTTTGCATGCATCAACAAACTTGTCTGGGTCATCAGGGGTGAACCTGATGTGTTTCATGAATCCGGATTTTCTCTTGATGGCGACGTGTCGGTGACCATCGGCACCATCAATCTTCAGGGGGAAAGCGTAAACAAAGCCTTTGCCCCTGAATAGGTCAACAAAGACGAGGGGCGGTCGAATTTGGAGATCCAGAATCTCGTCCGCAGGAATGATGAGTGTATGCAGTGCGACTTTGCAGTGCAATTCGATCCTGTCCGAATACACCCGGTACTCCTGCCACATACTCTTGCTAGAACGTGGTGACGTGTAGATTGGATCACTCATTCTCTCTTCCTGAGATAACCATGATTAGTATGCGACCCTGCGTGATAACACGTCTTTGTCCTCGGACGTGGTTCGCCGCTTCTTCTCTGTCATGTCCCTACACCATTCGTCTCATATTGACTTGGATATTCCTGCTTGCCAGCCTACTGTTTTCGCGCCCGTCACACAATTCGCCAGGATGTTCACCCAATGCCTTGAAAATCTAAGAGGGATGTTCAGGTCTTGCGATCCTACACGCAGAGCTGCCGGAACTAGTCTGAAGTTGCTGTCGTAATGCAAGACCTGACCCTGAAGCCTGAAGCCGTCCTAGCATTCAGGACATCAAAGAACAAGACTTGACCCCGAACCAGAGTTCGATGCAACCGAGAGGCGCTAATCCGCCCCTTTGCCCGTCGATTGCGTGAATCTAGGAGACAAAGCTGGCCACGTACTCCGTTCCTGAGGAAAGTCTTGTGAGCGCAGGCTCATTGACGCCCCACTTCCCTGTCAATCCCAGTTCGCGTGAAGCGAGATCAAAATGACAGATGGCGATCC
>SDBT01006637.1_pt1 | contig 19132 bp, 22 predicted proteins | sample 2277101 | NCBI WGS metagenome assembly SDBT01 (sample SAMN10404973, study PRJNA504765) | marine sediment metagenome | isolation source: marine sediment core GS10_PC15, 103 cmbsf | place: Arctic Ocean: Southern Knipovich Ridge | collected 2010 | reverse complement strand
ATCTTAGCTTTTATATTTATATTGGCTTGTTCATCCGCCACTGGTTTTTATCCTATTTTGGAGTCTTCTTCAACATATCATCTTGGATGTCATTAGAAGCACTGTTTTTCCCACTTTTTATAAAACTCAATGCTTGACAAATCCACTTCTTTTGATCTAACCAACCTCCAACAGCCGGAAGAGAATTATAATCTTCTGCTGCACTTTGCCAATCTCCTAATTCATCAATATGAACACCGTTTATGTATCTTCCAAGAAATAAAGAAACTGGACAAACTTGCCCTTTATCTTTTCCATCTTCAGCTCTTTGACGAATGTCTAATAGCCAATTAAAGACAGAGCCCTCTCCATAAGAAAACTGGAGGTCTCCAATTTTCTCAAGGAGCATAGCTTCTGTCGATTCAATAACTTCAGATTCATTAGTATATCCCACTTCATCATCTAAGACAGGAAACACCAAAGGAAAAGTGACCTCTGAAAAATCATCATAAAGTTGATAATCAGAATCATACGAATAACAAATTCTACTGCCATTCTTCACATAATTGTTAGCAAAACAATAATCACAAGAATACGATTTTTTCAGCTTTTTATAAGCCATCCACGAAGAGAAATAAGCGTATAATTCTAATCGCTTCCGCTCGGCGGGGGGAGATCAGAGACTCCAAAAATAATCTCATAAACTTCCATAAATACAGCAGGAGGAAGTTTTGGAATTATCTTTGCAATAATTTCAGAATCCTCTACAAGTTCGAAAAGAGGAGCTTCCTTGTTAAGCTCATCCGAAATAAAATCAGGATCAGTAATGTTTTCGATCTTCGTAATATGTGTTTTCATTACTTGCATACGAAGATGATTTTGTGCTTCAGGATTAAGTCTAAACTGTAAGTTTCTACCTCTTCCTTTCATCTTTACCTGATCGCTCATTTTTGCTTCTGCAATAGAATGTTCTTTTGCAGACATCAAGGTAAACCAAAACGTAGTCGGATTTTCGTGATTATCCTCTTCCATTGTTGGAATATAAGGATGTATCACATCTTCTTGTACTAATTGAATAGCCATGATTTTTACTACCTTTCATTTTTTTAAATATTACTGAGTTAAAGCCCAATCCAAACCATCAGAAACCGCAATTCTTGCCATTGCATCAACTTCCGGAGCAGCTTCCGTAACAGTCGGATCATAATAAGCAACACCTTCAAACGGCATTTCTAATTCAACTTCCGCATCTCCACCAGAAGACTCTCCGTTGAAAACTGCAACAATATAAATTTCAAGACCGCCCAAAACGCCTACAGTCCCCCAACTGAATTTAAAGCCAAGAGGTTGAGTAGTTAAAAACTTGTCAATGAAATCATTATTTCGCCACGGAACGGTAATAGAACCTGTAACCTCAAATCTACCAGGAATAAGATTTCCAATATTTTGAGAATCATAGTGAGCATGTTCTAAATTATTCGTAAAGTTTAACGAAAAACCGATTAACGGATTAGAAACAAATGCTACATTTATATTCGATTCCACGTCTGCCCACGTAAAAGTAGTGTCTTGGAATAAAAGAGGGGTTCCGCTCGTACTTGCTAAATCAAAAGCTCCGGCTGCGGTATAATCAATTTCCAGTTCTTTTGCAATAAATTCAGCAGAATATTTAACGGGCTCTCCCCGAGTTCCTGAAAGCGCCAAACTTCTACAAACAGCAGAAATCAATCGCATACTTTCGCCCACTTGCTCAGGAGCAGAAATTGACAAATCTTTAATAATAGATAAAAGATAAGGAGTAGTAACCGCTACTGATTTTCCTAAGAAATCAAGATCAGTAGCCCGAGTATAATTAGTAAAAATCTTGTCATAAGGAGATGCAGCTCCTTCTATCTGTCCTTGAAAAAGACTTAAAAGCATAGGAATTATATTTGACGGAGATACATCTCCTTCTAAAGTTGTTCCTGCAACTTTTGGTCCTACTTGCAATTCAGTAACTCCAGCACCACCTCGCATTATAGTAGTAGGTTGTCCGTGTTGTTTTGGACTTTTGATAAATTCCACATTCGGATTCAAATCTGGCATATTTGTTGTAGCCAAACCTTTTGGACCGTTTGCGGGAATTGAAGCTCCTGCAACAACTCCACTTCCCCAAGAGGCTTCAAGTCCTATACCTATTCGAGGTTTCCATGTTGGCATTGTATATGTTGGTGGCATTTTATACTCCTCTTCTTGAATTTTCAAAAACGTGAAAAACAATATCAAACATTGCCATATATGCTTGCATTGTATCCTCATCAGAAATGTATTGAAACGAAATTCCGTTAAAATCCATTTTCCAACAAAGGTCTTTTAGTGTTGAAATCTTGTAAAGTAAACTTCTTAAATCATCTGCCAAGTCGAGCAGATATAGTAAATTCAATTCTTTGTCCGAAACTTTAGACCACAACTGAATCTGAAAAGCATTTTCGGAATTATCTAATTGTTGTGCATAACGATCTTTTGTATCCGTAACTGGAACTATTGCAACAGAAGGAAATTCCATATCACTAAGAATTGCAGCTATGGGATAATGCACACTTTTAAGTTTATGTAACCTTCCATATCCGCCTTTAGTAGCTCGTTCAATTAAGGAAAAAAGCTTCTCGCCTAAAGTATTAATTTTTGTATCTAAAGTTAAAGCAACTCTATCTCTAATAGTCGGACGATCTTCATGAGAAAACATTGTAAAATCTTGAGTAACAATTCCAACAAACTCACTTCCTACAACCTCTGTTCCTGAAAAATTAGTTGCTCCAAAACTTATATTATATATTCGTTCATAATTATACTTCTTTGTATATTCCTGCATAACCATTTTACAAACTTCAGCTAAATTAATTATCTCATTTTTTATTTCTTTTACATTTAAACCTTTTATATATAGTTGCAAAGAATATTGTCTTGCATAATAGTAAAGATTATTAGTAAAAATTTTATGAACTCGTTGAGCCATTGGTAAAATTGCAAGGACGGGAAAAACAGCAGAAGGATAGAATATACCTCTCTTAAAAGTTTTAAAAGAAGACAGTCTGCTATCTCGTTGAAATAAATCACGAATATTTGTTAATTGTTCACTCGAAGAACTCAAGACCAAGATTCCCTATTTCAGAACCCTAACTAGTGGAAAACTATACACTTACCCCCTACTATTTCAAGGAGACGTTGTGTTCTAATAAAATACAAATATATACTTTAAAAGTCAAGCGAAAGCTCGGATTTTCTTAAAAGTTTGTAAAACAGTTTCTCTCGTTTCAGCCGCATTTAATGTAAAATAAGGAGCGTGGAAAGAAGTATTAGTTGTTGTAAATCCTCCAGTTTTTATACTTCTTGCAAGTAAAATCGCAGGTTGTCCGTCTGCTCCTTTTTTCGGTCCCTTCTTTACAAGAGTCATTGGAATTTTTTTAGCTAACTCCTCATCAAAAAGAACTAAATCTATTGCTAACATAGGCTGTCTATTTTTCACAGAAATCAAAGAACGAGCTCTTGTCGGAGTAACTCTTTTTGCCGGAATAAACTGACTATGAGACATTGCATAAATAGTATTAACAAAACTTTTAGTATGTTTCTTTCCCGTACTAGCAGGAAATTCCATTTGAGGATGAATTGCTTTTGGTTTAAAAGAAATCCTAAAACTAGCTCCATCTTTTGCTTTCAAAGGAACTGAAACTTTTAACTCTTCTAATTCTCGTTTTGCAACATCTATTTCAAAAGGAAGTCTCGTTGACATTGTAGCAGCAGGTAAGCTTCCATATCTTCCTTTTCTTTTTCCAACAGCTTGTAATAGTTCTTTATGTTTTTTCCTTCTTTGAACGCCTCGAGAACTTTTTGCAATCCACGGTTCCCCCGAAGAACCTCTTCCTAAACTAAGATGAGTATTAAAAACTTTAATTAATTGCTTTTTGAATTCATTAATGTATTTATCTCTTTTTAAAATCGTCTGAAAATATTTTATAATGAAAACTTCACTAACAGGTCCAATAGCCGTTTCAGAAACTAAAGACCATGCAATATGTTCCACAAGAGTTCGAGCTCCTTTTGAAACTTGACCCGTAGCACTTTTACCATTTACAGTAACACGAACATTTCTTCTTAATCGAAGAGTTGGCATTAGCGATAACTATCCGCAAGATTAGTTTGATATTTTGTCAAATCTCGTCCCCAAACAGAAATTTCATACGGAATTTGAATTGGGCTCATATCCACAGTCATACCACTCAATTCAGATTTACCGTTTTGTAAATCTTTCAAATAACTCATTCCTCTGCTCCAAAGAATATTTCCATATTTAGACTCATTTGGAGATTCTTCAGTATAAACAGAATTAAGTAAATAAGCTCCTGCAAGCGTGAGAGTAACCATCCAAATTTCTTGTCTCGCAAGAATAGTACTGAAGTAATAAGAATCGTAACTCTCCCAATTCCTAGAACCATAAAGAAAAGAATTACTTCCGATAGTTACATCTCCATTACTAGACTCATTATCGTTTCCCATTGAGAGATTCGACCCTTGAACACCCTCTACATAAGAATATAAATCATATCGAGCAGTGGATAAATTTCCTTTTGTAGCAATTTCAGTTCTCCAAACAGCGCAAACATCACAAGCCTCATTCACTTGAATTCCTAATAAAGACCCATCTCCGATATTTGCAGGAGAACCTCCTTCTTTCCCTCGCTCTAAAGGAATAGTACTCCACGGATTAGCTGCAAGCAAAGACATATTTAAAATATTTAATTTTGAAGTAACCAGAGCACTCGCTTGAGAGATAAATCCCTCAATTTGAGAAATTGTTCTAACCTTAGAAAAAATTTCTTGTGCGCTAAAATCAGATTGTCCCGTACTTGCTTGAACAACAACAAGACCTATAACATCTATCCAAGTACAATACATCGAAGGACGGGCTGCTCCTAAATCTATAGTCATTAATTTAAGTCCTCATATTGATCGTTCCAAATAGCAGAATTAACAATTTGCGAAAGTGTTCGAGTTGCTTCTGAAGGAACAACAAAATAACCATTAATTCCAGCTTCTTCAAGATTCAAAGAAATCTCAGCTCCTCGAGGAAGCGTAACTTCAAAATTACCAGAAGAATCCGTTCTAGCTCTTGTTACAACTCCAACTTTTAAATCATAGTCTCCGCAAACGATTTCACCCTCATCATCGGCTTTGAAAGTTCTTAACCGGAATTCAAGCTCCTGTTTGGCTAAAACATTTCCTGCAAAATCTTTTAATGTCCCGCTAACTATGCAAAACTCCAGTGCCATTCTTAACCCCTATACAATTCAATAATATCTATTTTATTAGAAAGAGTTCTGTATCGCTTTGCAACTTCGATACCCTCTCGACTTCCCACATCGTTGGTATTTCCTTCAATTGTCACAATGGTATTACCTACTTTTTTCAAAACAAAACCAGTATGAATCCAATCATTTGCAGTTTTTCGAATAAGGAAAATAGCCCCTTGTTTAATTTCAGAAGGATTTGTTTTTAAGAGACAATTCCGTTGTGCCCATTTTGCAAGAACATCACAACTAAAGGTCTCAGGAACAGGAGTATTTACATCTAAAGTCTCCTCTGCTTGTTTTATACAGAAACAAACAAATCCTGCACACCACGCCCACTGTTTTCCTTCGTTACCTTGCATATAAGTTCTTACCCACGGACCAAGATTTTGTTTTTTCAGTTCCCTTGCTCCTATAATTCTATGTCGATCAGCATAAGCAAGAGTAAGTTTTTCAAAAGGAGTAGTTTTCCGAGCATCTAGTTTTCTAAACGCAAATGCAAACGAATAAACTAAAACATTCCAAACTTTCAATTTCAAATATTTTTTAATCTTACTGTAAAGAGCTGGAGTATCATTCTGAAAATCCAATAACGCTAATTCAGTAACAGAACCAAAATCTCCATCCAAACACAGGTTGAACCCTTTTAACGAGAGCAATTCCTGAAGAAGTTTTACATCTTCTCCTTTACAACCCTTCTTTAATCCTCCGGGAAAGGTAAACGGCTTTGCTCCTGCAAATTTCATTTTTTCTCGTCCGAGTCTAAACCCGCTCTGTAACTTTTATAACATTCGTATAAAATCAATTCAAACTTTCTCTCTTTCATTTCACCCTTCTTTTTTCCAAATTTTCGTCTAAGAAAAAAACTTGTCCCTACTCCACACATATAAAAAAGCGAACCAAGAAATTTTGTAAGAGGGGGAGTTGGTACAACTCTATAAACACCGAAAAAACCGAGAACAGTTAAAACAGAAGCTCCTACAGGACTCTTAATAAAAGGAGCTACCATATTCCATAATTCTAATGCTTGTGTAATGATTTCCAATTTAAACTCCTCCTGTTCGTATCTTTTTTACAGCAATCACAACATCTCTATTAACAGATACAATTTCCTTTAAAACCGACATTTGATCCTCATGCCTTTTCTGAGCATCACTCTCATCTCGCTCAGACATAAGTTCGTGAGTTGTTAATTGACCTTTTAATTCAACTTGGGAAGTCTTAATCTCTACAATTCCAGATTGTACATTACCTACAGCTTCCTTCCCTACTTTCATTTCCTCTACAATTGCCAACATTTTATCAAAAGGATTATTCCCATTAGCCATTTGTTTTCGATTTCCAAAAAACTCAGCTATTTTTAGAGAATAGTTAAAAACAGCTAATACAAAAAGAAGAATCAATAATCCAAAAATTAAGTAAGGATTTTCACTTCCTCCAATTGCTTTTATCAAAGCATTCATTACACTTCCTTACAAATAGTGCAATTGGTTAATCCTGACGCTTCAGCATCTTGAACTGATTCATAGGTTATAGGTTTATCCTCCAGCACAATATATTGACAATCACATTTGTGATGTTTCCCGCCGGCTGGAGTTGTGGCGAATACGGCATTTTCATTGTAAATATAACAACTCAAGACTTCGGCATAGGGCATCCTGTTACTACTATTCTCTTCAATTACCGTAATCTCAACATCGTTATTAGCGATAACCTTCAACGCAGGATTAACGCCATCTTCAGGCTTTACGAGAACTATTTCACCATTATCAATAGGAATTGCCCAGTCTGCCTTGTCCAGCTGATTCCAATGATCGAGACTCATTGTGCAATACCATTTCATTACAGTGCTCCTTTCGCAATAAGGAGATTACGATAAGCATTTTCCACACCTGTAGGATCACCTTCATACCAACTGATTGTAGCAACATCCACCTCTTTTCGCAGACCACCAGTTAAAATATCACCTATAGAATGGTTTTTTGTACTACCCATCTTTGTACCATCCCATGTTATGATATTACTATCAGATACACCATTTACAGACATTTTTTGGTTAGTACCATCAGTCCAAAGCCCGACAACATACCACGTATCTGCGAGAGGTTTATTTCCACCCTCTAAAAGATTACTGATAGAAGTACCATCATCATCCTCAATCTTGAATACCCATCTACCATCACCAACTGCATCTGTTGCAAAAGACCAAAAAGGATTAATTGAAGATTGCCTTTGACCAATGATCTGTCCTCCAGCATCCGCAAGGACATTTCGCATCAAAATTTCAACAAATGTTCCGGCTTTAACCCAATCCAAAACAGCAGTATTAGTCAATTGCAACCGATCCGTTACGCCGTCAAAAGCAGTGGAAACAATTGTCCCTAAATTTTCGCCCCGAGCAACAGAGCCAGCAAGATAAGCAGGAACAATAATTCCTGATTCAGAATAAACCTCGAATCCCTCGGGGATATTTGGATTAGCTACCAAGCGATATTTGAGTGTTAATCTACGACCTAAAAAAGCATCATCCAGATCAGGATTATCAAGATCAAAATTAATACCGCCTTGCCAGATAAATGGAGTTTTCATTATCAGGTCTTTAGACCCGGCTTGTATTATCAGGTCTTTCGATCCGGCTTGTATTATTAAGTCTGGCATTTTATATTTCCTGTATTTCTAACCAAACATCCAGCTCATCAATTCCACCCGACTCTGATTTTGACTGTGCTGTTACTGCTGTACCTTTATTAAAAATAAAATCACTATTAGAAGTAAAATTCAAAGACTCTGATTGTGAGCCCAATGCTACTCCCTCAAATTGAAAATCAACAAAAGTAATTCCATTGGCTATCATCCTAAAACGATACTTTTCACTTGTTCCTGCTTCTAATGAAATACTCACAATTCTAAATGGTTTAGTAGCACTTACCGCTGATCTCACTTCTACAGGGACAACAGTCCAAGTACCAGCTCCATTTCCAGTATCTACAGCTATTCCAGTAAAATTATCTGGCTCTGTCATTATCGGAGATTGAGCATTTATATTATTATAAAAATGATCTCCAACTTCATCATCTATATTTAGTATGTTATCTATTAAAATGAGGTTAGTAAATATTTGACCATTTCCTTCATCTATATCCAATGCTAACGCACAACTATGAATGTCTAAGTTATTAAATCTGTTTTCATCAGAATCTGTATTTATTATTTGAATTCCTGTAAGACACTCATGTACGTGGAGACTTTCATAATCAGATAATGTAACATCATCTAAGAGTAGCCCACGAGTATGTGTCACAACACCGTGAATCATCACATCTTCAAACCGAGCATGTTCGACTCCACCAGAAATTTCTATAGCTGTTTGTGCTCCCGTTACTTGTCCACATTCAAAATGAACCTTTCTAATTCTTAAACCTTTTGTTCCTGAACCTGAAAAGATAACTCCGTTGTTTGTACTGGAATCACAATCAAAAGTTAAATCTTGTAATGAAATTTTTCCGGTAAACTTCATAATAGCAGTAGCACTTACATGATCATTTTGAATTTTTGCCCAATTCCTGTGACTTCCTTTAATCTCATAATTACCTGTATAAGTCGGATCGCCTGTTGTGTCTATATCATAATAAGTAGCATGAGGACCAACTAGAATTAAAGTCAAATCGTCTGCATCAACACTTGCAGCAGCAAGAGCAGCTTGAATAGTATTGAATGCTTTAATCCAAGAACTTCCATCACTGTTATTTCCGTTAGGCGAAACATACAAGGTTTCTGTTATCGCTCTGCCAGCAATGGAACTTCCCGCAAATCCTAAATCAGGAGTTACATAACTCATGAATTACTTCCTTAATAATAATAATTTTGTATTATAGCAGTTCCTGAATTTATTAATCCTGCTTCACTATATGTAACACGTATTTCTACTTTTGCTCCTGCGAGACTACCTCCATTTACCGCTGTTTTTACATCACAATCGAGATTTTGAATATCTGTCCAATCCCACGTTCCGGGATTATTAATATCATTTGTAATTTCTACATAAGTTGACCAATCTCCACTAAAACTTATTGAACCTAAATTATGCTCATCTCCATCTCCAGCAACAAATACAGGTCTTATATAAAATTGACTTGCTCCACCAGAAATTTTTCCAAAAACCCGCAATTCAACTTTTGTTATTATTCCTAAATTTGAACCGGGACCATTATTTCCATCAAATAATTGTATTCTGTTATCATTATTTTCCCATCCTGTAAATATTCCAGTATCCCCATCAACAAAATTTTCTGGAGTATCCGACCAAGCTTCTCCTACATTATAACTATTAAAATAATAAGTTACAGTTGCCATTATGGAGTCACAATCACAGTTGCGCCACGATCAAAAGGAATATAATGTAACGTCCATTTTGTTATTCCTGTTTTACTTGCAAGGGTTTTTAAATCAAGAGTTCCTGCTGGAAGTATAAAAGCCGATGCTTGAGCAATAAATGATCCTGAAACATGAGCAGCTAAAGCATCACTCGGAGTCCCTGTAATATTATACATAGTTCCAATTGCACCATTAGCTATATCTAAGACAGTACATATTGCTACATCAGCCCCAACTGTCGGATTAGACCACAAATCAGCATTTATTGCACCTGTATTTTCAATAGTATCTGTCACCTCCCCGATAAGTTGTGTAACAATAACTTTTCCGCTTGCTGTAAAATAGGGAGTTTGTGCTGTTTGAGGAATATTTTCTGCTGGTCTTTCTACAATCCTCGGACGAGTCTCATTTGTTATATAACTCATAAATGTCTCTTTTTAGTAAATGAACCAATTGATACCATCAGAATAAATAACAAGAGCATCCCCGTCTCCAGATATAATTGCTGTATCCTCTTCCTCTATTTTTTCAGCGCCTTCTGTAGAAAGAGTAATATTATTAACTGAAGCATTAAAATCGGCATCCTTTATTACCAAAACACGACCTGCTATTAATTGTGCAGTTTTAAGTTCTATTGCAACTGTTCCTGTATCAGTATAGGTTACATGCAATGTCTCATCACTTGCAAGTACGTCATAGGATGCAGCATTAACAATTGTTAAATTATGAATACGAGCCGCATTCGTAGTATCTATGGTTTCCGCAGTTATTCCGCCTGAACTATCAGCTAAAGAGGATATTTTTAAAAGTGGAGTTCCGTTAATTCCGAAACTATAAGATTCTTCCGTTCCAACAGCAGGAGTTGCACTAACTGGCATATCTACTAATGCCATTGCACCACCGTCCTCGTCCATCTGGATTTTGCCAGAGATCAAAAGAGGTGCTTTAGCTTCCCATTGATCGTCAGTATTGAATAACCAAATATCTACCCAACTGGCATCGGCAAAATCTCTCGCCTGTACAGATTGATTATTTTTCCGCTTATAAATACTTGGAGGTAATCCTAGTTTACCTAACATTTTTAATCTCCTTAAACGGCGGCTCTTTCGCTCCATGCGAGAGTTAACGCTCCAATAGCAGTAATACTACCATACCCGCCAATTATCAATCCTGGGGATTCGAGATTGTTGTCCATATCGCTAAGGTCTTTAAATAACTCTGCGATGCTTCGGGTTTTGCCAAATGGTGAAACTGACATATTGTAGTTGCTATAAAGCATCAATCCTGATTTTGCCGGTCCAGGATCGACCAATAATCCAGAGGCTACTCGAGCAGACCTGACAACAATAGTAACATCGTCTAAATCAGCATCGTCTGCTATAATATCCAAAAGCGCAAGTCCGTTAAACGGCTCACGCAAATCAACTGTAATAGTAACTTCACTAACACCGTTTATATTCAAGGTGTCTGACGATAATCTCAAGACGGTTCTATCATTCCAGGGTAGCTCTTCAATTACTTTTTTGATATCATCTGTTGAATGATACGCTTTATCTTGTAAATTTATTCCAACTTCATAAACATCGGTATTCACAAAAGGAGTCCCGGCACCATAAATTGTTAAAACTCCTCCAACTTCTCGGAAAGTAACGCCTCCTGAACCATTCACATAAACAATTCCATCTGCCCCAACAGCAGGAATTCTCCGAATATAAACAATTTGAGAATCATCTGTAAGAGCAATCGGTAAACTTGCCAATGTGAGAGTTATGTTACTTGCAAAAACAGCCGTAAAGTCACTCGGACTTCGATATTCTGAAACAGTACTTGGAGACCCAAATGCCGTTATTTGATTTCCGGCAGCATCATAAATTCCAACTTTATCTTGATCTAAAGCTGAAGAATACCCTTTTGGAGGTCCTTCAATATAAACAACAAAAAGGTCTCCAGCCGAAGCAGCCATTCCAGCAACAGTAATAAGAGGAGAAGAAAACGTAATTTTATTAGTTTTTTGATCTATTGTCTCTTGCCAAAGTCCCGCAGAATTAAAACGAACAAGCTTAACAATCATCGTTCCGGTTAAAATCGCAGAGATATTAGAATGAAGATTCGCAACAGTAAGAGTTGTAGCACTTGCATAAACCGCAGTTCCGGCTCCGTACACATTTGCAGCTCCGAGAGTATAAACACCGTCTCCATCTGCACCCTCTGAAATAGAAGCACTTATTTCAATTTTTCCAGCAGCACTTAAATTAAGCTCTTTTACAAGTCCAGCAGGAGTTACTCCTCCTATCACTGTAACTAATTTATCCTGTTTACTTGTAAAAGACTTTCCCGTATGCAATACCGAAGGACTAAACATTTTGCATCTCCTCCAAAAAAACAGGAAGAGCTCTATTTAAAAATAGAGCTTCTTCCTATTATATAAGAACTTTTAGAATTCATCACTTGCCCCTAAGAGCTGCTCGAACTGAGCTAACAAAACATCTGTTTATTGCAAACTGCAATTAGTATGAATTACATATTTTACTTGGTTTTGATAATTGAACGATAATCGGTCATGCAAGCACCGAGGAACATCGCCCAACGATAAGTACTAACAACTCTTCGAGTTACTTCCGTCTCTCCACCACGGAATCTCTTCATTCCGGGTTTTTCTTTCCACAACACTTTCAAAGCAGCACTGAGTTGCCCCAAGTACCAGTAAGTTGTAGAACTAAAGAAAGGAGTATAGTACGGTTTGATAGTTCCAGCAAAAGTATTCTTTTCACCTTTACCATCATTAGTTCCAGCAGTTGCACGATACGGAGTCGGTTGACTCTGAAGCATACGCTCTACTTGATGTTTGAAAATATTCGGGAAAAGTCCTTGAGTCAAATCAAGAGCAATTGGCTTTCCTTTCTGATCTTTCATTGCAGCAATTAACCGATAAGCTGCTTCAAGACCATCCCAAGATAAACCACCAGCGGAAGTTATCACATTATCGTTAGTTTGTCCGTCAACAGTAGAATGATCTGAACTGTAAAATACAGAACGATAATTTATACCATCAATAACAAATGCAAGATTTGTACCTTGTTCGTCAACGGTAAATACTTTACGAGTACTTCCCATTTCGATGGTTTGAGTAACAATCTTTCCAAGAGCTGTTGCAGTTCCCTCTCCGAGCTTTTCAGCATGACTGACAACATCACGGAAAGCCGCAGAGTCCCAAAGAAGCTCTTGGGTAATTCGTATCAAAACACCTAAATCATAAATCTGACAACGTGATTTGTACGCACCATATACAACGTCTTCGAAATCTTGATTTTCTTTTCGTTGACGTAATTCAGGAATTGGAGTAAAAGCAGGAATATCATCAAACGTAGAATGCTGTGCTGCTGCTTCATCTGCCAACTCTAAAAGATCACCTCCAAGATATTTCAATTCATCCATTGCTAGACGATTCAAAACATCATGAAGAATATTATCAAAACCACTCGTTTGAAGTGCTGCTGAAATTACATCGGTATCAGTTCCCTCATTATGCTCCCGGTAAAACTCAGGAAGGCAAGCTTCAACTAAGAAACGAGGATTAAAATCTTTCGGACTATAAACTCCATCATCGAAAAATTTCTCCATCTGAGCAGCAATTAGCTTATCTGCCTTTTGCCGATTTCCTGACAAGTGCATGTTTCCACCGCACTCCGCCTCGACAGTAGCAATCAAGGGCTGAAAATCTCCTAAAAGAGGAGAATGTTTAGCATTGTATTTCATTTTTCATCCTCCTTTATGAAGTTACCGCTTGACGAATTGCATTACTACCAAGCAAATCACGGTCAATTAAAATGATTCCGTAAGCACTCGCTGGAATTGTTTCTGCCGCCCATCCATAGGAGTCAGTTGTTCCAGTAGTCCAAACCCAATTAACTGTATTACTTCCCGCACTGGTTTTAACAGCTTTTCCCGGAAAAGTAACGCCCCCGCCATCTAGCAAAACTCTCAATCGACATTTAAACGCAACTAAGATATACTGATTTCCTGTCGCATTTTGCGAACCGTCCGATGCCCCTATTGCAACACCGACAAAAGTAGAACTGTCAGGAGTAGCACCTACACAAGGCACAACACCGGAAGTATCGAATTTAAGCAAATCACCTTGTCGGATAACCTGAGCTGCTGTCTTTTTTATCCACGTTTCAACAAATTGCTCAGGAACAATTCCAATAATGGTGTTATTGCTATTTAGTTCTCCAATAGCCATAAAAACCTCCTCTTATATTTCTTTAAAAAGTTATTTTTTACTCACTCATCTTCGCAGCAAGTTCGGTACTTGTAAGTTTGGCATCTGGAGAAATATTACCAATATCTCCCAACAAGAGAGGACTTTCCCTCTGAGCAGCTATAAGAGAAACAAGCAGCTCTTCCCAAACGGTTTCCTCAGTTTCTTTCAAAAGAGCATTAACAAGAACATCCTTTGCGTCCTTTACTCCTTTTTCGTTCAAAAAGGTAAGAACTTTTTCACGCTTTTCAGCAACTTCCTTTTCCAAATTACTCGTTTCCTCTTTCTGTTTGAATTCAGTATTCTCAACTACGAGAGCTTCATTCGTTTCAGAAAGAAGATTGTGGTCTTGTGAAAGTTTGGCAAATTCAGGAATTTCCTGTAGAAGAGCTGTTTTTTCAGCACCTTCTAATTTCGCCATCTCAGCAAGAATTTCTTTCTTGTCCAAAGGCGCATCCTCCTTTATTAATGTATAAGTTTTTAGTTTATCCGAATTGACAATAGGAATAGATAAAGAAGCAGGAAGAGTATCGCCACCAGTCCAGAGGTATTTTGCCAAGAGCTCAGGTAATTGATCTAATTTCAACTCTTCCTGCTCTGTATCAACTCCAAAAATTGCTAAAATATCCATACTTTTTATAAGAGCAAACATATCATCTATTGCTTTATTAGTAGCTTTTTCAATTTCATCGTAACTCATATCAGAGAAAAAAAGCATATCAACTACAAAGTTCAGAATATAACTTCCTGTCTTAAGAATAACGTCAAGATTGATATTGTCCTGAATTTCTTTTAATTGAAGAAGTTCTACTTGAGAAGGATCATCAACTTGTGCTTTCCACTTTGCGTCCAAATCAAGATGAGCTCGGAAATCTGCCTCTGACATTTTATCAACTTTTGAAGCAGCTAAAACAAGTCCTCCAGCAGCTCCGTAATCTACCCAATCTAAACTCCAATGAGCTAAAGCTTTGGTAGCTACAGAGTATTCAACCTTTCCGATTTTCTTTACTTCATAAACAACACTGGTTACAATGGAAAGTTCTAAAAGATTAGGATTCTTTTGAAGATCATCGTAAAGCCATGTAGTAGCAGGATTAGTAGCAAATTCAGCCTCAGCAATAAGAGACCCTTTTGCAATATTTTCAAATTCTCCTTCTTCCGCTAAACGAACAGTTTCAGGAACAATCCACGAAACCATATCTTGAGTAAACTCACGAGTTCCATCTTCCCGATCTTTATGATTATCGAGCATCATTGTATTTTCTTTAATCAAAGGAACTAAATCTTTAATAGCTTCCTCTGACATATAAATCTGACGACTTCGATGAAAAGCTAAAACAGGTCCCGGTTGAACGGCACAAATTAAAATTCTTCGCTTTTCCTTTAATTGCTGTTCTTGCTCTTCTGTCGCTTTTAAAAGATTTGCAGATTTAAAAAACTCAATTTTTAAACTCATGAAAAACTCCTTCCTCTATATTATAATATAATCAAGTAACGATCTAAAAACAAGGCTAACTATCTACCTTTAAGGAACTTAGTAAAATAAACCGAGCATAAGTAAGATATCCTAAGTTCATAATTATGTTATGTTTATCCTTACAATGTACATTCACATCTCCGAGTTCTGTTATACAAATCCTCAAAACTTCAACTTCTTCCAAATCTTCAACCGGCTTTTTAGCTTCCGTCACCATTGCCAGAGGTTGTTTTTCCTTCTTTTCCACCATTTTCCGTTTCCTTTTTTTTATCTTCCTCGGACTTTTCAGATTGTATCAAAGAATCCTCTTCCGCATCATTTAAACCTAACTGCTTTCTTGCTGTTGTTTTACTTAAAATAGAATCACCCGTTGCCGCCTCTGTAAGCTCTTTAGTAGCTTTTGCTAATTGAGCCCAATCTTCAGAAAAGTTATTTGACCAAGTAGCAACAAGTGGAGTATCTTTAAGCAAATACGTTTTAGTAACAAAATTCTCATCACTATTAAGAGGATATTCAGGATTACGAACTTTCTTCTGAACTTTTTTAGGTAAAGACCGAGGAGCTAACTCTCTCCGCTGTACTAATAAAAACTGCATCAAATCCTCATCAGAGCCCCATACCAAAGAACGAAGAACCATAACTCTTTGATGGAAAGGATTACTGGTTTTTTTAATAGAAGCATAAACCGTCTCATTTCCTCGTAAATCTAACAACTCAAGAGGAATACTAAATGTTGCAGCAATTGCATAAAGTAGCATTTTATAATCATCTTGAACTTCGTCCGCTTTAATATCCGCAGAAATAGCTACATAATCTGTATTTTCATCAGCAACTAACATCATCCCCGGAGTCGGAGGAGGTAAATATCTATCTGTTGCAGTCCTACGATGAGCAGAGCCTTTTAAGATTTTTTTCCAAATCACACGAGCTCGCTCTTTATTCAAAACAACTCTTGCAAGATTAAAATCTTCTCGATATTTTAAAGAACGCAATGCGGGTTCAACAGGGACTCTTCCTAAAAGTTCCTCTCCCCATCCCATTTTTGTATAATGAATATAATTATTAGAATTCCTCAAAGACGGCATTTCTTTTGCGAATTCGTCAGAGACAGGAAAATCTTGCCAATCATCTCGTTCTAGATAATCATCAAAATGAATATCTTTAATCCACTGCCCTTCTGTTTTCTCTTTCAAAACAACCTTATAAGCAAGAATACAATCCCGTCTAACAGGATGTCTCTGGACTCTAACAACTTCATAAGGAAAAACTCTTTCTATTGAAGGAATACCTGTAGAAGAAATCCATACTTTTAAATAAAACTCTCCTAAAGACATAAGTGCCCAAATTTTCTTTCCTGCAATTCCTGTCGTAGAAGTGTATTTAAACTCATGATCGAACTCTTCAAGAAAAGTAGAAATCTTAGAATTTGGAGTTTCGAAAGTATAACCGGTTCCAAGAACATAAAAAAGAAATTGATGAACTGCCGAACTTAAATAAGGGTCTTCCCACATACGAGTATAGACAATATCTTGTAATTCTCGTAATTCATCAATTACTTGATGTCTCCAATGTAAATAATCAGAAGAAAGCCAACCATTTGAAGCAGCATAGGCAACAGTTGAAGCACTCAAAAGATGAGAAGAATTATCTCTCTTCTTACCTTCATCTTCTTTTAAATAAACAGAGGCAAAATCACTTTGAACAAGTTCCTGTCGAGACAAATGATCGCTGAACAAATTATTATAATTACCTAAAGATAATTCAGAAGAAGACATAGCGGGAGAAGTTAAACTTTCACCACTTCCAAAACGCCACTTATACTCAACTTCTATATCTTCATAAATTCTCTGAAGCGATTTCTCTGTCAATATTCGTACTTGAAAAAGAGACCTAATCCACTTCTTTAACTTTTTAAACATTCTATTTATCTCCTCTCATCAGCTACTAAACGATTTTGTTCTTGGAATAAATCATGATAAAACTTATCTTGTCCTTGATAATAAGAAACAATTCCTAAAGGCTCCGCTAAATTTTCTTCAGGATCAAGTTCTCGGTAAACAGAATTAGTTTCCGAATTAAAAACACAAGCTGCTGCTACCTGAACAAGATCATCTGAAAATCCTTGCTTCTTTACAACTTTTCCTTTATCACCAATCCATTCTAAATTTCTTGCTTCATAAACAAAAAAGAAGTCTCCCGTTCTTATTTCTCTAGAATGAACAGGAAGTTTTAAACGATTATCCATAATAGCAGATTTTAAAGAACCATAAGCAGCAGAATAATCCCCGTGAGTTGAAATCCGTCTTACCAACTCATCTTTCGTATGATCTACTTCTAATTTCGAACCGGTGTGGTCAATACTCAAAGTTCCTGAAGGAATTCGAAGATCAATCAAATGTTTGATTATTTGATAAGATTGAAATTTGTCAAATGTAACTAAACGAATAAGAAAACCTCGATCTCTTATATCCATGATTAAATCAAAAAGAGCATCATAATCAGCCTCTCTCGTTTTACTAACTCGAATCCGTTCTATAAAATCAAAAGTGTGAAGAGGTCTATATTCTTCTATTGTTATGTCTTGATCCACATCATAAACTGTAAATTTTTTCCAATCTGAAATATGACTCATTGCAAAACCCATCGCATCTCCATTGATAGATAAATCCGCCGCAATGTATCTATAGTAATCATCATCACACTGAAAGTCCTGAGTAAATCTTAATAAAGAAGGAAGGAATACAGCAGGTTTAGTAACATCTATACACGTCTTCAAAATACTAGAATTTCTTATATAAGGACGAATAGAAGCAATTGCAACATTTGCTCTGTTTCGTAAAAAGACTTCTGGATTATTTTGAGCTTCTTCTAATAGAACAATAGGACAAAGAATATAGTTATCTAAAGCTGCAACGTGATTAGGATTAATTAACTGTTGTTCCCATAAAAGCTCTAAGTTACCTTTCACATCTGCATGAACATTCTCTAATTCAACAGTTTGATTTTTTCTTCTTAAAATCTCATAAATAGATTCCAAAAAGAAAACAAGGTGACACTCCTCTTCTGAAATTTTTACAGTTTCATACGTAGAGACATTCATCACAAAACCTAAATAGTCTCCATCAAATCTTTTTCTCAATTTCTTTTGAAGTTTCTCTCGTTTTACATCATCTTTTATAAAACAGTTCCACCAATGCTCTATTTTTTTAGACCCTTCCCAAATAGGTCCTTGATGCCATAAAACATTTGTGGTCTTTCCACTTTTCACAGCCTCGATATCTTTACGAATATTTCGAGCTAAATAACTATTATCATCACCTTTCTGAGAAATAGCAATTAAAGCACTAGGCACATAATCTTCTTCATCAGCAAAACGAGATTGCATACGAGTGAAAATTTCACTTTCCATCATATCCGCTTGATCTCGTTCTAAAGAAGCATCAAAATTAGTTTTTCCTCCAGTAGCATCAATGAAGTTTGCCTCATCTATAACACCTGAATAAATATCAAAACCCTGACCTGAGATAGCCTCACCCGTACCCGGAAAGACTAAAGTCTTATTTCGAGGAAAAGCCAAATAACTTGTAATTCGAGGATTTCTAGGAAAGTACTCTTTATTAAATTGAGAATTGAAGAAAGGTTCTATTTTTTTAAAAGTAACACTTTTTGCTTTATTAGCAGATTGAGAAAGAAGAATAATAGCAATCTCAGAGTCAG
>SDBT01006636.1_pt1 | contig 19133 bp, 19 predicted proteins | sample 2277101 | NCBI WGS metagenome assembly SDBT01 (sample SAMN10404973, study PRJNA504765) | marine sediment metagenome | isolation source: marine sediment core GS10_PC15, 103 cmbsf | place: Arctic Ocean: Southern Knipovich Ridge | collected 2010 | reverse complement strand
CCTTCCTGGGAAGGAGAACCATCTTTTCGGGTGAAAGTATCTTGGCAGTCTCTGCCATAAAACGGACGCCACAAAAGATTATTATCTGTGCATCTGTTTTTGCTGCTTTTCTTGCAAGTCCCAAAGAATCGCCCAGGGAATCTGCAATATTCTGAATCTCCGGTCTTTGGTAATTGTGAACTAAAATAATAGCATTTTTTTCTTTTTTCAGTCTAATAATTTCTTCTGCTATACTCATTTTTTCTTCTTTTTGGCCCAATTAAAACAAATATAATTATATTTTTACTCATCATTTCAATGGGTCCGGCTCTCCCTTCTAATATAGATCGATTCTGTATCAAATTTCATATCCCAGCCCCATCACAGAATATTACTTCAATTTGAGCCTTCTTATCCATAAACCCGTATCTTATCGTAATATCCTTCAACACCTCCAGCTCTCTGATTCTCCCTTCAACATCATCCTGCCGCCTTAATATAGAGCGGACTGCCTCTGCAACGGGATCCGGTAACTTCCCATGCTCCAGATCAACAACTGGTTTTTTATGCTCCTCTATAACCTTTCCTGGTATTCCAACCACCGTTGCCCCTTTTGGAACGGATTTTACAACGACCGAGCCAGCCCCGATTCTTGCACTATCCCCAACCTCTATATTGCCGAGTAAGGTAGCTCCAGTCCCAATTACAACTCCATTGCCAATCGTCGGGTGTCTCTTCCCTTTTCGCAGGCTTGTTCCACCAAGAACCACGCCTTGATAAAATAAAACATCATCTCCTATCTCCGTGGTCTCCCCGACAACGACACCCATTCCGTGGTCAATGAAGAACCGCCTTCCGATCTTAGCGCCCGGATGTATCTCGATACCGGTTAGTAAGCGGTTGATATGAGAGAGTAAGCGACCCAAAAAAAGGAGTTTATGGATCCAGAACCAGTGTGCGATTCGATGGAACCAGAGGGCATGGAGTCCCGGATAGCAGAAGATCACCTCAAGTGTGCTCTTTGCAGCTGGATCCTTTGCAAATATTACCTTTATGTCCTCCTTTACCCTTTTAAACATAAATCTCCCTCCTTACCTCATGAAAATACTTTTATATTCACTGTAAATCTCCCAGAAAACCCATTTCATGCTGATATATCGCTCACCGGTAATGAGCTATGGATTAATTAACTTTTCAAATCTTTTCTCATTTTTTCAAATTCTTCTTTAGTAATTTCACCTTTTGCATAACGTTTCTTTAAGATATCTATAGGACTCTCTATAAATGGGCTATCATAACTCCTTGGTTTATTGCTTTGCACAATAAGATATACTATTGCTACTACTATAATTAAAAATACTATCCACATAAATATCCCTCCCCATCCAAAATTCATCATATGACCCCAGCCTGACATAAACCCATAATCTTCAGCGTCAGCCAATGCGATAACTGGAAATATAAATAATAATATAAAAACCGCAATTAATATTTTCATAAATTTCACCTCCTTTGTTAATTTAATAAATTCTAAATAATATAGATATAATTTAAATCATTCTCTTTTGTGAGTTAACCAAATCTTTTAAAGTAACTGCACTGAGTACTTCAGAAACTTTTTCATCCAATTTTACCCAAATATCTCGTGTTGCACATTTGGAAACCCTGGAACAAACAGAGGGATTTTTTACACATTCCACAAGGCTTATATTTCCTTCCAGAATTTGCACAATCTCTTTGATAGTTATTCGAGAAGGAGGTTTTGCTAACATATATCCTCCATGAGCTCCTCGAGAAGAGTTTATCAGCCCGCTTGCCTTAAGAGGGATAACCAGATGACTTAAATATTTTTCAGAAAGCTCTTCCTTTCTGGCAATATCTTTTAAAAAAATATTTCCCCTTTTAAAATTTAAGGCTAATTCTAACATTAATCTAGTCCCATATCTTGCCCTGGTAGAAAGCCTCACAAAATCACCTCACTTAATTACTATTACTTTGGTAGTGATTATAATATAAAAAAATATTTTTGTCAACTATTAATTTGTATCGTGTATTGAGTATCTCGTGAAAAGAGCAAGAAGTTAAATTAGCTAGCGGATACTAGGGAATAGGATATTAGTTATCTAGTTAGCCAGTTTGCTAATTAACAGGTTTCGGGTTGCAAGTTACGAGTTTCAAGTTTGAAAAAAACCTTTACAGTGAACTAAAAACAAAAAACTAGTTCTCTATCTTGTATCTTGTGGTTTAAACATTAAATCGAAAATTGATAATATCCCCATCTTCGATTATAGCATCTTTACCTTCAATCTTTAGTAGTCCTTTTTCTTTTATTGCATGCATAGAACCAAGAGTAACCAAATCCTGATATCTGGCTATCTCTGCCCGGATAAAACCTCTTTCTATATCTGAATGTACTTTTCCGGCCGCTTTTTTAGCGACAATGCCCTTTTTAATAGTCCAGGCTTTAACTTCATCTTCACCCACAGTGAAAAAAGATATCAATCCCAGGTGTTTATAACACACCCGTGATAATCTTTCAATCCCTGATTCTTTCAGCCCTAAATCTTCTAAAAACAGTTGCCTTTCATCTGCTACCAGCTGGCCTATTTCCATTTCCATCTTGCCACAGATATTTAAACTGGCTATATCACCATCCTGAATAATTTGATCTAATTTCTCCTTTTGAGAATATGTTTTTGTCTTAAATTGTTCTTCATTAAGATTTAGGGCGATAATAATCGGCTTCAGGGTATAAAAACTAAAACCGCTTATCTTTTTTATTTCATCCTCAGAGAATTCAAGGTTAGAAAGAAATTGATCATCACTTAACCCCTGGTTGCATTTCTCTAAAATTTCCATTTCTACTAATTCCTCATGGGTCAATTTCTTTTTAGACTTTTTTAAACGCTCCAATCGATTTTCTACTACCTCTAAATCCCTAAGTAAAAGTTCACATCTTAAATTTTCTATCTGGACAATCGGGTCTTTCTCACCAGCAATCGCTGGGTCTTCAAATAATCTGATTACAAACAGCAAGGCCTCAGCATCCTGGATAAGACTAAATATCTCTACCTTCTCTTTTGTTGGCAACTCTGGAGAAATTCCACCAATATCCACAAATTCAATAGCGGCATAAGTGGTCTTCTTGGGATGATAAAGGGAACTTAAATATTCTATTCTCTGGTCATAAACAGTGGCTATCCCTACATTTTTAGTACCCTTTGAGGAATAAGCAGAGGTCTCTTTATGTTGGCCGGTTAAAAGATTAAACAGGGTAGTCTTCCCCGTTAAAGGCATTCCTACAATTCCAATTTTCATTTCTCCCCCCCCTCATTTTGTATCTCATATCTCGTAAATAGTATCTTGTAAAGAAACATTGTAAATTCATTATAACAAATGTATCTTAAAAATAAAAATAAGAACTTTTTTTATTCGTATCGAGTATTGAGTATCGCGTATTGTGTAAAGAAAGGGGGGAAAGAAATTTAAAATGAAAAATGCCACCTTTCCTCCGTAGGACAGGCGTTCCCCGTTTTCACGAGGACAGGCCCGCCTGTCTATTTTGGTTTTTAATATTATTCAACTTAAAAACCGAAGTAAATTCCTAATTCACTAATGACTAAATTAAAAAGAAGTAAAATATTGAAGTAAATAATCTGTATGCCTATATTTTCCTTATCTTTCCATTATCCATCAGGTAAATACAACGAGTTGTCTTTTTCAAAAATTTTTTATCATGAGAAATAATTATGTAGGATAAATGGGGATGACTATTTAATATTTGAACTATCTTTTCAATAGTCCCCTCATCAAGCCAGATTGTAGGTTCATCAAGTAATAAAATCTCCGGCTGCATTGCCCATACCGTAGCCAAAGAAACTAATCTTTTTTCTCCATAAGAAAGATTATAGGTAATTCTATTTTCAAAGCCATTTAACCCGAGAGTCTCCAAAGTCTCTTTCAAGATTTTTTTAGTTTCCTGATGATTTTTTCTTAAGTTTAGAGGACCAAAGACAATATCTTCAGCCACAGTAGGACTGAATAATTGATCATCCGGATCCTGAAAAAGAAGGCCAATTCTTTCTCTGACTTCCACAAAATCATTCTCTACTTTTCGTTCTTTTTCAAAAATTTCTATTTTCCCTCCGGAAGGATTTAAAAGACCCATAATAAGATGGAATAGAGTAGTCTTCCCACTTCCATTGAGCCCAACCAGGCCAATTCTCTCTCCTTTGAAAAAATTAAAATTTAACTTTTTAAATATATAATCCCGGGAGGGATAGGCAAAGGAAAGGTCAACGAATTTGATTACGGATTCCTTTTCTTTTTCTTTCATGGCAAAAACACCAATCCCATAATACAACTTATCATCACAATTCCAGCTGCGAAATCAGCTTTTTTGGCAACAAAATGATTTAAAGTCCAAAATTTGCCTTTAAACCCCCGGCACAACATAGCATTATAAACCCTCCTGGAGCGGTCATAACTTCTAACTAACATCATCCCCACTAAATAGGCATAAGTCCTGTAGGTATGGAGATTAGTCCGAGGTTTAAATCCTCTTATCTTCAAAGCATTATTTAATCTGATATATTCAGAATGAATGGTATGGATATAACGATAAGTAAAGAAAAATAACTGAACCAATTTATCAGGAAGATGCAAATGTCGTAGGGCATGGACCAGATTAAATATTGAAGAAGTAGAAAGGAGAGCAATCCCAACTAAAATAATAGAGTTAGATTTTATAGTAATTAAAAGGGCATATTTGATGCCTTCTTGAGAAATACCTAACAATCCTAAAGTATAAACTTTTTCACCCTGAAAGGTAAAGGGAAGCATCAACCATAATAAAAAGATAAAACTATTCACTACTAAAAGACGGGAAATCACTTCTTTGGTCCTTAAACGGGCAACAATTACTGCCGCTACAGCAAGGAATAAAGCACCCCATAATGAAGTATATTTATCGCTGACAGCAACAATTACTGAAAACAATAAAGCCACAATAATCTTTACCCGTGGATCGAGCTTATGAAAAAAAGAATCTCCTTCCGAAAATTTTTCTATAATCAAATTAATCACCTGAAAATAAAATTTTAAATTACCTTTTACGGATTAAAAAATAAGCGACAATTCCAAAAATACCAATTATGTAACCTATTCCTCCGATTATCTCCGTAAACGAAATCTTATCCACTTGAGATTTCTTAATCTCTCTCATAATCGGCTTCAACTTTTTATCCAGAGCATCTTCCATTATTGATTGAATTTCTTTCAAGTCAACCGAAGAAGTTTCGGGAGAAATAAGAGATACAGGTTTTTCATGTTCTTCTTTGATCAACCGGGCAGCACTATTTAATTCATCTGCCAAAATACTATATTCTGCCCCATGTCCCATGCTGGCAGTAAGAACTATTTTTAAATCTCCATCTTCCAAGAGAACTTCAAAAGAAAATTCTCCTTCCTCATCAGTTAAACCCTCTAATAACTTGTTCCCGTAGTTATCGAATACTTCAATCTTGGAATCTATACATTTCTTACCATCATTAAAATAACTTTCAGTATATATTTTTTCCCCTTCTACATAAGCAAAGACATTTACTTTATGGGCAAAGACCGAGACATCCATCATTATAATGATTAAAAAAGTAAATATCAAAATTAAATACAGTTTATTTTTCATCTTATCTCTCCGACATGCTTTTGCTATACTATTTGATTAATCTTTGTAATCTAGACATAATCTGTGTAATTTGTATTAAATCTGAGTAATCAAACATTTAATATTTCCGGTCTAACTTTCCTCAAGAATCCTATACAAAAGGCAGTTAATGCCCCTTCTATAATCATCACCGGCAGATGGGCAATTAGCACCAATTTGGCTATCTGTATAAAAGATTCTCCGGTAAAGACCAGAGCAGCTGCTACCATAATTCCTCCTAACATTACAGCTAAAAATCCGCAGACAAAGGCCAGCATCAGGGCAATAAAATTATTCTCTCCTTTAATCCCTCGATTAAATATATAGAAACATATAATAGCCGGTAGGGCCATATTAAAAGTATTTACTCCTAAAGTGGTAATGCCTCCAAATTGAAATAACACACCTTGTAGGGTAAGAGCAACCAATATCGCCGGAAAGGCGGACCAACCCAATAATACCCCTATAATTCCATTTAGAATTAGATGCACACTTGAAGGACCGACAGGAACGTGAATTAAAGAAGCCACAAAAAAAACAGAAGATAAGATAGCCACCTTGGGCACTTCCTTGTGTTCCATCTTTTTTAAGCTATATCCTACTACTGTAGCAGTTAAACCTGCGCCTGTAACTAATACGGACGCAGATAGTATTCCTTCTGAAATATGCATAAAGCATTTCCCTTCTACCATTTATTCCATATCATAAGTTTTGACCCAGAGCACTGCCCCTATTTCCACTGATTTCTCTTCTCCATTATGTTTTATTTTTTCTTCAGCTTCATTAAGGGCGGCAAATCCCCACCAACCTGCCTTGGGCATAGCATAAGTGAATACCCCATTCTGGTCAGTTTTAATCACCTGGGTAATCATAGGATCAGCAGGCCATTTAACCTTACCATCTTGATTGTAATATTCTACTTCGACTTCCGCATAAGATACTGCTTCTCCCTTAAATTTCACAATCCCCTGAAAAACATTTCCCGTCCATAGACCATATGGCCGAGTCAAGGGAATAATCTCCGTCTTTAGTCCTACTTCTTCATCCCAGCCTACTTCCAGGCCGAGGGCATTTACAATAACTTTAGTATAGTGAACGATAAAACAATCCTCTGCTGGTTCCCAATAAGGTTGAGGCTCAACATAAAAGATTTGGTCACCCGGACGCTTTATCTGATAATTAGCCTCCCAGGTAGTGCAATTATTAATTATTTTCTCTTGAAGTTTATTTAGTAAATTAATTTTCTTGCCTTGAACTAAAACTCCGAATTGCGCTGGTTTTGCCATATCCATATAATCCCCTTCCATAGGATGAATAAATTGTACTTTTAAAGTAATACTTTTATTGTCATCCTTGGTGATCATATCATCAGAGGTGATTACCATCCCGAAATGAGCGCTGGCTGAAATCAAACTTCCAAATAAAAACACTACCACTAAACATAAAATTAAACCCACTTTAAACTTTAAATTCTTCACATCTTTTCTCCTGTATTTTTATTAATTACCCAATTAATTTGGTTAGATGGTTAGCTAGTTATCTGGTTAATTGGTTAATTGATTTATTAGTAAGTCTTGTAATGTGTAATATGTTATAAGTAACCTATTTCAAAACTCAAATACATAAATTTGCTACTAATATTTCTATGCATTAAATGTTAATGCTATCCGCTTTTAAAATGTATTTGAATGAATCCCCTTTAATATGGTAAACACAAGATTTACCCAAAGATTTTAATTTTTAACCAGCTAACCAAGTAACTAACTAACCAAGTAACTATTCACTATATACTATTATCAATTTCGTGTTACGAGTAGGGTAAAAAAATATAAGGCTCTTAACCCTTGCAAAACAATTTAAATCCGAAAACTATCAACCGAAAACTGAAAACTATTTCCCTACACCAACTCCTTCCCGGTAGTAGCTATAGATAAAGATCCGTATTTTACCCCTTTAGTTGATCTTAATTTATCTGCCAGCTCTCTCACCTCTATCGGCTTTCCTCTTACCACTATTATCTCCAAACAGTTATCATGGTCTAAATGAATATGCTGACTGGAAATTATTAGCCGGTGAAAATCGTGCTGTATATCAGTTAAAGTATTCATCAATTCTCTCCTGTGATGATTAAATACCAGGGTAATCGCTCCGGCAACTTCTTTTCCTTCAACCCACTCTCTCTTAACCAAATTCTCTCTGATTAAATCACGTATTGCCTCTGACCGATTAGGATATTTCTTCTCTTTGATAAGCCTATCAAATTTATCTAAAAGCTCTTTCTCTAACGACACTCCAAAACGGATTATATCAGACATTAATTTCTCCTATTAGTATTACTATTATAAAAATAGTAACACAATATTATTATTTCGTCAAAACTATTTAAATACATATCTTATAACAAAGAAAAAAAGGCTACTTTTTTACTCAATATTTGAAATTAAAAAAAACAAAAAGTAGCCTCCCCTTTTTTAACTCATTTCTATTTTGGGTTCAGGATAATCTTCTCCAAAACATTTAACAGTTATTTCCTTTATAATCTCTGGAATAATCGGCTTATCATTTCTATCTTTCTTAACATTTGCTATTCTGTCAAATTCATCCATTCCTTCAATTACTTTACCAAATGTGCATAATTTCCATCCAAATGTTGTGCATATTTGTGTATTATAAAAAATTGCGAGCCTGCACTATTTGGCTCGCTGCTACGCGCCATACTTATCACGCCTTCTTTATGTTTTAAATCATTCTTAAAACCATTAGATGAAAATTCCCCTTTTATTCTATATCCGGGCCCACTGTCTCCAGTTCCCTTAGGACACCCTCCTTGAATCATAAAATCGGCAATAACTCTATGAAGTGAAAGACCATCATAAAATTTTTTCTTTATAAGTGAAATAAAATTATTTACAGTATTGGGAGCAATCTCGGGGTACAGCTCAATTGTTATCGATTTTCCATTTTCTATAGTTATTGTAGTAATTGGATTTTTACTCATTTTTTTCCTTTCATAATAGAAAACAGTCTGTTTTCTAACAATAGCATATTTTCTGCTTTATTTTTATTTTAAATAATAACATATCTATCTATTACTTTAAATCACTCAATAATAATTTCTTTAAGAGCCCTCTTGGGCACATGATGGACTCCCTGGCTATCCCGCCAATATTTGATATCTCCATCGGTTCCAACTGTTTCAAGTACCACCTTCTCCTTAGGTTTACTAATAGCCAATACATACAAAATCTCATATCTTTCGTCAATTTTTAAGGTAGACCTCAACTCGTCTCTTTTTACTGAGGAAAATATACAACCCCCTAATCTCTTCTCGGTTGCTCCCAGAAGAATGCTTTGGGCAGCAATGCCCGGGTCACACCAGTAATTCTTATTAATTTCTGTATCAAGTAGAATAATTATATAGGCAGAAGGCTTTTCTCCTTCAATGGGGCCCCGCCAATCTTTCAGATAACCTGCCCAGGCTAAAGTAGGAAAAATTAGGTCATTTTTATTCTTCTCACAAGATAAAATATATTTTAAAGGTTGCCTATTGGCACCGGAAGCCGAAAGTCTGGCTAAATCTACCAGCTTTTCCAAAGCATTCCGCTTAATTGCAAAATCCTCATAAAACCTCCGATAACTTCTATTTTTTTTAATTAATTCTTTAATCATAATAATCATCCCTTCCCTTAAAAAATATAATTATTTCTTTAATTATTGCAAGTTTACCGATAATTTACAAATAAAACAGGGAATTATATCGTATTGCCTAAAGGAAGAAAAAAGTACTAAGGAGAGAAGATATAAAAAAACCTTAGTTTTTGGGAGATAATTATTAGATTATTTATGCAAGAAATTATTTTCTGGTATTTATTATTTATTTTTTTATGTTAAAATATTAAAAATAGGATAAAATTGTTAATGATGAAAAAATGAGGAATGGCTCTAAAAAAGTGACAAGTCATCCCTTGTCACGATAATGGGAGGATAAAAATGATAGAAGTAATTAAACGTAATAATACAGTACAATATTTTGATCCAAATAAGATAATAAATGCTATTACTCAGGCAATGCGCGAAACCATAAAGGGAGTAGATAAAGAACTATGTGTATCTATTGCTGCAAAAATAAAAAAAGACTTGCAGATTTCCAAAGAAAGTGTAACAGTTCATGATATACAGGAACGGGTAGAAACAGAACTGATGAATAGCGAAAGGAAAGATGTTGCAAAAGTTTATATCTTATATCGAAAACAACATGACGAATTAAGAGAAACTTATAAAACAGAAAATCAATTACTGACTAATGATTTTATTAGTAAATATAAACATCTTCCCAATCCTTTTCCCACTCAATTAGGTCAATTTGTTTATTATCGGACTTACTCTCGATGGTTGCCCATCGAAAAAAGAAGAGAATATTGGTGGGAAACAGTAAAAAGGGCTGTGGAGTTTAATTGTGGTTTGGTTAAAACTACTCAACATGAAGCTGAACTTCTTTATGATAATCTCTTTCATTTAAGACAATTTTTAGCCGGTAGAAGCCTTTGGATTGGAGGAACAGAAGTAAGCTCAAAATATCCCATGGCAAATTTTAATTGCAGTTTTACGATTATAGATAATTTTAATGCCTTTAAAGACCTGTTTTATTTATTGATGATCGGAGCCGGAGTAGGGATAAGAATTTTAAAATCAGATGTAAATAAATTACCAAAAATAAGAACGGATATAAAGATTATACATGAGTCATATTCTCCAATACCCAAAGATAAGAGAGAGGATTTAACCAGTATTACTTTTGAATCTAATACTGCCCATATTATAGTCGGAGATAGTAAAGAAGGCTGGGTGGAGTCATTAGATTATTATTTAAACATACTATATAAAAAGGAATACAGGGAAGTAAAAACCATTATTTTTAATTATAATTATGTTAGGGCAAAAGGAGAAAAGTTAAAAACTTTTGGCGGTACTGCCTCTGGATATGAAAGCCTAAGGGAGATGTTTTCTAAAATTGATAAAATAGTTAAAATTAATTGTTATGGTAAGCTAAAAAAATTGCGACCAATAGATTGTCTGGATATAGCTAATATCATTGGCCAAAATGTAGTAGTAGGCGGAGTCAGGCGGACCAGTGAAGTGATATTATTCGATAAAGATGACCAAGGAATTTTAAATGCTAAGAATAATCTCTATGAACAAGTAGATGGTAAATGGATAAAAAATGAAGCTATTTCCTATCGGGAAATGAGTAATAATAGTATTTTTTATACTTCTAAACCAACTCGGGAACAACTTTCCTGGCATGTAAAACAAATGAGATATAGTGGAGAGCCTGGTTTTATGAACGCAGAAGTAGCAGCTAAAAGAAGACCTAATTTACAAGGAGCTAACCCCTGTATGGAAGTACTGCTTGACAGAGACCAAATGTGTAATCTGACTACAGTAAATGTATTGGGTTTTGTACAAAATGCTAAATTAGATAAGAAAAAATTATTTGAAGCTCAGCGACTTTCTTTACGAGCAGGGTTTCGGATAACCTTTTTAGACTTGGAGTTAGATCAATGGGACATAAAGCAAAAAAGAGATAGATTAGTAGGCTGCAGTTTGACCGGATGGCAGGATATGGTGAATGCTACTAAAATGACCAAAGAAAAAGAATCAGAATTACGGAAAAAATTAAGAGATATTGTTCATCAAGAAGCAAAGTACTATGCGAAACAGTTAGGGGTTGAACCTCCTTTGCTTATGACCACAGTGAAACCGGAAGGAACTCTTTCCCAATTACCAACCGTTTCCAGTGGAGTACATCATTCTCATTCTCCTTATTTTATCAGGAGGGTTCGTATTAATGCCAATGACCCCTTGCTTAAGGTTTGTGAAGAATTAGGATATGATATAAAACCGGAGAATGGACAGACTGAGGAAAATTGCCAAACAAAGGTAATCTCTTTTCCTTGTTGTGCTCCGGAAGGAAAAACCAAAAGAGATGTTTCCGCTATAGAACAATTAGAAATTTATCGTTCTTTCCAAAAAGAATATACAGATCACAATACTTCTATTACTGTTCACATGCAAAACCATGAATGGGAAGAAGTAGAAAAATGGTTATGGAATAATTGGAATGAAGTAGTAGCAGTAAGTTTTGTCTCTTTAGATAATAGTTTTTATGCTCAAATGCCTTATGAGTCGATAACAAAAAAAGAATACGAGAAGAGAGTAAAAGAAATGTTACCTTTTATTCCTTCACTTATCTCAAAATACGAAAAGGAAGAAACAGAAATTGATGCAGGAGATGAATCATGTTTTAATGGAGTATGCCCTATTAGATAAAAAGGTTGTAACTTAGTTAAGCCAATTCAAGGCCTTTGTTAGAATTTCTGCACCTTTAGAAGTTACAAGAACAGTATGCTCGAACTGAGCACTAAGGCTTCCATCTTCTGTACTCACAGTCCAGCCATCTAATGGAGATAGGATAACTTTGTAAGATTTTCCCATATTAATCATTGGTTCAATGGTAAAAATCATTCCTTCCTGAAGCCTTATTTTATTTCTTAAAGTATAATGATGAAAAACTTGTGGATCTTCATGGAAATTTTTTCCAATTCCATGTCCCACATAATCGTGCACAATGGAATAACTAAATTTGTTAATATATTTTTCTATTGCCTTACCAACTTCATAAAGATATTTACCTGGCTTTACTGCTTTTATTCCACAATACATAGCATCTTCTGTATGCTTAACTAAGTTTTTTGCTTCTTTGCTAACATTCCCAATTAAGTACGTTCTTGATATATCGCCATAATAACCGTCTAATTTTACTGTAATGTCTAGATTTACTATATCACCATCTTTTAAAATTTCTTTTGCAGAAGGAATGCCATGACATACAACATTGTTAATTGATGTACAAATGCTTTTTGGAAAACCATTATAATTTATTGGAGCAGATATTGCTTCGTGTTTTCTAGTAAAATCTTCACAAAGATCATTTAAATATAAAGTAGAAACCCCTTCTTTAACAAAAGGGCTAATATAATTTAATAGTTTTGCCGCTAATTCCCCTACCTTTCTCATTTTTTTAATATCATAATTATTTTTTATATATATCATCCTTTTTACTCCTAATAAAATAATGTTATTATTCTTAATAACATACCAGCTACAAGGGATAAATTATCTTGTAAATTCTTTAAATATTACTAACAATATAGGAATTTTATAGAAAATGCAGAAATATAATTAGAATTTCAAAAATTGACTGTATTGATAAAGAGTTGAACTACTTTTGCTCCACCGATAAACGTTCCTGCCACACTTCCCAGATTGGCAAGAGCAACTACAAGTAATATTTTAGTAACCCGATTACGGAAAAATCCTTTAAGAGTAGTGATGTCTTCCAACTGTTCAAAATCTCCTACCAGAGGACGTCTGATTAAAGCTTCCGCAATGCCGGCAAACCACCCGGCAGCTAAAAGGGGATTTAAGGAACTAAAAGGAGCTACGATAAAAGCAGTAAGAATAGAGATAGGGTGTGCCATAGCTATTAATGCCCCTAGGGCAGATAGGGAACCATTCCATAAAAACCATTGAGTAATTTGATTAAAACCGGTAGGGGGTGAATAGGTAAAAGTAGAGGCAATAATAGCAATTATTGCCAAAGGGATGCCCCAGACTAATACTTTTAGCCATTTGGAAGCGGAAGGTATTTTTGTGAGAGCAGTTAAATCATGCTCTTTATTTATTTCTTTTTTAATTCCCGGTATATGTCCGGCACCAACAATAGCAATGACTTTATCACCCGGAGCCAGTTTTATTTTTTCAGCCAGGTATTGATCTCTTTCATCTATTAAAATATTTTTCAATCGGGGGAATGAACGGGCTAGTTCGCTTAAAGCAACAGTCAGAACATCTTCTGATTTTAGCCTTTCAATTTCTTCTTCCGAAATTTTTTCTTTGCTGAACATACTGAAGATTAAAATAATGAGTATGCGCATTTTCCCCCAAAGACTGAGCTTTTTCCAGAGGCGGGTAAAAGTGACCTGAATATCTCTATCAGCAAGAACCAGATGAGCATTAACATTTTTTGCTGATGAAATCGCCTGAATCATCTCTTGACCTGGATTAATTCCTAATTGCTGAGCTAATCGCTTCTGAAAAGAAGATAAAATCAAATTAACTAGAAGAAGTGGAGCCTTTTTTTGTTTGATTATGGTGATAATATCCATATTTTTCCATTTATCCCGATTGTTTATGCTATCGTAGCGGGCAGAACATAATTCTACACAAACACTATCTGGCTTTTCTTGCTCAATTAATTCTTTCACTTCCCGAGCACTATCTTTAGAGACATGAGCAGTTCCTACTAATAAAATTTCCTTTTCATCTATTTTTAATTTATGAATGTTTTTACTATTTTGTAACAATTGTTTCCTCCGGGTAAAAATAATGTGAATGTGTTTATAAAATTGAGTTCATATTATACCATAAAAGAAATTGTAAAGAATAATTTTTTTAGGGGAATTCGCGGGAAAATTACAAATTATGGATTACGAGAACCAAAATTCCTTTTATCATCTATCTAAAAGTTTTGATTCTTCGTAGGATATTTTATTCTGTTTTTTATCCTGATGCCTTTCCAAAGCCAGCTGGATCAATTGGTCAATCAGTTCAGGATAAGGGATACGACTCGCCTCCCACAGACGGGGATACATACTGGTGGAAGTAAAACCGGGGATGGTATTAATTTCACTTAAATATATTTTATTTTCTCTTTTACTGACAAAAAAATCTACCCGAGCCATACCGGCAGCATCAACGGCTTTAAAGGCACGAAGGGCAATCTCCTGAACCTTTCGTGATACTCCATCAGGTAAATCTGCAGGAATAATTAATTGAGTTTCCTTATCTATATATTTTGAATCATAATCATAAAATTCTCCTGCCGGTTTAACTTCACCTACTACTGAGGCTTGGGGTTCATCATTCCCCAAAACACTGCATTCTATCTCTCTTGCTTCTTCTAATCCCTCTTCAATTAAAATCTTTCTATCATAAGAAGAGGCTAAATCTATAGCTTTGTCCAGTTCTTCTTTCTTGTGAGCTTTAGTTATCCCTACACTCGAACCTAAATTGGTGGGCTTTACAAAAAGAGGATATTGGAAGTCATTTTGAATTATAGACAAGATTTTCTCTTTGTCTTTTTGCCACTCTTTTCTTTTAATGGTCAACCATTTTAATATGGGTAAATTTTTCTGTTTAAATATTATTTTCATTAAGTCTTTGTCCATAGAAATTGCCGAGGCTGCTACTCCTGCTCCCACATAAGGAATATCAGCTAACTCTAAGAGTCCCTGTACTGTTCCATCCTCTCCATAAGGGCCGTGTAATACCGGAAAAATTACATCTAATTTATCTAAAGTCGAGCTTTTATCTAATCTTTGATTATTGTCTATGCGGACCAGGACCGTGCCGGAAGGGTTATTCAATAAAGTTACCGTGCTTTTCCCTTCTATTCTTCCAGATTGAAGAGCCAATTTAGAATCCTGGGGAGATATCCATCTACCTTCTTTGGTTATACCGATAGGTATTACGGTATATTTATCTTTATCTATTGCTTTAATAATTGAGGAGGCGGAACAAAAGGAAACCTCATGTTCTCCTGACCTTCCTCCAAAAATTAGTCCTACTCTTATTTTTTTAGTCTTCATATTATATTATACCCTTCTTTAAATTTTTTTATAAATTCTATTTTTACAAATCTAATATTTCCACAGTTCCTTCTTCAATATCTAAATATAGCAGTCTGTTCCGAAAGAGTTTACCTCTTTTTAATAATATCTTAACTACTTCTTGAGCTTCCAAAGAGGCAATTAAAGCAGGAATCATTGTAGGAGCACCCAATTCAGCCTCACTTCCGTGTTCGGGTAAATCTCTATCAGAGCCATAGATTAATTCCAATCCTTTATCTTCCGGGAAAATAGTGGTAAGCTGGCCATTGAATCCGGCTATAGCACCATGCACTAGAGGAATTTTTAAATTCCGACATGCTTTTTGGAGCACAAAACGAGAAGGAAGATTGTCCAAAGCATCTACCACTACCTCTGCCCCCTCAATAATTTTTTTGATATTATCTGAATTAATAAAAACAGGATGTCCAATAATCTCTACAGATAAATTTATCTCTTTTACCCTCTTTACTGCGACCTCAGTCTTACTCTGCCCCAAATTGGTTTCGGTGGAAAGTATCTGCCGATTTAAATTGCTGTCCCCCATTATGTCCTTGTCCGCAACTATTAATTTTCCAATCCCCATTCTGGCTAAAAGTTCTAATACTGTTCCTCCTAATCCGCCAGCTCCAATTATAGCAACTTTTGACTGAAGCAATTTTACCTGTTCGGAGGAGCCGACCACTCCTAAGTTACGGTAATATCGTTCCGGTATTATATTACTTTTTAGAGCCAATATCTCTACTTCCCGGGATTTAGTTTGAAATTTGCGAGCCATTTTTTTAATCTCTTTTAGTGAGATATTATAATATTTCTTTCCGGAAGAGTTTATCTCTTCTTTTTTTATTTTCTCTAATTCTTTGAGGATTGTCTCTTCTTTTTCATATTTTGCTCCATAAAACTATCCTTTTAGTCTATGTTATGTAAAAAATGCTGAGATTGCCTCGCTCCTCATGGTCGTAATGACATTTCTGTTCTTTTATTCTTATTTCTGAATCCTGTCTTATGATTCCTATCTTCTTCTTTCCTTCCTCTACGCTATACACTAGTTTCATACCCGCTATCCTTTATCAGGATGTATGCAATACACCCCTACTTTTTTTCAAACATGCAACTTGTAACTCGAAACTTATTACTTGTTACACTTTACCTATCACTTATTACTGTATTTTTACTACATACTACATACTGATTATTTACCCATTACTCATTACACATTACTTATTACTGTATTTTCCCTTGGCCCTTAATTTTTCCAATCTTTGTTTAATCTCTTTTTCAAACCCCCTATCGGTAGGAAAATAATATCTCTTACCTCTTAATTCTTTGGGTAAATGTTCCTGGGTAATATATCCATCCTTAAAATTATGGGCATATTTATAACCTTTCCCATAATCTAAATTTTTCATTAAAGTAGTGGGGGCATTACGGATAACCAGAGGAACTGGAAGTGGTCCCCATCTTTTAATATCTTCCTGGGTGAGCTGATAACCTTTGTAGAGGGCATTGCTCTTGGGGGCACAAGCTAAATAGGTAGCGGTCTGGGCCAAAGCTAAATTACCTTCGGGCATTCCTAAAAAATGTACTGCCTGCATAGCAGCCACTGCCACCTGTAAGGCTTGAGGGTCAGCATTTCCTATGTCTTCTGAGGCAAATCTCACCAGACGCCGAGAAACATAAAGGGGATTTTCTCCAGCTTCAAGCATTCGGGCTACCCAGTAGATAGCGGCATCAGGATCTGAATCGCGCATACTCTTATGTAGGGCAGAAATAATATTGTAATGTTCTTCCCCGGTCTTATCATAACGCAGGCATCTCTTTTGGACTACCTCTTCGATAATCTTTAAAGTTATATTTCTTATGCCCTGGGTATCTGGTTTAGTAGTTATCACCGCAAATTCCAAAATATTTAAAACTATACGGGCATCTCCATAGGCAAGTTCTATAATAAAATCTAAAACTTTTGGTTCTAATTTCAGTTTATATTTTCCCAGACCTTTTTCTTTATTCAGTAAAGCCTTTTCTAAAATATTTTTCAAGTCTTCCGAAGATAAAGGTTCTAATATATAAACAGTAGACCTCGATAAAAGAGGGGAAATAACCTCAAAGGAAGGATTTTCGGTAGTAGCTCCAATTAAGACTATAGTTCCATCCTCTACATATGGTAAAAAAGCATCCTGCTGGGCTTTATTAAATCTATGAATTTCGTCCACAAATAGGATGGTCTTCTGATTGTAATATCTTCTCCTATCCTGGGCTTCTTTGATGATTTTCCTCAAAGCGGGCACACCTGAAATTGCCGCACTAAAAGGGACAAAATGAGTTTTGGTCACCCTGGCAATTATCCTGGCCAGAGTTGTTTTCCCAGAACCGGGCGGACCCCAGAGGATAATCGATTGCAACTCATCTTCTTCAATAGCCTGGCGTAAAGGTTTCCCCGGGCCAACAATCTTTTCCTGTCCTAATAAGTCTTTTAATTTTTCCGGCCTGATTCTATCGGCAAGAGGAGCACTACTTAATTTATTTTTTTCAAAATTATCAAAAAGTTCCATTAAAAATTACCTTAATTATATTTTATTTAATTTTATCATCTTTCAGAGTATTTTAAAAATTCTTTCTTTTTGTTTATTGGTTTGTCTCTTCAAACTCGTCTTTTAATATTCCCATTAAGATTACATCATAATATTTTCCGCCATAAAATTGACCTTTTCTCAACCTTCCCTCTTCTTTAAATCCGCATTTTTCATAACAACGTATACCTCTCTCATTATAATCAAATACTCGAAGATATATTTTATATAAATTCATCTGATTAAAAGCATGGTTAATCAGAATTTTTATGGCATCTGTGCCATAACCCTTACCCCAATATTCTTTATTGCCGATTACAATTCCTAATTCCGCATTTCTATTCTTCCAATCAATTTTATGTAAACTAATCTGACCTATATAATCTCCCTTTTTGGTTTCCATAACCAGATTCTTCTCCGTATCATTATGACTCATTGCTCTTTCCAAAAATTTTTCCTCTTCCGCCCGAGAAACCGGATAGAGAAAGGCAGATAAATATTTAGTAACCTCCCGGTCATTTACCCATTTCATTATCTCTTCCAGGTCTTTCCTCTCCACAGCCCTTAAATTTACTAATTTTCCTTTAAGCATATCCTCCCTCTTTCCAAAATGTAAACTTTGGTGCCTGGCACAAAATGTTACCTCTTTAAAAAAATTAAAATTTATTTTCTATTATAGCAGGAATTTTAAATTATTTGTAGAAAGTATAAGAAGGAGGTATATTTAATGGTTAATAAATTAAAAGTAGTTTGTCTTCAGATAAGCGCAAGAGAGTATAATGATAGATACGAAAATAAAGAAAATATCTTAAGAATGATTGATAAGGCAGCAGATGCACATCCTCAATTAATGGTCTTACCGGAGTGTGCCTATCCGGCCTATTACATTTCTCCGCTAATTGTGAATAATCCCTTAGAATTCCAGAAATCAACTCTGGAACTAATTGCCGAAGTTAAACAAAGGGCTAAACTATATAAATGCTACATAGCTTTAGGGATAGTTGAAACTGACCTAATTGAAAATATTCTTTATAATTCTGCCTTACTTATTAATCCGGAAGGTCGGGAAATCGGCCGCTTCCGAAAATCTTTCCTCTGGCATTTCGATTCTCACTGGTTCTGTGCCGGCGAACAATATCCGGTAATTGAGAC
>SDBT01006635.1_pt1 | contig 19138 bp, 15 predicted proteins | sample 2277101 | NCBI WGS metagenome assembly SDBT01 (sample SAMN10404973, study PRJNA504765) | marine sediment metagenome | isolation source: marine sediment core GS10_PC15, 103 cmbsf | place: Arctic Ocean: Southern Knipovich Ridge | collected 2010 | reverse complement strand
CGCCGTGCCTGAAGGTCATCTACATGAACAATTTGAGACTGAATGGCCTTCATCTGCGTACAGTCCCGGATGGCCCGTAATCGTCGTTCTCCGGCAATGAGTTCATAACGTTTCCGGATAGGACGTACGACAATCGGTTCAATGAGGCCCTCCAGTTGAATGCTCACCGCAAGTTCTCTTAGTTTATCCTCATCAAAGTATCTGCGACGCTGATAAGGGGAAGGATCGATCTTGTGCCAGGAATTGGTCGTCTGGCACCCGGAGATACTGTGGGCGCTGATCATCTGCGTGCTCTTTGCAACGATCTTTGCTTTCTTGGTTCAAACGTCTATGCAGCGGTTCACAAACCCGACGAGCACGGCTTTGATTTTCTGCATGGAACCCGTATTCGCAGCCGTTTATGCATGCTTTGCGATCGACGAAAGGCTGAGCCTTGAGGGTTTTGTTGGGGCTGCGCTTATTCTGGCAGCAATGTTGTCGTCTGGGTTGCGAACTCGCGACTCAGGGGATCAGGGGGCATAGCACTCACTGCAATTCATCAAGATTTATATGACCGGCTCAAAGGAATTCTGGTTGGGGCGGCAATCCGTGAAGGTTTGACCACAAGAATTCCCCCTTTCATTATGTCGTGTGGTATGTCATATGTGAGGCGCTATTGTGACGGTATTGTTAAGAGACCTTTGAAAAACGCCCCCTTTCGCTCAATTTCTGCGTCAGGCTCAAATCTTAATCCTCGAAATACTCTATTGTATTCCTGTGGTTAAGATTGTCGCCTTCCTTGAACTTGAACGAAATTGAGCATTTTTCAAAGGTCTCGCTTAAACTGTGAAGGTTTATCCTCAGGCCTAGATTACGCATGAAGACAAGCATTTTTGCTGTCGTTGCTGGACTTTGTTTCCTGTTTCTGACCGGCCACAACGGTTTTGCAGAGCCAACAGGTGAAAATCTTGAAGAGCAAAGGTGCGGAAATTGGTTTTCTGCAGGGTATGGGGCTTTTAGTCCGGACGGCGATTTGGCGGATGAAGACTATGAGGGTGGGCTAAATTATACGTTCAGCTATGTCCGCCTGTTTGAAGACTATCTTGGTTTTGGAATAGACATGAATAGGTACACTTGTGATAATGGAGCCATAATCCTTGGTCGTCGTTACAGGGAAGAACTCATTACCACAGGCATTGAACTTTTACTCTTGATGCGGCCAAAGGATCAAGGCGCCCCGGACCTTCAACCTTATGTGGGAATCGGTCTTGGCTTATATGAGAATGAATTCTCTTATGACTGGGTGGGGCAGTCTTCGTGGGCCGGTTCAGGCTTGGGTGCTGGTTTTGTCGCCAAAGTTGGTATCAGATTTTTCCTTACAAACCGCATGTATTTTGCTGTGAACGCCAAGTATTTCACGAATAGTCAGCAGGTACAAGTACTTGATGCAAATGGAGACAGGCAGAGCGTAGACTGGAAAATTGGTGGCCGTACTGCCGGTGGAGAACTTGGATTCAGTTTCTAGGTTTTTTTCTCCAACACCAGCCGTTTTTCAAAAAGGTAAACTGTCCTCTTTTTTTTGAGGGCAAAGAGGCTTCACATATGACTTTGAGACCTTTGAGGGTTCTGCGACAGGGGCATGACAATATGAGGGCCAAAGCTTGGGCGTGTGCTGTGCTGATTTTCGGTGTAGGTCTGTCATTGGGTTGTGCTTCTTCTGAGGCAACTAAGTACCTGAACCATGTCCAGTCACATTCCGTAGAAGCGCTAATTCTTACAGGAGGCGAATTGGGCGTACTGCCCTTTGATTGCACTGATGAGTCTATTGGAGAAGTCATCAGTAAAGCAACTGCCGAGAACCTCTCCTCGCCTCTTCGATTTAAGATAGTGGACAGTCGTGTGCTATCTCAACGCCTGGAAAAGCTGGACGTCGATTTTGCCGAACTGGCCAAGAACAACGATTATGACAGACTCGGCCCATTGACCAGCGTAGACTACCTTCTGGTGGGAGAAGTGAAAATCCATTCTCCCGGCACAAAAGAAATTCTCAGTGCAACAGCCAGGATACTAGACCCCGTTGGTGGCAATACAGTAATAGAAGCCAAACTTGTACCTCCTCAGGGGACATGGGAAATGTCCTTTCTTGGCGAAATTTTGGCCGAGGCAATTAAGAACGAAGTGATGAAAGGTATAAGGTATTGAGTAATATTGCCATTTCCAGTAACCCGGGAAAATTATCTGGCTGAGCCATTTCGGCATACTTTGTGCTGGTATACTCCTTGGGTCATGTTCTTCAGAGACCGATACGCAGAGACCTTTGAAAAATGCTCAATTTCGTTCAAGTTCAAGGAAGGCGATAATTCTAACCACAGGAATACATTGAGTATTTCGAGGACTAGAATTTGAGCCTGACGCAGAAATTGGGCGAAAGGGGGCGTTTTTCAAAGGTCTCACGCAAAGACATCAACGGAAGTTCTTGTGATAGATCAGGGGGCTCTGTGAAAGCCAAGATCGTAAAATACTTGCTGGTGTCAATACCCTTATTAGCGGTGATAGGTGTTGGGGCCGCTGCATATGTGTGGAAGATGAGTCTGATCCGTGGGCCTGAGAAAAAAGCACCAGAGGATGAATCTGTCTACGGCATATCGGCAGGGCTTACACCGAAAACTCTCAGTGAGCTTCAGAGCAGGATTATGAGGCTGCAGCAGCAACCAAGAGAGGATGTAAGATGGTTCATGAACATTCCCAAAGACGAAGTTCCTGTTATCGGTCCGCCCAAAGAAACCAGATGGGCTACACCCCAACAACTTTGGGACAAGGATATGGTCGGCCTCTACTTTGTCGGTGCCAAGGACAAAAACACGCCTCTTGAAAAGAAAAAGAAAGAGCAGGATGATAGACTATTGCAGCAACTCTTCAAGGATTTGTAAGGCCTTTGCACGTCACTCCGATCCGCTAACTTGCCCCGTCTTTGTCCCTGAAGTTCTGGCCATCCTCGAAGCGTTTTGATATGGTTAGCCTATGATGAGATTGTCCATGCAGTGCCCAGAGTGTGGCAACACCTTGGCTATTCATAAATCCTGACGCTCGACCTGCTTGCGCTGCAAGGCATGCGGCGTGGAATTTCCGTTGAAGGACTATACTGACGCTATGGACGACGAGTTTGAGGACGAAGTTTCAAATGTGCGCTGTGATAGGTTTTAACCGGGCTGGCCACAAGACCCCCCACTTTTTCCTGTCGTGAACAATTACATCGAACCAAACAAATGCAAGCGTTGCGGCCAGTGCATGAGCGTATGCCCTGTTTATCAGACAACCTTGAAAGAGACAGATGTTGCCAGGGGAAAACTGGCCCTGCTTGAGTCTGTACAAAGGGGCAGCACGGAGTGGTCGGAGCGTCTTGAAGAGATCCTTTCCCGGTGCCTTCTTTGCGGGGCCTGTGCTTCGGTGTGTGCCAGCAAGGTCGACACTACAGACCTTATCCAGCGGGGTCGCCAGGGTCTTTTTGAAGTCGGAAAGGGCGCCCGACCGGCAAATCCCATTGTCAGAAGCATAAGACAGGCAGAGTTTTCCGGAAAGATTCTGCTCAAAGGCAGCTCCCTTTTTCAGGCCCTGGCGTGCAAGAAGATCCCCGAAACCAGCGGGCTTCATCTTCGATTTCCCCTGTCTTTTTTTGCGAAAAGAGCCACTGTTCCTCCTGTGGCCTGGACCCCTTTTATCAATAGTTTCCGGCCCGATGCGGCCAGACATGGAAATGCAGGCCGCATCGGATTTTTTGTGGGCTGCGGCGCCAACTATCTTTTTCCGGATACGGCCCGGGCACTTGAGGGCATCTGCCGGCATGCGGGAGCTGCCTTGATTGTGCCAAAGGATCAGGTTTGCTGTGGGCTGCCTGCTTATGCGTCAGGCGATATTGAGACGGCTCAGGCATTGGCCAGAAAGAACGTAGATGTCTTCAGATCCTTGCAGCTTGATGTCGTACTGACTGTTTGCGCCTCGTGCGGCTCATATCTCAAGGACCTTGGGGGCCTGCTCAAAGACGATCCTTTGCGGCAGGGAGCCGCACGGTCCCTGGCTGAAAAACACTTGGATGCCATGGCTTTTCTTGTGGAAAACCTCGGCTTTGACAAACGTCTTAGACGTCTGAACCGTGCAGCCAGATCCCGGGGGCTGCCACCGGTTGTCACGGCATACCATGACCCTTGTCATTTAAGGATTGGTCAGGGGATAGTCGATGCTCCCAGACGGCTTCTTCGAGCAGCCCCGGGGGTGGAACTGGCGGAAGCCTCCCATCCCGGCCAATGCTGCGGCCACGGAGGGGATTTCAACCTCTCACATTTTGACTTGTCTGTGAAGATCCTGGATAGGCGAATGCGTGATTTTGAGACGGTGGCGCCAGATGCCATAGTTACCGGATGCACGGGGTGTCTGCTCCAGTTTGCAGAGGGGGCCAGCCGAAAGGGGTTAGCAGGCAGAGTCAAGATTTGCCACCCTTTGGTCCTGATAGAAAGGTCAATTGCGCCGGAGTAATCTCACAGAATCGAGACCCTTATTTCTCCATTCGCCAGGCTCAAAAGCTTCGCCTTTCAGGCGAACAGCTTTAGCCTGTTTTGCACTTAGAAGATCGAATATCGAACAAGGAATTTCGAACCGCAGAAGTTCTTCAAAGGAATGAAACAATACTCTTCACCTCGATCTTCCGCGGTTCCTTGTTCTGCGGTTCAAGAAAAATGACTTTCAGTCCTGACGAAATTTACCCACTTTGGCAGGTACTGGTTTAATGCGAAGGGTCCTTTTTTGCCCAACATCTGTGTCGGGCTCATAATAGAGCTGAAAGCTGACGGCTGAAAGCTCAAAGGCAGGACAAACATCAATGATCGGAGACTGAGCTTGTTCGGATGAGTTCTTGAGTATGGGATTGAAAAGACATGTCTTATGGTCTTGTCAACAGGGCAGACAGCTCATGATGGATAAGACCATTTGTGGCCAATATTTCTTTCTTGTCAATAGAATAAGATCCATTTGAAAAGTCGGAAATCGAGGCCCCAGCCTCTTGCGCAATGACTGCCCCCGCTGCCGTATCCCAAGGCGCCAGGTTCTGCTCCCAAAAACCGTCAAAGCGTCCGCAGGCCACATAGCACAGATCAAGCGCGGCTGATCCCAATCGCCGAATGCCCTGGGCGGCCATAAGGCACCGCTCAAGCCGATCCATCAGGGGGCGAATCAGAGGCCTTATCTCGTATGGGAAACCCGTGACAAGAAGACTGTCGCCAAGGCGTTTTGTCCGGGAGGTCTGGATGGGCTGTCCGTTGAGCGTGGCCCCGTTTCCTTTCGCGCCACAAAAGAGCTCTCCAGCCACGGGACTTAAAACCAATCCGAGTACCGGCTCACCTTCAAACGCAAATGCTATTGATACGGCGAATTCAGCCAGGCCGTGGGCATAGTTGGTGGTGCCGTCAAGGGGATCGATAATCCATTGGTGCGAGTCGATTCCGGGCGTGACGCCGCTTTCCTCGGCAACCACTGTATGGTGGGGAAAAGCAGATCGGATAATCTCAATAATAGCCTTTTCCGAGGCCACATCCGCTTCGGTAACAAGATCTATGGCGCCTTTTTTTTCTATCTCATGCGTCTTGCCCCAATAATGACGAAGAATCTCGCCGGCCCGGGAGGCAGCAGCTAAGCCAACGGCCTTTGTTCTCTCAAGGTCCACGTGCAACCTCTATCTGATCGCCCTGGCAATGTCAACGGCGGGATGAGGCATGGCAGAGGCCATTGAATATTGACGATTCACGGCTTCGTAAAAAATCCATCTGAGGCGTTGCGCTTCATCTTTCGTCATTGCGACGTACGATAAGTACGACTCATTCCTCAAGATTCGCGCGCCTTGCACCCGGAGCTTTTTACTGTGCCGTCCATTTGATGACTTTTTGCGAAGCCGTCATGATTGAAAGTGGAAACTTGGGATTGACAAATGACCAAGAACGAATCGGCTAACGACCTAAACTGCAAGCTTGTTGAGATAATGGGGGGTTCAAATCCAATTGACAGAGAAGAGATTGTCCGTTAACTTCCTCAAAATACGCATGATCGATTCCGAGGGTTCGTTCGTGTTCCGTTGACTCCGGTTGGAACCGTCGAGAAGCCAATGACCAGTGACAAATGACCAACAGCCAAATGTCTGAAAACCTGGAAGGCCAGGTGGAACGGATCATCTATTCCGATGACACTACCCTTTATGCCGTTGTGAAGTTAAAGGTTAAGGGGATTGCCGACCTGGTGACCGTTGTGGGACAGCTGGCCGGGGCCAGCCCGGGAGAACTGCTGAAGGTCTCAGGACGGTGGGAGGTTCATCCCAAGTATGGCCGGCAATTCAAGGCCTCCGAGTGTGGCATAAGTCGTCCGGCCCAGGTCAAGGGCATCAAAAAATACCTGGGTTCGGGTCTGATACGTGGGATTGGCCCTGAAATGGCAAAGCGACTGGTGAAACGCTTTGGTTCCGGCACTCTTGAGGTGATTGAAAATTCGCCAAAGGAGCTGCTCAATGTCAAAGGCATCGGAGAAAAGCGCCTTCTGATGATCCTCGAGGCCTGGGAGGGTCAAAGAGAGATCAGAGACGTCATGATTTTTCTTCAGGGACACGGGGTCAGCACGGGCTACAGCGCTAAGATCTTCAAACAGTATGGCCAGAATGCCATCGGGGTGGTGAAAGAAAATCCCTACAGGTTGGCTGCCGATATATTTGGCATCGGTTTTGTTATTGCCGATCGCATTTCACAGAAGGTCGGCATCCCAAAGGACGCCCTCATTCGGGCTGAGGCCGGCATCCTTCACGTGCTGGAAAAGTCGTGCGAGCAGGGAAACGTGTATGGAGTATATGATGATGTTGTTGAACGGGCCGAAACCCTCCTTGAAATAGACCGCAATATTGTTGAAAGCGCCTTGGCGAATCTGATTTCCTCCAAGCGCGTTGTGCTGGAAGACATTGAGAGCCAGGAGGGTGACGGCGGGAGCCGCGTCACAAAAGGAGTATTCCTTAAGGCCTTTCACGCTGCAGAGACGGGCCTTGCCAACAGACTCAAAGCCCTTCTTTCCGTGCCTGTTCAACCCCTTGAAATGGAGTCCGGCCATATCAAAAGACTGGTGCAGAAGAAGCTGGCAATCCTGCTTTCCAAAGAGCAGTGGTCTGCACTCAGGACGACTCTTTGTTCAAAGGTATCTATACTAACAGGGGGCCCTGGTACGGGTAAGACGACTCTGGTCAAGGCTATCTTGGCTGTGTTTGAAGGGGCCGGGAAACGGGTGCTGCTCGCCGCTCCCACAGGGCGTGCAGCCAAGAGACTGTCAGAGGTCACGGGCCACGAGGCCAAAACGATTCATCGGCTGCTTGCCTACAATTTCCAGCGGAGAGGCTTTCAGAAGAACGAAAACAACCCACTCGATGCACACGTAATAATAGTGGATGAGGGCTCCATGGTGGACATCTTCTTGATGCTCAGCCTGGCAAAAGCCGTGCCTCCTACTGCGGTGCTCATTCTGGTGGGAGACGTCTATCAACTCCCCTCGGTGGGTCCTGGAAACGTATTGGCAGACATGATCGATTCCGGGCAAGTGCCGGTGGTATTCTTGAAAAAAATCTTCAGGCAGGCCAGGGAGAGCCTCATCGTCCTCAACGCCCACCAGATCAACCAGGGCAAATTTCCGCGCTTGCCGCCTTCGGATCCACAGACACTGCAGGATTTTTATTTCATAGAGCAAGACGATCCTGAAAAGGTCCTTTCCACTATTCTGGAGCTTTGTTCCGTACGCATTCCCGAGCGCTTCAAGCTTCACCCCTTGTCAGACATCCAGGTTCTGACCCCCATGCACAAGGGGACTGTTGGTACGGCCAACCTGAACCGTGTTCTTCAACAGGCCTTGAACCCTTCCAGCGATGTGGTTGAACGTATGGGCCGGACATTCAGGCGAGCGGACAAGGTAATGCAAATCAGGAATAACTATACAAAGGGAGTGTTCAACGGCGATATCGGTACGATCAGGCGAATAGAGCACGATATGCAAAGAGTTGTCGTAGAATATGACGGCCGATCCGTGGACTACAGTTTTGCCGAACTGGACGAAGTGGTGTTGGCCTACGCCGTGTCTGTCCACAAATCTCAAGGCTCAGAATATGCAGCCGTCATCTTGCCCGTTATGACTCAGCACTTTGTGCTGCTGCAAAGGAATCTCATATACACGGGGATAACCCGTGCCAAGGAATTGGTCGTGCTGATCGGCACCAGAAAGGCCCTGGCTATTGCCATTAGAAATGACAAACCCCAGCAGCGCTTGACACGCCTGGCTGCACGGCTGCGCTGAGTGGCACCGTCAGGTGTTCGTTCAGAAATGGTAGATTTTGGTCCGAGGCAAGGCCGCAAAAGGGTTTTCGCCGCAGGCGTAGCGAGACCTTTGAAAAATGCTCAATTTTGGTCCAGTTCAAGGAAGGCGAAGATTTTAACCACAGGAATACATTGAGTATTTTGAGGATTGAAATGTGAGCCTGACGCAGACACGGAGTGAAGCATAGCGCTCAATGGGACAAAAGAGGGGGTTTTTCAAAGGTCTCGTAGCAGGGCTACGTCCAGGACGGAAGCCCGCGGAGAACGCCGCATCGGGCCAAAATATGCCATTTGTGGATGGACACTACTTAGGAGTCCAATTTCGGCAGGGGTATTTTGAAGAACTTGATTCCTTCCTTATCAAGCATTTCCTCATCGGCCTGGGTGCTGGTCCCCCTGATGTTGCGCTCCTCGGAAACGCCGTAGTGTATTTTCAAGGCTTCTCCGGCAAATTTCGCGCCCACATCTTCGAAGTTCTTCCCGACGAAGTCGATAATCTTGTCAACAGTCACCTCGTTTTCGGGCGTATCCATACTTGGCATGTGCGGCTGGGAGGAGCCCGTCTTTATGGCAAAGGCTGATGGAACGACCGTTACCCACGTGTCGCTGCACACAGGACAACCAATAAGCTCTTTCTTTTTCTGATCTTCAAAGGCTTCCAGGTCGTCAAACCAGCCTTCAAACATATGGCCATTTGAACACTGCAAATCATAAGCAATCATGCCACATTGCCTCCATTGGGCTGCCTCGTCCAAGCCAGAGTCTTTGACGAGGCACAGACTCTTTGTAACATGTTAGGCTGTTGATTTGAAAGAAATTATTGACATTAGCCCAATTATTCACTACTAAGGGCTTCAGCATTGACTGTTCGGCCAAAGGGGAAGGATGGTATAGTTATGAAGTGTTCATTAATATTTCTGGTCTGTTTTTTTCTCATGGTCACGGCAGCATACGGGGCAGCAATGTATGTCACCGAGGAAATAGAGGTTATGGTTCGGACCGGTCCGGACATGAAGCACAAAATCATTGCCATGCCAAAGTCCGGTACGTCTGTAGAAGTGGTGGAAGTACAGGAGGATTGGAGCAGGGTCAGGCTCTCCAGCGGGAGGGATGGGTGGATCTTGACCCAGTTCTTGATCCCCGGGCCGCCTAGCAAGAAGGTTATTGCCCTAGTCAGGAGTCAGAATCAAGCCCTGACTCGCGAAAAAAACAATCTGGCCGAGGAAAATGCCCGCCTGAAGTCAGAACGCCTGGAGTTGGAGAAAGCCTTGTCAAAACAGACAGAGCAGGCTAAGGCGGTGGGAAAGTCTTATGAGGAATTAAAGTCCGGAGCTGAAGGTTACTTGGAGTTAAAGGCTTCATATGAAAAGGCCACCCAAGAGTTGACGGCAAGGACCAAACAGGTGGGAGGACTGGAAAAAGAACTGGCGAGCCTCCGAAACAGTCAGACCTTGCACTGGTTTCTCGGGGGTGCCGGTGTCATTGTTGTGGGGTTCGTGATAGGGTTTTTGTCTCGACGTTCGAGGCGACGGCCTTCGTTGCTATGACGGCAATATCCTGCGTTTTGTCCACAAACCCGGATTCGGGCCAGCCAAAACCAACATTTTTTCTGATTCCAGCCTGTGCGCCCTAAGAACAACTGATCATGCAATACGACGTTGATTTCCTGGTCATTGGAAGTGGGATTGGGGGCCTTTCCCTTGCCCTGAAGGTGGCAGAGTATGGACAGGTAGCCATCGTCACCAAGAAAAATGCCATGGAGACCAACACAAATTATGCCCAGGGGGGTATTGCCTCGGTCTTTGGCCAATACGATTCCTTTGATCTGCATATTCGGGATACGCTGGATGCGGGTGACGGCCTCTGCAAAAAAGACGTTGTGGAGATGGTCATAAAGAGCGGGCCGGGCCGGGTGCAGGAACTCATGGATTGGGGGGTCGCCTTTACCAGGGACAGCGCGGGCACCCCGGGTCTTGATCTGGCTCTGGAGGGGGGACATTCCCAGAAAAGGATCGTACATGCCGGGGACTTCACGGGTCGCGCCATTGAAGAGGCCCTTGTGGATTGCGCTCGAAACCACAAGAATATCGGCCTCTTTGAGAACCACCTTGCCGTGGATCTCGTTACCTATTCCATGAGGATGAAGCGGGGGGTTGTGACCGCAACCAGAGAAGACTTGTGCTGCGGTGCCTACGTGCTGGATACCGAAACCGACGAAGTCCACACCTTCCGGAGCAAGATCACGGTGCTGGCCACCGGTGGGGCCGGCAAAGTCTATCTCTACACAAGCAATCCGGATATTGCCACGGGCGATGGGATCGCGATGGGCTACCGAGCTGGAGGTTTGGTGGCCAACCTGGAGTTTGTGCAATTCCATCCCACGTGTCTTTATCATCCAGAGGCAAAGAACTTCCTCATATCTGAGGCAGTCAGGGGCGAAGGTGGAGTCCTTATTGATTCTGGGGGTCGGGCCTTCATGACAGACTATCACCCCAGCAAAGACCTGGCCTGCAGAGATGTGGTAGCTCGTGCCATAGACAGTGAACTGAAAAAGAGTGGGGATGACTGCGTCTTTCTGGACATCACTCACAAAGAGCCCGACTCTTTGCGCAAGCGTTTCCCAAGCATCTATCAGAAGTGCTTCTCGCTTGGTATAGACATGACAGAACAGCCCATTCCCGTGGTCCCTGCAGCCCACTACATGTGTGGCGGTGTTTTGGTGGACATGGAGGGCCGGACCGACATAGCAAGGCTCTATGCCGTTGGCGAAACAGCATGCACGGGGCTGCACGGGGCCAACCGCCTCGCCAGCAACTCCCTTCTTGAGGCTGTGGCCTATTCTCACCGTACGGCTCGGCAGGCCCTGAAGGACTTTGAGAGCATAAATGCCGAGCCTTGTCGTGACCTGCCTGCCTGGGATCCAATGGGCACAACAGACAGCGACGAAGCCATCGTGGTTTCGCACAACTGGGACGAGATCCGTCGCTGCATGTGGAACTACGTGGGGATTGTGCGCTCCAGCAAGCGACTGTCACGGGCCCGAAATCGCCTTGAAGCAATTCAGAAAGAGATCCGCCAATACTATTGGGATTTCAAAATCACATCGGATTTGATCGAGCTGCGCAACATCGCCATGGTAGCTGAGCTGATTGTCCAGAGCGCCATGTTGAGAAAAGAAAGCCGCGGTCTGCACTACAACATCAGGTACCCTGAGAAGGATGACAGGTTCTGGCTGAAAGACACGATACTTCGCAGGCCCTTTGTGGGATAGAAATCACATTTCGGATTTGGGAAGCCATCTGAACTGGGAGGCTGTCCTAGAATGAGAAATTTTCTGCAAGGTCAAGGAAGGCGAGGATTCTAACCGCAGGAATACATCGAGGTATTTTGAGGATTAGAATCTGAGCCTGACGCAGAGATTGCGGAAAATAGCCATTCTCGGACAGCCTCCTAGAACGGTTTGGTCAACGGTGGCGGAACTTCATAGTCTTTGAACTTGAAAGGGGACACGTTGTCACCGTACGTCTTTTGGGCTTCAAGGAGTAACTTCCTTTGGATGTCGATCATATCAGAGATTTCTGTTGGAACATCACTTGTCCCTTTTTTGAAAAATCTCTCGGCGATATCGAGCTTGTCCAAAAGCTCTGGCACGCGGATCATAAACTGGATTTCGTAATCATCTTTTGAGTAATTCCCCCCCAACTCTTTTTTGAACAGTTCAGCCAAATCCTCGTATCTGGGAATGTAACCAGTGGGCGTGGCATAGGCCCCAACTCTGTCATTGATCCTTCTTTCCATCCACCTCACCCACACTTTCTTGTCCATCTTGGTATTCGTAAAGTCACCTGACTCGTCTTTGAGGAAATAGTTGACGTAGAATAGCTTTGGTGGTCGCTTAAGGTCTCTCCCGAACCTGATGTGGTTTTCCAGGTATTTGCCAATAGGAATGGACACAAACTCCTTGTTTGCCATGGGATTTACGATGATCTCAGAGCCGCCCCCCCCAACGGTGGCGGCTGTGGGTTCAGATTCGATGCTCGCGCCGAAAAACACCCCGTGTACCCATCCGTACATTTCAGATACCGGCACAGGTCTCTTTGAGCAGCGTCCGCCGTAGATTATACCTTCCAGTTTGACAACCTGCTTGGAATCATAGTTCTCAAGGCCTTCCAAGCTGACACAAAAGCGGGCGTTGTCGTGGGAAGTCGGGATTGGTTTCTTCTTGCCATCCCTTTTTCCCTGCCACCAGTTTCCGGAATGGTTGACACCTCTCAGCGGAATATCAACATCTCCCATGCCCTGCCAGTATGGCCTGCCGTCAACGTCAAGGGCGTTTGAGAATATGATCTCTCCGGGTTTGACAAGAATTTCGTGTGTGCAAGGGTCATCTTTTGGATTTACGTCTTTGATCACCCCAAACATGCCTTTTTCAACATTGGCGGCATAGGCCTTGCCGTCTATTTTCCGAACATGGGCCAGATCATCACCAACAACATCAAAGAGCATGGACGTCGAGGTCTTGCCGCACCAGCTCGGAAAAGCACCAGCCATATAGGTTGTCTTGTTTCCTTCATAGCTGGGTACGCCTGTGATGAGATAATGCTCTGCCAGCCAGTCCTCCTGCGATGCCTTTCGTATGGCAAGCCTATGAGCCAATTTTTTTGCGGCCACAGTGTTACCGGCATATTGTGTGTTGGCACTGTAAACAGAGTTTTTCTCCAAATCCACGAACATTCTGCGCAGATCAATGTCACTGCTAACGCCGTTTTTCAGGGCGCCCGCAGAATGAAAGAACGAAAAGAATTGTTCTTTGCTTGCATCGCTCTTGAACAGTTCATATCCAGATCGGTAAAGTATGTCTTCACTGTGGGTAACATAGTACGAATCGGTTATCTGAACGCATGGGATGGCAAAGTCTGTGCCCAGGGGACCCAGAGCATAAAAGCTGACAACCATCTGTTTGCCACGCATAATGCCATTCATGACCTGGCCTATTTCAGCGATCCCCTCCCGTCTTTCCACGCAATTCAGCCCGGGCCCGAGTGACGTCACATCATGGGTGAGAAATTTCGTGTTCACCGGATCCCTTCCCTGATCTTCATATCCGTCATAATGAATGGTGTGGCCCCGCAAGATGAGCGGTTTTTCTTCTCCCTGCCTGACCGATTGCACGCGCACCCGGTGAAGGTCTTCGGCAGAGGCGTCGGATACAAACACAGAACTGGGTTGAAATTGCAGAATCGCATCTGCAATCACTTCATTTAAAGGTGCGTTGTCAAGAGCCAGTAGTTTTTTCAAACTTTCCGGGCCCACTCTGCTTTCAAGAATCCTGTCTGGAGTCACTGAAACTACCTCCTTGATGATTTTGCGTTGCCGACCTCTGAACAAAATTGAACGTTCTAAGGTGGGAACAAAAGTTCGCAGGCTGTTGCCGAAGGTACCACGACATTGAACCGCAATAGCGAGCTCATCCAAAAAATGGCAGGCTTCCTTGCGGCCAAATCCCGATTCATCGGGACAGGCAAGATTTAATTCTGCTGCGTCATTCCCTACGAGAATTTTTCTTAATAGCATAGGCAATCGCATAAATCAAGAATAACATAATGTATTGACTTGATTTGGCAACTCGCCTAAACACCGTCAGAAGTGAGCATGAAGATTTTGTCAGCAACCACACAACATAAGAACATGGCCCGTCATAACTATGACCCTGTCAGGGGGTTTTTGTTCTCTCTGGCTGGGGCACTCTTGGTCTCGACCAATTTTGTTACAGCCAAGTACGGCCTTCGGGGATTTGAACCGGGAACATTCTGTCTTGTGTGGACCGGTGCAGCGGCCATATTCGCTTTTGCAATCGCACTGGCCACAAAGACAAGTCGAGGCCAGATCCTGCCCGTGCGGAACATGAGGGCACTTCTCGCATTGGGAACAGCCACCGGCATTGGTATGGTTCTGGGATGGGAGGGGCTTGCGCGACTAGACCCCTCATTTGCCTCGTTTCTGTGGCGCTTTTTCCCGGTATTGACGATAGTCTCCGGTGTGCTCATCCTCAAGGAACGGTTATCCGGCAAAGAAATCGTTGCCATGATAATCATGCTGCTGGGCGGTCTCTGGACTGTGGTCGGGAGGTGGGAGACAATCGGTTCGGGTGTGATTTTAACGATCATGGCCTGTTTTGCCGGCACTGCGCAACTGTTGATTGCCAAGTCAAGGGCACACCAGGTGCATCCCAACGTCATGGTTGCCTACCGGGTGGGAATAGGGACTGTGCTCATAGCCTGCTGGGTGTTTGCAACCGGCACGGCCGACTTTGCTGTTGAAATGCGCTACTGGTATGTCACGCTGCTTGGTGCTTTCCTGGGACCATGTGCCAGCTTTCTCTTCACCTTTCGTTCCTACCGGTACTGGCATCTGTCACAATCAACCATTGTGCTCACGGCGCAGCCCCTCCTTGTCCTGCCGTTGGTATATGCTTTCCTGGGGACTCTACCTACAACAAAGGAACTTGTGGGAGGGTGCATAATTCTGGCCGGAGCATTCTGGCTCGCCTTTATCCATGTGGTCAGAACTGCCAACCGGCAGTGAGGTTTGGACTTTTTAGGAAGCCGTCAAGTCTTTTGCCTAATGCCGGAGAAGCAGCCATCCAATTACAGAAGTCAGAATAGCCGCGAAGATAAACACGAAGGCTTTATAGGCATACGGTTTCTCTTTCTTGTATCTTTCCAGTTTGCGCCCAAGTATTGCCACCTTGACACTAAAACCACAGTTGGGGCAGGCCTTGGCCTGGTCTGAGATTTCTGCCCCGCATTGAGGGCAATCGATCATTCCCACGGTCTTCCTCCTTACCCGACATCTTGCGAAGCCGCCAATTTTGTGATTGATATCACACGGATACCAAGACATCAACCAGCGAGTCTGGACGTAATGTTTTGCAATGGAAATTGACGGCTTCGCAAAAAGTCCAATTTCTGTGTTGCGCTGCCTCCTTCGTCATTGCGACGGACGAATGTGGCGTAAGGCGCGGGGCACAAGGCTTAGGGAAATTAGAGTTGGATTCTCTGGCCTTTTGCCTTCGGCCTTATGCCTTGAGCCTTTTGTTTATGCCTCATTTCTCAGGATTTGCGCGCCTTGAATTTGGAGCTTTTTGCTTTGCCGTCTAATTCGGACTTTTTACGAGACCATCAAAATTGCCCCGCGCAGAAAATTCCCCTTGAACTCACTTTAGGAAAAGGGGCGTGTAACTTTTTTAATTTGTTGACAAAATGAGGGTATTGCGCTAGCGTGCCGGGCCAGTGGCCAAGTGATGATCGACAAGATGAAGATAATCGACGTTGTTCACACCTGACGTTGATATCAAGTTTGGATTGTAACAGATGAGGAAAAGCAAGAAAGGTACTTCTCAAGAGCGGCTCAGGGAGATTGCCTGGGAGGTTGGAGCCAAGTATCCCATGCCTCTTGGAGGTGATCATATCAGCCTGCTCATGGTTACTCCACGCCTTGGCTACGTGCATTGGCACATCCGAAAAGAAACTGTTGACGCACTGAAGGCGACACACCCACAAGGATCAAACGGCGCGCCTATGGTGGTGCGCATATATGATGTAACAGACATACTCTTTGACGGCTCAAATGCTCACATGTTTTTTGACATAGAGGTCAGTGGCCTTTCAGACAGTTACTATTTTCCCGTGGACCGGCCGGCAAGAAGCCACCTTGCCGAGATCGGCTTCAGGTTTTCAGACGGGACCTTTCATTATCTTGCCCGGTCAAACACTACATTCTTTGACCGGGACCGACCTTCCGGAGACCATCAAATTGCAGGTCTTTTTGTCGGGGCAAAGTCAAACAGGATGTTTTCCGTTGACAACATTTTTGATGCCCCGGTTTATGAGAAAATGAACCAGGAGTTGTCCGGGATAGACAGGAAAGGGCGGCTCTCAGTTGCCGTTGTGTTTGTTGGTGTTAATCATACGGCTGGTATTCGCAGCCCATTGGGGTCCTTTATCCGGGACTCATCGGAGAGGCTCAAGAAATTCGCAGTGCGCGTGCGTTTGTTTTCACCTCGAAAGAAAGATGTACGATCCATACACGGCAAGTCCTTGGTGGGCACAATAGATGCCCTCTCAAAAATTGTGCACAAACAGATCGTTGCCGCTCATAAGAAAACTCCGTTTCATGTTATCCACTGTCACGACTGGTATTCGTCCGCAGCAGGGCTAAGTGCAGCAAAAAGACTGAACGTGCCCATGGTACTCACGCTCTATTCCACAGAGCACGAGCGAATGCAAGGGGCCAAGCTGAATCGCCTTTCATCTACCATTTGCAGGTGGGAAAAAAGGGCCGTACAGGCGGCAGATCTCATCGTTGTGCCCCAATCGTCTGTCCGCCGGCAGGTGATAGAACTCTATGGCGCTCTCGGCGAAAAGGTCGTGGTAATACCTTATGCCTTGAGTGAAGATTCTTCCGATACCCCTTCTAGCCCTGCTGAAGTAAGGCGCTGGTTCGGTCTGAGCCCGGATGCTCCCCTGGTGCTTTTTTCCGGTGAAATCTCTCATGCGGCTGGTGCGGATCTTCTGGTAGAAGCGCTTCCCACAGTGTGCCGTAATCACAGCGCAGCACAATTTGTGTTTGCCGGCGAAGGCCCTCTCAAGGATGAACTGCAAGGTCGCACCTGGCACGCCGGTATTGGCCACAGGTGCAGGTTTATTGGTGATGTTTCCAAGGAGATCTTTGAGGGTCTGCTGGCAGCATCGGATTTTGTAGTAGTACCAGCCCACACGTGGCAGGCCCCGGTGTTGGCCCAGATGGCAATCGGTTGTGGCAGACCGGTGCTTACTACGCATCAGGCAGGTCTTGAATGCGTGGTGCACGGCGAGAACGGGCTGGTGACTTTTGATAACCCTGGATCTATAGTGTGGGGGATTCAAGAACTGCTGTCTAATCCATTGCACGGAAGCATGCTTCGTCTGGTGGCAAAAAGGAGTGCAAAAGACACTCCGTCAGTAGAAAGGACCGCCGCTGAGTACTACACGTGCTACGAAAAGTTGATCAAAAATGTCCAAGGAGCAAAAGATGGCTAGAGGCTATCTCGCCTTTGTTCTTCATGCGCATTTACCCCATGTGCGGCATCCGGAATACGACACATTCTTGGAAGAACGCTGGTTCTTTGAAGCAATCACAGAAACCTATATCCCGATCATTAAACTCCTGGACCGACTGATCAGTGAGGATGTCTCTTTCAAGCTCACCATTTCCATATCTCCCAGCCTGTTGGCAATGATGGAAGACCCATTGCTGCAGCAAAGGTATCTTGCCCATCTTGGCAGCCTGATTGAGCTGAGCGAAAAAGAGCAGGAACGAACCCGGCAAGAACCTCATTTCCACTGGCTGGCAGGAATGTACAGACACCTGTTTATGGAGGCACGACAAATCTTCCTCACCGATTGCAACTGCAAGCTCTCAACAGCGTTCAAGAGATTTTATGACTGTGGAGCCATTGAGCTGATTACTACCTCGGCCACGCACGGGATTCTGCCGCTTCTATCTCCTCAGCCCAAGGCAGTTGCCTGCCAGATCAAGACCGGCCTGAAATACTTTGAGACCGTGTTCGGGTTCCGGCCTCAGGGAATGTGGCTTCCCGAATGCGCCTACTACCCTGGCCTGGATCCAATACTTCGCAAAGAAGGCATACGATTTTTTGTTCTGGAATCTCACGGTGTGGAACACGCAGGGGGCACCCCTTTGTATGGTGTTTATGCCCCCATCTATACTCCTTCAGGCGTGTGCGCGTTTGGCCGTGACCGGGCCAGCACCAAACAAGTATGGTCTGCGCGGGAGGGGTTTCCGGGCGATGCCGACTACCGGGAGTTTTACCGGGATATCGGCCACGATCTGGATTTTGACTACATTCGCCCCTACATTGCAGGAGATGTCCGTGTTGATACAGGAATCAAATACTACCGGATCACCGGGCCAACAGCGAGTAAAGCGCCTTATGATCCTGACGTGGCAAAAGACAAAGCCGGACAGCATGCAGGGGACTTTCTGCACAAGCGGGTTTCTCACATCCAGTACCTTGACTCTGTTATGGAGACGGCGCCGATCGTGGTGGCACCGTTTGACGCAGAACTCTTCGGGCATTGGTGGTTCGAGGGTCCGCAATGGCTCGATCTTGTCATCCGAAAGGCTGCATTTGATCAAGACACCTTGGAACTCAGCACCCTTTCCGGATATCTGGACCGTCACCCGGTCCACCAGAGGGCCGTTCCCTGCACTTCTACTTGGGGGCACAAAGGATATTTTGAGGCATGGCTGAATAGAAAGACAGATTGGATCTACCCTCAACTCTACGAATGCAACCGCCGCATGGAAGCGCTGGCCACTGGCAAAGCAAAGGCACGGGTTGGAGCCCTTGAGCGCAGGGCTCTTAATCAGTGCGTGCGGGAATTGCTCCTGGCGCAAAGCTCGGACTGGCCGTTCATGATCAACAACGGCACCTCTTCTGATTATGCCTCTCGCCGCGTGAAGGACCATGTGGCCCGGTTTTACTACCTGGCAGATTCCATTGAAAACAACGCGATCAACAAAGTTCACCTCTTGGCCCTGGAACAGATGGACAATATCTTTCCCAATGCCGATTATAGGCTCTTCGGATCACGCCCAGCCAGTGTTCGTCCATAAATGGTAGATTTTGGCCCGATGCGGCGTTCTCCGCGGGTTTCCGTCCTCGACGCAGCCCTGCTACGCCTGCGGCGAAAACCCGAGATCTTTGAAAAACGCCC
>SDBT01006634.1_pt1 | contig 19142 bp, 53 predicted proteins | sample 2277101 | NCBI WGS metagenome assembly SDBT01 (sample SAMN10404973, study PRJNA504765) | marine sediment metagenome | isolation source: marine sediment core GS10_PC15, 103 cmbsf | place: Arctic Ocean: Southern Knipovich Ridge | collected 2010 | reverse complement strand
ATTATATCTTCTCCATCCATTATATATTCTCCTTTACAATCTCTTTTATAATCTCTTTAAAAGAAACATCTTCAAATTCTATATCTACAGTTTTACTAGAACCTTTTACAATCTTCATGCCATCCCTATCTTCAGATACTCCACAAGATACTCTCGCACCTCTTATAACAGGAGAAATAAGACGTGGTTTTTCCAGGTTGTATTCATAAGTAATAGAACAGTTTTCATATTCAGGGTAATACTTTAGTACATGGTACCTAGCTAAATCATCTCTATCTAAATCTAATTGATCTTCAATATAATCAAAATCTCCAGATACACCCATCAAACCCAGTATCACAAACAGACTAATAAAGCAACCTAAAAGTAATCCCCATACAAAGTTTTCATCCATTTTTTAATCCTATTAAGTTATCCTTTACAATCTCTTTTAGAATATCTTCTAATTCTATGTCATCGAAACATAAGGTTAAGTCAGCATTAGAATCTAAAACGCTCATTCCATCTCGGTGTTCTACTCCTGAACAAAATACATCTACACCATCTACCCCCTCATCACAATCAATCTGATTGTGTCCTTTATACTTAAAACTACAGTTTTCATATTCAGGGTAATAATTTAATATATGATATTCAGCTAGAAGATCTTTATCTAATTCCAATTCAGTTACTGGAGAATCAAAAGCCCCAGAAAAAGCGAGGATTAAGGTAAGGGCATATGCTCCTATTGTAATCCCTATAATCATCACAATAATAAATTCATCATTCTCCATGGTCTGTCTAATGAATTAAACTTTATAAACCTTTCTAACCCCTATATAGTAGTGACAAACAACTGCATACAGGATGTCTTATGTGCAAAAGGGTTTTGTATTCCCCTTTAGATTGTCCACTAATATTGAATGATTTCTGCACCTTTCGTTAAGAGTTTCATTTACACACTTCCCTATCAAAGGCATTTGGGCATTTTCCTTTGTAAATAGTGCCCTTGAATGCCCTTAGATATATTATATAATGAATTGTATGATCTTTACTATAAGTATTATAAGTAAAATAGCTATTGTTAAGAAGATTATAAATAGTAGTATTAAGAATTTCTTCAATCCAATCCCATATATAAAAGCAGATAACCAAATAAAGAAATCTATATACAAATCATAAAGTCTTTCTTTTATGCTTTTCTTCTTAGTTTCTTCTTCCATGATTATGAATATGAAACCCTCTAAAAAAATAAGTGAGGGCTAATTATAAATTACTTTTTAATTGATTCCTTAGTTGGTAATTCACCAATAATCAATTGTGGGCTAATACCCTTTTCAGTTAAGATTACCTTAGAGTTATTCTCTAGAGAAGCTTGTGTTACCTCTAACTTCTTAAGTTCCTTAGCTTCACCCTTGAAATACTTTTGAGCAGCTTCGTTAATTACCTTTATCTTACCTGCCTCTGCATCGGCTATAACTTTTATCTTCTTAGCATCTGCATTTGCTACAAGCTCAATACTTCTAGCTTTTCCTTCAGCCATCTTAATTTCTGCTCTTCTATCTCCGTCTGCTTTTGTTTCAACAGCAGTAGCAAAATCTTTTGCAGCAATTTTATCGTTCTCTGCCTTAACTACTTCATTCATAGCATTCTGAACATCTTGAGGGGGTTCAATCTTTTGTAACTCTACACGAATTATATCAATTCCCCAAGCATTAGTCTGGTGATCTAATTGCTTTTCCACATTCGTATTGATTTGATCCCTATTCTCATTAGCATCAGCCAAAGACATCTTACCAATAACTGCTCTTAGAGTTGTTCTAGCTAATGATGGAACACTTGTTCTAAAGTTATTAACTTTATAAACAGATTTAGATACATCATTGATCTTATAGTAAACAACTGCATCTACTGTAGCGTTAAGCTTATCCTTAGTAATTATATTCTGTGGTTCAACATCTACTCTTATTTCTGTGATGTTCACCTTAATCATCCTTTGGATTATTGGTATTACCCAATTAAACCCCTGGTCTGCTGTCTTCGAATATTTTCCTAAAGTTTCTATTAGTCCTTGCTGGGTTGGTCTAACAATTCTTATTCCCATTAGGAACAATAAAAATGCTACTATAGCTACTATTATTATTATTGTTATTATCATTTCTTTTTACCTCCTTCTATTTGTGTTAAAATTACTCAAATATCGGCAAGAACATTGATTTCTTCTTACCTGTGTTTATCTCAATCCCGTAACATCCATCCTGTGTAGAGACTTTAGTTTTTTTATTATCTAACTTAGATTTAAGCATCTTTAGATCCCCCTCTTGCACGTCTTTTAAAATCTCTTCCATAACCCTCGATGGATCTATATGGCTCTTTAACTTTTTTACAATAGACATCCTTAACTTATTTACCTTTTCAGTATTGATCTCCTCGTAGACATGTACATCTTCATGCTTGACTTTCCCAATTGTTTTATACTTGATTCTTTTTAGATCGAAAAACTTGCCTTCTATCTCAAAAAGTTTAGTATCTGGATGGTATAACATCCTTTTCTTTTTTGTCATCTTATTTTTTCCTCCCTTTTAATACTATTAATTTTAACAATTGTCCTAATAGACAAAACATCATTGTGTTTAAATAAACAAACCCTTGTAATACGCCATACTGATAATATAAATTCAACCTATACTCGTATACTGCAGTCTCTGGAGATAATCCTTCCTCCATTAATTCTTCAATCATTAATATCTCTCTCATGAAAATTCATCCACCTCAAAGATTGAATCTTCTACATTAAAAATATCTCCTTCAGGATAATTGAATTTGGTTATAAGTAATTGTCCTAGCCTTAATTCTGAATTTTGTATCCATTCGTCCCTAATCTTTTCTAGGATCTCGTCAATTCTTTCTGGTCTTCTCATTTATCTTCCTCTTTTAACTCTTCCAAACAATCATTACATGTTAAATTCCAATTTAATAAAACTCCTTCATCCTCTTCAAAGTTTCTTAAACATCTCTTACATATAAATATAGATTTCATTCTTTATTCTCCTCAAGTTTTTTAATACGATTATCTAAATCAAATAAACAGTCTAAAAAAGCACCATCTACATCTCCGATCTCTCCCCTATCGAGCTTGTCTGATAAAATATCCACTTCAGATTTCATTTATCTTTCTCCTTAAATATCTTTTAGAATACTCTTGTTGAATCTTACCACAAATAATACATTCGACAGTCATAGTATTAGCAACTTTCATATTACACATACAAACATCTCCTTCAATCCCTAACTCTTGAAATTTACTTAACGCTTCCCAAGTATATGTTTTATATCTATTACCTATTTTTGCAATCTTATCTTTCATATCTTTAATAATCTGTTCTTCTTTGTTATTCATCTAAACAAATCTCCTATCTCTGCTCTAGTCATTTCAAAAGTTCCATTATTAAAATGGAGTACAATCTTATCAGTAAACCTCTGCACATCAATGTGACAATTATCTGAATCTTGTTCTTCCTCAAAAATCATTTGTCCTTCAAAGTCGTCTCCTTCAGACCACCCATTTTTTCTTTTCTTTATATCCTTCTCTTCAAAGTTTATCCATAGTTTCATTTATTTTCCTCCTTATCATTTCCATCAACATCACACTCAGTTTCTACAGTTTCCAATTTGGGCAACATAGTCCCTGGAGTTGGAGATTTATCAAAACTTATATACAAACAAATTGCTCCTAATATTAATCCGATTATTGGTACCCATAAGGAAGTTTTAAATATCCAACTGGAGATAGATAGAACTATCAAACTTATTGCCATGAAAAGATTAAATTTATGGATTATCATTTTTGAACCTCAAGATTAAAATTCCATAGCCAATATTCATTACATAATTTACATTTCTTTTTTTCTTTTTTCAAACATTCTTTACATAGGTCTCTTACAGTTATCATTTGTTCATCCTCGCTTTATGTTTCCAGAAAGTGCGTTTGTGATATCCAGTTTTATCGCTCCATTCAGTAGGAGTCAAGGTAAGCAAGAGATTTCTTTCCTGGTCTAATTGTAATACCTCTTCAGCAAATATTTTAAAATCTTGCTTATTCCTATGTATGCCAGAGAGTATTACTAGAGTCCTTATACTTAAGTTTTGTGTAGCATCGTTACAATTATCTTTAACGTATTGTAAAACCTCATCCTCTATCTTAGCCTCTTTCTTAATTTCTTCAAATATTTCTAGCTTCTCTTTGAATGTAAAACTGAAGTCTATAGAAATCCCTCTATTTACGATAGGAGCATATCCTTTGATGTCCTGATTGAAGATGAGTATTACTTTAGCATTGAAATTAAAACTCGCTGGTAGCTCTTTATTCTTTAATTTAGAACTAGTAGAATGATAGGATATAGTCTTTTCTCCATTTGACTCCCAACAAGCTGATTTAAGCATCGATAATATTACTGGATGTCCTATTCCATGAAGATCATCGAATACAATTACATCCTTTTCTTTATTCTTATGTAATAGCTCATAGAAGCTTAATGGAGTAGCATAAGAATTAATGTACTTGTAATTTATGTCATTATCTTCTAAATATTTTCTAGTTGTATGTGTCTTGCCAACACCTGGACAACCTTTTAGAATTAGTATTTCTATCTTCTTATTCTTTATAGCCTTTAAGCTTTCGTTTAATAGTTTGTATTTTTTATGTGTTATGATTGTTTCTTCCTCCTACCTTAAATGGTATTCAACTTTATAAATGTTTCTAACTACTTTTAAGTAGTTACTATACCTTGATGAAAATCTTCTTAATATCTAATTCAAACTGTCTAATGTTCTTTGAGGTAGACCTACAAAACGGGCAAGGATATATTACACCTTCTTTTACATCATCAACATTTATATAAAACTTCTTTTCACATCCTAAACATTGAAACTGTTCTGCCTTCATAGGTATTATTTCCTTCATTGGTAATTCTTCCATTATAAACTCACCTCCATTATAATAGTCTCTCTTTTAATATGAAACCCACAGTAAGGACATTGAATATAATTCTCTTCAGGATACATCTTTAGATACTTTTCTATATCATTTATTATTATCTTTTTACAATATATACAATTGTATTCACTCATTCTAAATCCTCCTTCAAGCAAAACTCTTCCGCCTCATTAAATAGTTCCTTAATCCATCGAAGATATGGAGATTCCTTACCACCAAGACTCCAGCAACCCCCTCCAGCAATTAGTAATAATCTAGTATCTGATTCAAACTGATGTTCAATACAATATGCAATCTCTAAAACCCTATGTAAATTATGCTTATATTCACTCATTTTATATCCTCCTTTTCTTCTTTTGACATCTCCATTGCATCAATACATTCAACACAATAACCTATATCTAATCCAGCATAACCATAATTATTTCCACACTTACAGGTTCCAACTTTAAATCCTTTAGGGAACTTATCTTCCATTTTTAATGTTATCCCTCCTCATTTTTGAAACATCCTTGATATAATCTTCATTTGGTAATTTATTGTCTTGCATTATCCCTCCTCGCTAGAACTCCTGTCTTCTCTAAAACTATTAGGGTAAGTATATTATTTAAATAGGATTTAATCCTTTGAAAGAATCCTTTATGGCTCATAGCATCAATACATTCAACACAATAACCTATATCTAATCCACAGTATCCATATAAATTTCCACATTTACATTTCCCTTCTCTGAAACCTTTTGGTAATTCTATTTTTGTTTTTTCAAAATTTCCATTAAATACTCTTGTTGCACATTGTTTATCTATATCAATCATTCTTTTACCTCCTCTACAATCTCTTCTTTCTCCGCAGCTTCTTCATCTTTCTTTTCTTTTCTACATACATCCCAATATATGAGTAATGAAACTATTAAAAAAACAATAGAGATTATAGCTATTATATCAAAACGTTCAGGACTAATCATTTGTTCCCACTTCCGTTATCAAGCGAATTTAATCTCCAAACTATTAAATTAAGACTTATCCATTTATTACATTTATTACAATTTGTATAAATCTCAATCTTTTCTTTCCTATCAAAAAAATCTGCTATTTCTTTTATAGTCCATTGAGTTCCTAAATCTCCAGTATCTTTAGACTGGAAACTATCTTTGTCTTGCTCTACTCCACAAAACGGACAAAACAATTTATCTTTTATTGTATCAAACATCCCCATCTTTCATCTCCTCATTCTTGTGCAGCATCATAAACTCCACCATATTGTTTTTTTATCAAATTTAGTTTTTGCACCATTCATTCTAAATTTTTGATATGGTTCAAATCCAGTTAAGAATCCATGAACAGCTTTATTTATCCCCCAAGCTAATTCTAAAGCCTCTTCTGGAGAACTGTTAAAAAGTATTATTTCAACTTTCCCATTATCCCCAAGATGTTTAATCATAAATTCTATAACATCAAACTTTCTACCCTTACTCTTATTCTTTATTAAACTAATTTGTAGTCCTGTTCCACTAGCTCCAATAGATTGAAATATTGGTTTTGTATATTGTCTCTTAGATTTCATGCTTTCGTCTCCTCGTTCATTGCCGAACTTAAAACTTCAAATGCACATATATCCTTTTTCTCCAATTCCACAATCATTTGAAGTAATGTAATTGCTTTATTCATACCATTTTCAGTATTATCTTGTTCTTTCATTCTTTATTCTCCTTAATAGTTACTAGATTGAATTGTATCCCAGCTATATGCAAACTATATGCTAAAAACTTCTCATAGAATACAGGGTACTTCTTTGCTAATTTTGTTAAACCAATCCATCTATATCCTCTAAACATAATAGGGTTAGCATCTACCTTAAAAGATATTCTATCTTTATTAAGTAATGAACTACTTCCTTGATATTTAGAATCATAATGTAAAAGACTTATCAATGAGAAAGGCCTTACATGAGTTATATCTTGCCAAGCAACCGCTCCTGAGAAATGAGGAGTTTCTATTTCTATTTTAGCATTATGTTTAGTTATCCTCCATATCTCCTGAATGAATCTATTTGGGTCTTTAAGATGTTCCATGATATTGATTGCTTTTATTTCATCCACAGAACTATCTTTAAATGGATAAGGATAGATGTTTAAGTCGTGGACTACATCTACTCCTTTACTTGGGATTAAATCTAAGTTAATCCATCCTTCTAAGATTTCATTTCCACAGCCTATATTCAAACGAATCATAATAAATTCCCCTCTAGTAATTCATACAACTTACAATAATTAAAATCAACTCCTTCATCTTCACAGAATTGTTTTAGTATTTTCATTACTTCTTGATTTTCATAATCTCCTTCAAGCATTTTTATTCTCCTTTATTTTAAATATCTCTATAATCTCTTTAATGATTCTCTTGGCTTTTGGTTTTGTCAATCTGAATGATGCTGAATTATCATCATTTATAATCTCTAAATCTATCCATCTACTAAACTCATCACTTCCTTCAGCTATTTCTAATTCGTTGCCAAACATATCTTTAATATCAAATATTCTTTCATAGTCTTCGCAACTTCCCATTACATTAATCCCCCAATCATCTTTTACTCCATATAAAAATTAATAAGACTGTTCCGCATAAGATTGCTAAACTTATTGGGTTCTCTAATAATGTTATCCCTAATACAAAAATACCAATAATGCATATTAGTATAAACAAAGCCGTAACAAATACTCCAATGAAATCCTTAAATCTACTCCATAATCCGGGAGTATAACTCTTCTTAATAGCTTGCTCCATTACCTTCTTGACCATCTCAATATCCTTTTTCTTTTTCATTTTTTATCTTTTATCTTTTCCTCTTTTTTATATTTACTAATATCTCTTTCTGGTAATCCCATTTTATTTCTCTTATCATTTAATTCCTTTTGAAAATCATAATCTGGAATATCATCCCAAACTTCATATGATCTTACTCCAAACAATCCTTTAACTGCTCTCCACATAAGAAGTAAAGCAACAAATAAAAGATAAATACCAACTAATAATCCAAGTCCAACTAATATTTCTTTTATCATCTTCTAATATATTCTTTCTTTTTAAATTTAATTTCTACACATCCTATGTTAATTTTAATATTCATCGTGTTCTTTCCATAACCTCCAAAATGTTTTCCACATCTTCAGAGTCCATTTTGTGAACTTATCATTGAAATCACAAGGGGTTAAATCAAAATCATAATCTTCTTTATTATCTTCATACAATTGAAATGGAGCATAAGTGGTTGCTAAATATTCTAACATTTCCATATCATATTCAGATACTTCTAAAGTTAGTTCATACTTTTTTGGGCTTATCTTCTTTGATTTTATGTATTTCATTTTTTCTTCTTAAGAGCGCAACATAGACGGCACATATCTAATGCTCCCTGATTCTTAAATACCATCCTCTTACGAAGGTAAACATCAGAATTCATAATCTCTAATGGTGTTTTATTTAATAGATTATGCTCACCTAAGAACTTTATAAAACTACAAGTGTTAAACTCACCGTCATTGAAAACTAAACCATTATAACCTTTTAACACACTGCAAGTATATTCTTTTAGAGATTGATCCTTAACTAAAATCTCTGGGTGTAATAATTGTATCGCAAAGCTAGGACACACATCATACTTGCTAGCAACCTCTTTAATTGATTCTACCTTGCTAGGTATATGTTTGTAATCTGTATCTGTTAAAGTCCCTAAAGGATTCTCTAAAGAGCTTATCAGAATGTCTACGTCCTCTAAAGTATAAAACTTCAAAGTTTCTTTAGCCTTATCTTTTTCTTCTTCAGTAATTGTATTCGCTAGCATAAAAGTTATAGCCTTAACTCCTAACTTACATATAATCTCTGTTAACTTGTCTAGAATATTAAAATTAGCTTTTTGTATTACACACGCTACATCTACTTTAATATCATCTTTTAAAAGTATCTTAATATTCTTAGTAGTGTTTTGGAATGCTTTATCATTCCTCCTTATACTATTATGTATTTTCTTATCTCCATCTAAGGAAGTTGTTACCATCTCTAATCCTTTTAGATGTTTAAACATTTCTATGTTAGTAGGATTTAAAAGGTTAGACGCAAGATCATATTTAAATCCTTGTAACTCCATCTCGTTAATCCAATCCCAAATATCAGGTAGGATGAATATCTCTCCACCTACAATTGATACTTTCTTGACCTTGGCTTTCTTTAGATTTGTTAAGATTGTTTTGAACTCATTAAATGTCATGTTCTTTCTGCATTTTATTTCTCCTTGATGACACATAACACAATCAAGATTACATTTTAGCGTTGGTGTTATTGCTACTTCATCTACCTCTCTTATTGTGACTTCGTTAGAAATCTTTGAGACTATTCTCTTTCTTATCTTTCTTGTTATTTCGCTAATTGATTTCATTGTATTTCTAAGTATCTCTAGTATTTAAATCTTTCGGTTTTGCTAGATAATTGCTTCCTCCCTTATCCTGGATTGTATATCCTAATCCTTCTAGTAGATTAAATATTTCTTCTTTCTCATTGAAGATCTCTAAGAAGATTACTGGTTTATCTTTCTTAATAGTTTCTATTGCTCCCTTAAGAACATTTAACTCTACACCCTCTACATCAATCTTAATAAAGTCTGGGTTGAAGTCTCTATCCTCAAGAAAAGAATCTAATGTAACTACATTTATCTTATCTTTTTTATATCCCCTATCAAAATGTATACTGTGGGCACCACTATTCTCTTCACATAAGTTTATTTCTACTTCCTTATTTTCATCATAGCAACCCAAAAGAATTGGATTAATATTAAATGCCTTATTCTGTCCTACATTATTTAGTAAAGCTACAAAGTTTTCATGTATTGGTTCAAATGATACTACCTTAGAATCCTTATTCTCCGAGAACAAAAGAGAATACTTTCCTATATTCGCGCCAACATCTATAATCCTTTTAAACTTACTCTCCTTAACATATTGGAAGAACTCCTTATCTGATTCAAGAGCCATAAACATATCGTTAGGTTTACCTTCCCTTACAAAGATAGAATTTCTTTCTGAAATATTTATCGCGCAAGCATCCATCTTCTTTGTTAAGAAATATTTAATAATGCTAAATTTATTTGAAACTCCTTTTGTTTTCATTACTAATTTTAATTTATCTCTTATCATAAACCTTCCACCACCTTTAATAACTCTTTCCTAAAACAATCTAAAGTTAGATATCCATAATCCCTTTCTTTAAACTTCATATCCTTTTTTAATAACTCTCTTAGATGAGCTTCATCTTTATAGATGTAATAGTTTTCTTTTAATAGTTCTTTTAACCAAGGCTGGTCATTAATAAATATAGGCTTCTTTAAAACAAGAGCTTCAAAACAAGAAGTACTCCCACTAAGGTCAGATGCCTTACCCTCTTTGTCATTTATATGTAAGATAAATGCTTTAGACTTAGCAAAGATATCTAAGTACTCATTATAAGGTATAAAAGGTTTCCCAGTAATAACATTAAGATCTGATTTAGGTAATGCATTAACTGCAAATTCATAATCCTTTCCCACATCTCCCCCTGAAGTAAGATATTTTTTACCTATAATTATTTTTCTATCATTGATTAAGTTACTGTCGACACCCAAAGGTATTACAGTTAAGTTCTTAACTCCAATCTTATTTAACTTAGGTAATTGTGTTTCAGATAGACAAACAATATAGTCACACAACTTAAGATTTCTTATAGCCCACAAGTATCTTAACTCTCCTTTCAGTCCTTTTCTTTTCGTAAGATCATGGTTACTGTTCATATTTATGAGGACTACCTTGATCCCCAAAGTTTTCATGTGGATTATATATCTCCATCTATTTGTAATAACAACATCCCCTCTCTTTAATTTTAAGATGTCTTTTAATGTGGCGTTTATAATCTTAGCCTTACCTTGTTCTTCTAATTTAATCCCTCCATAAAGAGAATAAGATGGTAAATTACCTTTAAGAATTCTATCTTTTCTTTCTATTGCTTTATCAAACATGAAGTAAATCATTCTTTCCTCTCCTTATTCAAATCATGGACCTTCCAATTTAAAAATGATTTTTTTTCATATAATCTCTTATTATCATACCATCCTCTTCCTTTAGGATTACTTCCTAGAAAAATCTTCATATTCATTAGTGTAAATTCATAAAATAATTCTTTAATCATTTTAAAGCTTCCTCTCTAGCAACTTCTTTATCGTACACATAACTTATCTTGTTTGACATTTCCACCATCGGAGGAGATAATGAAAAACCAAAGGTAGCTTCTTTTTGTAAACCTTTAAAGAATCGTGTTTCAATCCAACCGATTGTTAAAAATGCTATTAAACAAAACACTACAAGAGGGAAGAATAAACCATTTAAGTCAACTTCTATATATCCTTTATCTTTTAAATTTACTAAAAGTAAATAAAGCAACATTCCGGTGTTCAAAATTCCTAGATATCCTGTTGTTCTGGAGATATATATTTTACACTTAGCAATAGTAGTCATAATCATTTCAGCTAAAGACTTTACTATTTGTTTCATTTCCTTGCCCTCACTATTAAAGTCTCTCCCATACTTGCAGGGATATGTTTAGTTATCAATTTGCTATGTGTTATTAAACCATTAGAAGTAACTACATCTATTTTAAAACCAGCCTTCTCTAATACTTCTACTATCTTATCCTTATTAAAATCTACTAAATGTCTTTCAGGAGTTACTTCATCCACAGGAGATGCACAAGCCAAAGGTAATTTCCCTCTCAACATATTAATCCTACTTACTAATGAACAAATATTAGGGACAGACAAAACCAAGACACCATTTTCCTTTAAAATTCTATAGAATTCTCTCACAGTCTCATATGGGTTAATCATATGCTCTAGAAGCTCTCCAGCGACTACACAGTCAAAGATATTGTCTTTTGAAGGTATTGATTCATTATTTAGATTACAGAGCATATCAGGGTTGTATTCCTCTACACAGTCTAAAGACATTCCATCTGTTATTCTATGCTTTACTACTCCTACCTCTAGGGTTTTTCCTTCCTTAAGAAGGTCCTTCATTTTACTTAATCTAATCGTTGTTTGAATGTTCATACTTTACCCTCTAACTTTTTTAATCTACATTCTAAACAGATTATAACCCCCTCATTACTTATCCATCCTTCTGGGGTTCCATGTGAGTATAGAGATATTAATCCACATTTTTTACATTTTATTAAATTCATTTTAAACCTTTCTAATCCTCCACCTTATACCTTGCTTCTTCCATCTTCTTAATCTATTCCTCTTTACTATCTTCTCTACTATCTCAAATCCACCTACTAAAGAACTATCAGATTTGTTTGTAGCTAAATGAGCATCTAAAGCATCCTCGTGGAAATGAGACTTATGTCCTAAATTCATATAAGAAGTTTCATGTTTATAGTGAGGAACATTTATCCTAGCCTCTCCTCCTTTCTTTAAGATTCTTATGATTTCCTTGAATGCAAGCTCAGGTTCTTTCAGATGCTCCAGAACATCTGACATCCAGATAAAGTCCACTGTGTTACTTTCTATTGGATATGGGAATACATCTAAGTCATGTCTGATGTCTACTTTCTTTGCAAATTTATCTATGTTTATGTATCCTTCTCGGTAGTCTTCTCCACATCCCAGATTGACTTTTATCATTTCTTCGCCTCCTCGTTCTTGTGCAAATCTTTAAACAAGTCTTTTGGTGTTATACCAAAAAAATCAAATAAATCTGATAACTCTATAGTTGTCTTATCTGGATTGTACTTATCTTTCAAAAATGCAATTACTTCTTCTTTTGTTTTCATTCTTTCACCTCCTTATTCTCCTTATTAGTCTTCTGGGAACATTTATTATTGCACTCTTTTCCAAGTAAGAATGCTTCTGCCACTAACACTAAAGCTTCTCCTCTTCTTTTGTCTCCTTTTGGAAAATACTTATCTAATGATTTTATTTCATTTATCTTTTCATTATTCATTTAGACACCTTCCCATGAAAAGGTGTAAGTCCTTCTCCAAATTCTTCTATAAACTTCCACTTAATATCAGATTTAGTAACTACCCCTCTTTTATCACATATCTTATATAGAATTTCTTTTATGGCTTTAATTGATTTCTTTATGTCAGATTCATAATACATCTTCTCGTGAAAATTTACTGTAGCAATTTCTCCTTCATTATCTTCTTCATAAGAATCCATACCTTCATCTATTAAACTCATTCTTTCTCCTCCGACGTTTTATTTAGATTATACGAAATCATTTTGATTGCTTTTGCAAAGACTTCCGCACATTGCGGAACAACTGCGTTTCCGAGGCATTTAATTCTGTCCACCCTATTGGAAATCCCATTAGCCACTCTACCCAATTCGGGTTCAGATTCCCAGCACCCACTTTGTCTGGTAAGCTGTTGTTCTCTGTTCTTCCTGCTTTCTTCAATGTTTCTGGTTTCCTTCCGCCCTTGTAATTCCTCTTGGTTGGTGTTGGGAAATTGTCCCATACTTCTTGGTTGACTACTTGATCCCTCAGATTTGCTGGTCTCGCTCTCCCAGGTCTTGCTTCTGTTGCTTCTCTCAATAAAGCTTTCTTGCTCTTTGGAGGAAGACTGTCCATTGTTGTTGGAGTTGAAAAGTTCATCCATGATCCCTTGTCTCTCTCCCTCATTGAAGGACTCATCTGATTTCCAGTTGCTGTTGGGGTATGCAATAATGAAGATTCTTTCCCTTTGATGAAATGCACCAACTGCGGAAGCTGATATATTATACCATTCTGCATCATACCCGATTTTGGCAAGATCTGCAAGGACAACGTTGAGTCCTCGAACAGTAAGTGCTGAGACGTTTTCAATGAGTGCGAATCTTGGTCGTAAAATCCTAATCGCTTCAAAATAATATTTCCAGAGTGAAGAGCGACTCCCCGTAATTCCAACTCCCTTTCCAGCATTTGAAATGTCTTGGCATGGGAATCCTCCTGTAAGTATGTCGACTTTTGCAATTGTTCTAAAATCAACTTTGGTAATATCTTCATAAATAATGGGGCTGGAGAATCTTTTTTTGAGTATCTCTTTGGCGTAAGGTTCTTTTTCAATAAACCATTCTGTTTTGAATCCTTCATTTTCAAATCCTATTTCAATTCCTCCAATTCCACTAAAGAGGCTTCCAACTGTGGGTTCATTTTTCATTTTCCTCCTCCTCTGTAATCTTAACAAACCATTCATTAGAACAATCATGACAAAATTGTATAGGAACTTCTATTCCTCTGAAAGCATCATATAAAAAATCGCTTACTCCATCACTAAGATTTTTACTTTTACATTTTGGGCATTCTTTCTCAATCATTTCTTTTTCTCCTTATTAGTCTTCTGGGAACATTTATTATTGCACTCTTTTCCAAGTAAGAATGCTTCTGCCACTAACACTAAAGCTTCTCCTCTTCTTTTGTCTCCTTTGGGGAAATACTTATCTAATGATTTTATTTCATTTATCTTTTCATTATTCATTCTTAGCCTCCCCATAAATCTGTGAAATCAATTCATTAAATTTAGTTCTAAAGTTAACTAACTGTTGTTCTTCGGTATAATCCATACTCTTTGCCCTAACATTAAATGATAGAGTCTTCTTCTCTTCTAAAGATTTACCAAAATAACTTTCAATAAAAAAAGAAATAGTTCCTACTTCTAATGGAACAACAAACTCTTTATCTAAAACCTCTTGTGCGCCAGTGAATTCAGAAACAATACAAGGTACCCCTGCAGCCATAGCCTCTAATACAGTAATCCCAAAGGCCTCCCCTCTTCCTAGATGCAAATACAAAGAACTCTTCTCAAAATGCTTTAAAAGCTCTTCTTGAGGCACTGTATCAATGAATGTTATATTATCAGGTAACTCCACTCCTTCTAAGAACCTTTTGTTTATTTCTCCTATAATAGTAAGATTAAACTTTTTATTCTTTCTAGCAACTTCAATTAAAATATCTATGCCTTTATAATAATGGTCTGCCCAATTACCTACAAAGAGAATGTTCTTATTATTTAATTTAGGTTTTAACTTTAATAATTTCTTATGGAATTCTGTATTTATAAAAACATCTACTTTACTTATTAGTCCTTGATAATACTCTGTTAAAATATCTTCTGTAAATTCACTTGTACAAATAGCTCCATCCAATTTATTAACTAGATATCTGTATATTGGTTCTTTAAATATACTTGCATTTTGTATTTTATTTGATTTAGTATTAAATTTTATCCCTCTATCTAAATAGAATACGCTTGGGTCTGAGAATAAGTTTATTATCTTAGCATTTCTATTTATCTTTCCTAGAAATCTTAACTTTATTAATCTTATAAAGCTTCCTTCTGTTAAATAAACATCATAACCTTTAGGAATCTTTTCAGATAGGCTTTGAATATCTGCTCCAATAGATTCTGCAAACTTTCTATGTACTATATGGTCTCCTGTATATAGATATAATACTCTATTAAAATTCTTTTTATAATAATCACACTCTAAATAATCTTTACCATCATTAGAAAAATCATTACAACATTCTTTATTTATATTACTACAAGTAAATCTACCAGAACATAAGCCATTACATAAACTGAATGTTTTCATTGTTTCTCCTCCTTAGGAACTATAAATGTTATTGAAAATCTGACTAAATCATTACAACATCCATCACATCCATGAATCCAATGATCATCCATACTAAATACTGTATGGCCTACACCATGTTCACATACAAATTCTAATCTGCCATCAGCTCTCCAATTAAGTTGATCTCTTTTACATTTAGGATTTCTCCTTAAAAAGATATCCTCTATTGAATCATGTACCGATTGTATTTTTTTATTCATTATCTTTTACCCCCCTTGTTGTTTATACGAATCATTTTAAACACTCCAATCCCGCAATTTGTTTATTGCTTTTAATACTATATCATTCATAGAAACTGTATCAGATCGGTTTATAACTATAATACTGTATTCTTCATTTATCAATTCTATACATTCATTTTCACTCATCTTTATTTCCTCCTGTTCGTTTATTATTATGTTTAGGAATATCGTCAGCGTGGTTTACTCCATTAGTTGGGCATGTGCTCAATCTTTTTTGTCTTCCCCCAGTAACAGTTGTGTCCCCAGATAATGCACATTTTTGAGCATCGTCATCGTCCTTTTTTCGCTGACTATTAGTGTCAGAAGAGAGTGTATTACTGTCCCCCTGTTTGCCACTCCGGATGTTACTCGCAGGCATCTTCTGACTATAATCATTAGCGTCAGGATGAATATCACTACGAATATTGCTACCCTCATTAGGTACTCCGGAAGTACCCTTTGAGCTGTCCTGACTATTAGTGTCAGCAGGAGAGTCGTTATCCGAGTTGGCACAGGCACCTTCCGGCTTGAACTCTCCCCCTCTGTCCTGCTTAATTCTTGGGTGCTGACTATGAATTTTAACCTTATCCTTAAATCCTCTTGCTAAGAACAGACCAATCATTATTGTTGGTATGCTAACCAAGAACCATATTTTACCCTCATACTTTATAGTTATTGCGGTCATTACCAATCCAACCAATATTAATATCCATCCTTCGATTTTCATTTTTTCTTCTCCTTAAAGATCATGCATCTTCTCCCCAAGCAGATTCTTTAAGCCCCTCCATAGAATCTTCTAATTCTTTAAACATTCTAGTTATTGTTTCTGCTTCTTGTCTTGACCAATCTTTAGTATTTAATATTTTTACAACTTCATTTACTTCTTCAACATGACCTTCCATTCCCCATGTCCAACATTTAAAATCTATTTTCATTGTTTATTATAAGTTATCAACCTTTATATACTTTTCTAACCACTAGAGAGTGACAAACGCAAGATTATGTGCAAGTTGGGATCTAATATCTCCTTTACTTTTTATCATTTTTTATTGTTTTTTGCACAGAAGATGGTCTCTGTGCAGATAAATTATCCCTTCATACCACCTAGTTTTCTTTGCATTTCTCTTACCTCATCCAAACATCCTGGAGATAAATAACAATCATCTTCTAATAATAAACACCAATGCATAAATCTTCCAACCCTAAGTTTTTCTAAATGTCCTAATAGTTCTTCATCTTTGTTAATAATGCAGAAGATTCCTTCGTGAGTCTCGCTAAAGAACAATCTTTCCCCAACCCAACGGTCATTCACTTCATCATATTTAAATTCAATTTTAATTATATTTCCTCCTTAAAATATCCATCAAAACCATATTGGTGTTCAATACAAGTCATCCACTCTTCTAAACTTGTCTCTTCTAGGTCAATAAACACTGCTCCATTATCCATTGCTATATATATTATCATTTTATCCTCCCATCTTTCCAAAATTTAGTTTTATTTAAATAAGAGATTTGTCTCTTAGGAGACCAACTATTCATCCTTGAAACATTACTCGCCCTGTCAATAAGTTTAATCATTATTGCTTCCTTGCTTTTTAATCTTGGAAAGTAATATCCATATTCATCTTTCTTACCTTCGTGAGTTAATTCCATAACTAAATCTGCAACTCTTTTTCCAAACAAATTAACTAGTTCTACATAAGTTGTATCTGTATCTTCAAGAGTATCATGTAAAATTGCTGCACAAATAACTTTTGTATCACTAGTTAATTTAGAAACTGCTTCTCCGACTTTCCAAACATGTTCAGTAAAATAATTCTTTCCTTCATCATCTAATTGTCCTTCATGTCTTTCTTCAGCAAAACTAATTGCTTTATTTATCATTTTATAGAGTCATCTCCTTCATCTCTTGTTTCTTACCACAGCATTCACAAGGTTGGGGATCTATCTTATTCCAAATCTTTGATAAGGCTTTTTCACCACAATTAGGACACTCTACTTTATCAGTCATTTTTTATAATCCCACGAATTTAATTCTTCAATTTTAAATTCTTTTAATATTAAACTTGATAATTTAAAATCTTCTTTGGTTCTATTATAACGGCTAATAAGATATTCTTTTTTCTGGTTTAAATCGTTCTTATTAGAAAAAACAAAAAAGATTTCTTCCGTTATGAATTCTCTATCTGTAAAATCTTTTCTCATTTCGATATATCTTAATCCATATTTAAGTTTCTTAATTTTATACTGTCTATACATTGCCATTCTTAATTATCTCCACAAATTTAATATCATCTCTTTTTACCTCAACATTTTCAATACCTTGTAATATCCTAGTGTCTAAATCCCTACAAATTATATGCCATCCATTTGGAGTTTTAATCTGTTCATCGACTTTAATCTCTCCACAACTTATAAGATGACTAAGAACCTCTGGTAAAACTTTAGCATCAATATCTATCATAAAATTTCTCTCACCTTTACATGGTTTCTGTAACAAACAATTCTTCCATAAGGAATCAATCCTATATTCAAACCTATCCGGCTCATCAATTAAATATTTCATTAATAGTTTCCTTGCAGGTTCAACTAATCTAATATTTACTGTTTTATAAATCCTCCAGATTCCTGGAGTTTGATTTATCCTTGACCTTAATATTTCTAAATCTACTTTGTCGTCCCTAATTATTTGTCTAAAGCATAACTCTTGCAATTCTCTATTCTCTTTTTTTCTCCTTAAAGCTATGTAAATGTGATAACCTTCTACCTTCGGATCTCTTTCTCTATTGTTCATCTTCATCTTCCCTCCATATTTTATTAACAGTATCAATAATTTCATTAATTTTATTGATAATTATTTCTTCCATAGTTAATATTTCTAAATAGTTTTCAAGATCTTCAGTATTTTTAGGTTCTATTTTTTCTATCATCTTTTCTTTCCTCCAATTTGTCTCTAATAAATTCTGCAAGAACAAATAATATGAGTATAGGGGATAGTAAAATAACAAGAAACATATGTAGAAATCCAAAACAAATCCCCCCTAATCTACCCAACCATGAACAACCCAATAAATGACTATTGCCGAACATTGAATGGCTTCTAGCTTCTAAAAATCTGAAAGACTTACCACAATATAAACAAGAATCTAAATAGCCATATGCCTTTTGTAATTCTTCTTTTGAAGGTTTATAATTCTTATTCTCTGCAGTCTTCTTTACCAAATTTATTCTTTCTTGATTAGTCAT
>SDBT01006633.1_pt1 | contig 19143 bp, 23 predicted proteins | sample 2277101 | NCBI WGS metagenome assembly SDBT01 (sample SAMN10404973, study PRJNA504765) | marine sediment metagenome | isolation source: marine sediment core GS10_PC15, 103 cmbsf | place: Arctic Ocean: Southern Knipovich Ridge | collected 2010 | reverse complement strand
CCGGCCTGGCCCAGGCGCTGGCCCGCCAGCTGGCCCGTGCCTTGGCCTAGGCCAAGGTTCTGCCCGATCAGCCCGGTCTGGGCCTGGGTCGTGCCACCCAGTCTGCCGGTCAGGTCCGGGGCTTGGAGGCCTTGGACATTCTGTATGCCCTGAGTGAAGGCATTGCGTAAGGGTTGGCGCCCGGCGAAGTCCTGTGCGCTGCGCTGCTGGAGTTGGCGGACTTGGGCGTTCTGGGCCGCTTGTCCACTGCCGCCTGCGAGTAGACCACCAATACCGCTCCCTACCGCGGCACCTATGGGTCCACCAAAGATTCCACCTGCGATTGGCGCGGCTACGCCTGCGATACCCTTCAGTGCGCCGAACAACCCCATGTCAACCTCCTCCTTTGATCAACCCGGTGCTACCGCCGGATCAACGTTTTCCTCGTTTTTTCCCTCGGGGGCGTTTGCTTCTGGGCCGTCGCTTTCCCCCGCCAGTTCTGGCCCTTGTGATTCCGATGCTCTGACCTCCGCGCCGAGTGCCTCAGCGGCTTTAGCGAGTTGGTCTTCGGTTGGCTTCGGGCTTATGTCAGTTTCGGCATCAGGCTCGTCCCACCTCAACGTATTCCCGTTATGCTCGACGTTGGACGCCTCCGTGATGCCGTCCGCCGCGAGCATCGCCGCTAACATGACGTTGTTCTCGGACTGGACACGTTCCAAGTTCGCCGCGCCAGACGTGAGCAGCCGGCTCTGTGCATCGCTGATCCTCATCTCTCCCATGATACTTCGCTCCGGGTTTAGGCGCTGATTATTTCAAAAAGACCGAGCGCGTCAGCGCCTTCCCACGCTCGAGTCCACGTTAATCGTCCACCAGCTCACAGCCAAGGATCGCGGTGACAACCGTGCTCGCCGCGTTGCCGAGGGCGGTCAGCTTTATATGCGTGCCAGCCGGGAAGCCCGGCAGAGCGATCACCTCGGTCGTGAAATCACCAGCCTCCAGCCCGAATGGGCCCTGAACGTACCACTGAGCGCCATCGTTGCTCGTGTTGATGAAGACCTCCACGTCCTTGTTGCTGCTGCCCACCGTCGCGATGAACTGCCGGATGTAGAGGGTCTTCCCGAGCGGCACGACATAGTAGCCCGACAGCGAGATATTGTAACCGATTTCCACCGACAGCATCCGAACCGCTGGGACTCCTGCGGTGACCGTCCCAGTGCCGACGTAGAGGGTGCCCGTATTCCCGTTGGCGTTGCCAGTAGTCAGTACCACGACCGAGAACACCGCCGACCACGTCTCCGCTGTGGTCACGGCGGTCGTTCCGTTCATCGTCTCGTTCACGACCTGGGCGTTGCCCGCTGCGTCCAGGCCGATGATCCTGACGGTCAGCGCACCAGTGCCTCCACCGGCATCGTTCGTGTTGTCTGTGGATGACACCGAGACGGCTGCGGGCGTACCCGCCGTGCGGTCGATCGCGCTTTGGTCGAACACATAAGAATTGCCGCCGAACTCGGGTGACAGGCCGAACGGCCCCCCCATGGGCACCGTCTCATCGTGGCCGCGAATCGAGACCCTCGCATGACCCGGAACATTGCCCTTCAATACCTCCAGGGTGTAGTCGGACAGCGGCAGAGCTTCGAGCATCGTCATTCTACTTCGGGCTCCTCGACACCCGTCGCGGTGAACGAAAGCCCAGTGGTCGAACTCCTAACCGTGATGACATCCGTAGCACCTATTTCGAATGGCACACTGTGCGCGTCGAGATTCGCACCAAGAAGCCTATCGAACGTGATGTAATGTTTCGTCACGAGAGACGCGCCCAACGGCCTCACGGCGATCCGGTAGAGCGCACTCGCACCTCCGCGCTCGGCCACCAGTACGCGCACCGTCGCCAATTTCTTCTCAGGAACGGTGTAGAGGTCAGTGTCCGACGCAGCTCCGGGAGCAACTTGACCGAGAATCATGGAACCATCAGCCTCTGGCGACGTCTCGCGTAGTACGCCTTACGGTCCACCTCGTTGATGCCGCGCTCGCTCTGGGCGAAGAGCTTGTTTAGGCGATCGACCAGTCCGGTGATCGACAACTCACGTGCTAGGATGCGTCCAATCGTGAGAGCCATTAGGGTCTGAGTCCCGCCGCTTCGACTATGTCCTGCAGCTCTTGGATTGTGCGGAGAGCATACATGAGTAGATCCTTGTTGGCGACGCCAAGTTTGTTATTTGGCTTCATGCCACGACGGTTTACGTTGAAGACTTTGACTGATGCTGGGAACACAGCTTTAACTGTCTGGGCGGTCGGGCCGACCATTACCCTGCTTTGTGGGCTCTCTTTGTAACGCCAGAGATCAATACGCAATACTTTCAGCTCGTCCCACACGGAATCCAAAGGTCCGATGATGTTCTTCACACTTTCGTCCGAAAGGTCGTTGTCGTTACTCTGGTAGTTTCTCAAACCACCATCGCTGTCCATCACAAAACGGAGTGACGCGCCATCGAAGCAGTCCAAGAAATGGGAAGTGCTGTCATTCTGACTAGTCTCGAAATCGACCGCTATACCCTGGGGAAGGGTCGAATGGGTAGCTTTAAGTACCAGTCCTATGGCCGTGCCTGTTTCCGTTATCAGAAGAGCCCCAGCGCCCACAGCCTGCCCGATCCCCACATTGCCGGTGAAGTGGCCCGTGCCCCCCTCGAAGACCGCTATAGTGCCTATGCCCGTGAGGCTGGACGAAACGACCGTGGACTTGAGCGTCGTCCCGGTGAGCGTGCCCGCAGCTGCAGTCACCGTGATGTTGGCGCTGCCGTCGAAGCTGACACCATTAATCGTCCGTGGCGTCGCGAGCGTGGTTGCGTCCGTCGCCAGAGCCACCGCAATATTTGCGCTCCCATCGAAGCTCGTGCCTCCGATCGTGCGAGCAGTTGCCAGGATCGTCGCTTCAGCCGCCAGAGCCACCGCGATATTTGCAGTACCATCGAAGCTCGTGCCCCCGATCGTGCGAGCGGTCTGCAGCGCCGTGGCCGTTGCGGCGTTGCCCGTCGTCGAGCCGGAAGAGCCTGAAACATTGCCCGTAACGTCACCCACAAAGCTTGTCGACGTCACGGATGTGAGCCCTGTGATCGTTGTACCGTTGAGCACAATACTGTCGACCGTGAGAGCCGTGAGCGTGCCCAAACTCGTGATATTCGGCTGGGCAGCGGTGGAGAGCGTGATCGCTTGGTCGCTTGCCCAGGTCGGTGTGCCACTGATCGTGCCATCGAGCGTGACGCCGCCGATGGTTCCACCATTGATGTCGATCGTTGAGACGGAGCCGAGGTCGGTCCATGTACCCGTGAGGCTCCCACCACCCGTTGCGGTGATGCCAGAGTCCTTGAGCACCACTCCGTCGACTGTCACGCCCGCAGCCGAGGTATTCTCCGCGATCACGTCAACCGCGATAGCATTGGCACCGGTGACTAGGTTATTGAAGGCGCTCCGGAAGCTGGTGAAATTTGTGTTTACGTCGGCGGCGACTGCTGTCGTGCCGGAACTAAAGGTGATCGGGGCGCCTATTTGTGCGACTGCGGCCATTACGCTGCCTCCGGTTCCTCGGTCATGGGATAGGCCTCGACGTCCCAGCCAATGAACCCGAACTCCTCATCGGTCACGGCATGGGAAATCTCAAGTTGGCACCACCGTCCTCTGGCGCTGATACCGATCGATATTTTGCTCTCGCCGGAAGGAACCGACCACACATCGGTGTCCCAGATCATTTGATCCCAGAGGCTAGTTCCGCCACTGATACTGTACGTTGGTAGACTCGGGAGACCGCCTTCAGGCGTGATCAAATTGAACCCGATGTCCGTCATCGGAGCCGGCGTGCGATGGATAATGTGGACGCGGTCGTAGTGCAATTCGAGACGCTTATTATGAGCGAGTGGCGTGCCTCGGATGGTGTGCGTGATCGGTGCCGGGGTGTCCTGGAAATTGTCGTTCCATTTTGTGCCCCCCGGATTGCCGTGTTTGTAGACGTAGCCGTCCTCCGTGAGATGGAACAGGAATTCCTCGCCGTCGTTGTCTTCGACCAAGTCGAGCGCCGTGAACGGGAAACCGCGCCAGATTCCGGCGTATTCTTCAGTCTCGCGATTGATCGTGATCACCGCGCTGTTTTCGCTCGCGCCCGACTCCTGTACCCCGAAAAGCAACAGGCGAGGTGCTGGATAGTACGTCGCACTAATGTTCGTGCGCCCCGAATCCGGTAGATCGTTACTGAGCTCTCGCATGTCCTTCCACTGAGCTTCCGGCTCGCCACCAGGCGGGATCTTGTAGAGTCTCGAGTTCGAATCGAAGAACCAAATATCGAGTCCATCGACGATCACGCTGTCAGGTGAGCTCGTACCTATGTTCTCGCTCACGCCCTCACGCGTCCCGTCGGCCCTGAACTCTGGAGTCACGCGGCCACTGATCTTGCCAATCGAGTCCTGGCGGAAGTAGTAGAGCGCCTCATTCGTTGCTTTCAGGCAAAACAATGGCTTCTGGTCGGTCTGTCCGAGCGTCCAGGCATTGTCGAACGTACCGGAGCTGTATCCCGTGTTGATCTGGTTCTCTTCGCTCCACACGATATCGCTGCGAGTGGCGTTCAGGATAAAAAAGAGTTTCGCGTAGTAGACGGCTGGGGGTCCGAAGCACGCGGCCCCTATGCTGCTAATCACCGTAAAAGTGCCGGCCCCGCTCCCGCTTCCGTCCCAACTCCAGGGCGTGTTAACTCCGTCGCTCACAATGAGCTCGTCGGCGAAGGTAGTCACGTAAATCTGGCCCGTCGTGGACGTCGTAGGTTGGTTCGTACTGCGGTCCGTGAAGGTGTCGGATCCCCAGTTGTATTCCCAGAGCTCACCACCGACAAAAATCACTGTGTGGTTCACGCCAGCGAGGGTTGTGAAGGTATAGCTGCGCTGACCGCGGCGAGCTCCTGGACTGCCGAGTTGGGAGGGCGTAGCTGGCAACCCGTCGAACCCGGGCCGACCGACGATACCACCTCCGAGCTCCGCCTCCTGTGGATAGACGTTCTGCAGAACTTGTGCCTTCCTCGGCTCCGCGGTCGAGGGATCGACAGAGTCGCGCATCCCGATGAAGGACTCTTGCTCGAGGGGGATGCGCTCGACGGGCATCAGAGCGGCTGGTAACCAGCACCGGAGTCCACAGAACCCAGCAGTGTGCTGCCCCCTTGACCGAACGACTCGAGTCCCTGGAACGCGTGCTGAGTCTTCAGCATACCGAGAATCCCAAAGTCAGTCTCCTGATCGCCGATCCACAAGTCTTGAGCTTCCCGCAGGAACGGCCTGGGATCCTTCATGCCACCGCGTGCGGCCCAGTACGCGCAGGCCGTCTAGACGAGAAGCAAGTTGACCGACGTGGGCTGAAGTACAGGTTCGTCACCCGTTCCGTTGATCGCCAACGCGTCCGGCATATAGCGAGCGTAAGGACCGTCGCCGAAAGTCGTCGCCTTGCCCGCTGGGATCCGAATCTTGTTGCCCTCGTTGGTATAGTCGGCGTTCACATCCCAAAATGCCCCAGGCTGCAGCAAGCGCCCACGTACCGGCTTTGCATAGACCTCGAGCGCACCGATCGGGTAAACACCGCTCGGGAACGTGTAGGTCTCTCCATCGTCGGCGGTAGTGAGCAACACCAAAGCTCCATATTGAGAGTAGGGTGCGTGCTGCGCGATCACGTTGTGCCACTTCACGTTGGCGTCGGTGAGCCATGAGTAGATATTGGCCTCCGTTGGGAAGGACCGTGTCGCTGGCACCCCACTCTTCAGAACGAAACGAGCAAGCAGATCGGCTGAATCGAAGAGCGCCATTTCAGACCCCCATCAGAAGTAAGACCAACGATCTCAGGCTACCGGCATGGCGGATCGCGATGAGTGATCGACGACGCTGGATCCCCGTGACAGCGGGTACTCCACCAGACGACTGCGGGAAATAACGCGGCGCGAACATACGGCCAGCGAAGAATCTACGAGGAAACATTCAGACCCCTGTGTGGCCGAGAGTGATAGCGCTGCGGTTGCCGTCCGCGTCAACGGTTGCCGTGACCCGGGTCTGCGTGTTAGCTGGATTTTTGATCGTGACCGTTGTCGTGGCCGCACCGCTCAGGCGTCCAGCACCTGAAGCGAGTAGGGTAGCCCAGACGTTCCTTGGCGTGAGTCCGTCGATCGCGCTGGCCCGGTCAAGCAGCGCGTCGGCGAGTTCTGTGCCCGCGTCGGTTGAGATAGCAGCGGCATTGATCGCTCCAGCCCCGAATGAAGCCGCCGTGATGCCGCCCGACGCCACACTACCCACTGCCCCGGTCACTGAGCCTACCGCACCCGTTACGCTGCCAACTGCGCCGGTAACCGATCCCACGGCCCCGGTCACCGAACCGACCGAGCCCGACAGGTTACCCGTGATGTTCATCGTCTGATTCGGCAGATTGATGTTTGTGAGCCCGGCGCCCGCGGTGCCGATCTCGCCGGTGTCAGCGACGATCGCAGCAAGCTGCGTCGAATTCGAGTCCATCTCGGAGCGGATCGCCGCAGCCGTTGGATCGTTCAGGTTCGTGTTGGCTGTGAGTACCCGGGTCCCGACTGACCATACGGCTGCTGCGCTGTGCGTGCTGAACCCGGTTGCCGTGGGCCAAGCTGAATCTCCACGGTCCCTGAGCGCCTCTATGGAGTCCGTGGTCGGATTCAATGTGCCCGAACCTGCACCCGTTAGTTTCATCTCTGCGAGTGCGGTCGCGTCCCCGGCCTGTTTACCTGAGATGATGCCCAACCACTCATTGAGTAGGGTGATCCCGACTAACTTGGCGGCTATACCGTCTACCACAATATTCGTGAGTAGGGCTGTAGCTAACGCACCACCCGCACGTTCGATACTAAACGTACCAACCCAAGCATTGACCGTCGCACCGTCAATCGTGGTTCCCACAATCTTGACGGCATATTCAGTCGCTTTTGTATAGGCAGCGTCCACACTTGAGTCGATCAGAATCATGTGTGAGCCTACTTCACCAGCGAAATCAATGATGACCGAGGCTCCATCGGTCGCTATCTGGGTGACGTCGCCATCTGCGTGAACTTCTATGTCCGCATCGGCAAGATTGGTGATCGTGACACTTGCAGAGGGATCATTGGAATCGAACGTGTTGAACGGAATCCGAATCTCTGCGTGATCCTCCGGGTAGTCTCCGTAGTAAGGAACTGCCATTTAGGCTACCCTCAATTCACGTTTCGCACTTCTTATAATCTCTTCATTCCCCATGATCTCGTCGTAGAATCCTATCGGCCCAGCGAAGGGTCCGTGGAAGGGCATACCAAGGGGACCTTTGGGATTAGCTCCACCAACTGCCGCAACTGGGAATTGGATCGGAGTGCTCGTTGGGTAGATAATATTGGGATGATCTCGTACATCTGAGGTATCAGATACGGCAGCAGTAGCCGTTATGATATCAGTCGTCTCCCGAATCATCGGCCAGTAGAGCGTCGGCAGGGGATGGATAAAGAGAGGCGAATAGCCAGCTTGCAAAACCGCTCGATCAGCAGCGGTCAGTACATAATCACGCCACCATGCCACCTCTGCTACGCCGCCCTCAAAGGACCTTGCGAGGTCTGACGCGCGATTCCCAACACCAAAAGCATTGGTACTTGCACCTATCCTGTCTGCGGTTGTGGACTCAGCGTTAGCCGTATTGTCTCGCCATAGATTCAGAACTCCCGCATCATCGGACCCAGTGTCATTTAGTGTCGCGATTATGGCTTGCCATGTGTCAGAGATTACGGAGGCTGCGCCAAGGTTAACCGAATTTCCAGCGGAATTATCAGCGATCCCAATAGTCCATTGGGACGCATCCCCACCATCACGGCGTACGAAAAACCCCTCAAAATCAACAATAAACTTACTAGCTACATACCCGGTGTTAGTGGTTCCTTCTGGGAAAGTCCAGAAGAACAATGACCAGTCAACCTCATGGTCATCGAGGACATCGCCCCAACTCGTGAGGTCAGTGTTTGCTGCGGTGTAGTCGCGGGCCACTTTCTAAGTCTCCAAAATCTCAACAGAGATCAACTGTAGATCATCGGTGTTGGTCGCTGCTGAAATATCACGGGTGAGGCGACAAAGCATCGTGGCTCCCACGGCAGGTGATCCTGCATTTGCGTGTGAAAGCGTTCCGGTAGCGGTGATATTGACTTGATCCGCCGTAGCGTTGGCCGGTGTGTCCTGAATCGCACCCGCCGTCAGCCCATCAATCCCAAGATCCGCTCCAAGATCCGATGAAGCATCCACCAGATCCGTCATGCGGAGTTCGAGTTCGACTATGTCAACGTCGGTCCCGTCCATCGCATACGTGTAACGCCACGTAAATCCACCACCTGCGTAGTAGCTCGGAACGACCAGCCTGAAATCCGCGTGCTCGTCAGCAGAGCCATCAAAGTCCAGAACCGAAGTAATGGATGGCGGTGCTGAACCGTCTATGACGGTGTCTGGAGTGGCAAAGTTGGTTGTAGGCCCCGCTTTATTTTGGGGCTTCAGTACCCAAAGGGTATCGCCGGATGCCATTAGAGCTTGCTCCTCACGGCATTACGAAGTTGGGTCAGGGTTCGGGGTGGGAGGGATTGAGTTGCACGAAGGAGGTTTATCTCATCCAAAACCACTTCCGCAAAAGCTCGTGTGAGAGTGCGTGTTTGTTGAAGTTGGTCAGCAATCTGGTCGAGTTGAACCGAGTCTTCCGCAGCATCAATCACGTCACGCTCAGACTGAGATTTCAGTGAGATCACATCACCCGTGATTGTCCAGTATTTCGAGGGAAACCCAACCACAGCCGATAGATCCGGTTCCGAAACCCAGTTCACCAACGGATCAATAGCAGCCGCATCGGTTGGAGATACCGAATTAAGAAACTGTTTCGTGGTCCTGTGAACCCAGCGTCCCATCGTCTAGCCCCCTGCAATAGAGAAAGTCATCGCGGACCCCAGTCCCAGGCATCACCATCGCGGTAAGCCTCCCACGACGTGCCCGCACTGCGGAGTGCCTCGATCGTACGACGCGCATTACCCCCGCTTTTGCCTTGGTAGAACAGATCACCCTCTGGGGAGACTACCGTGAACGCGACAAGGCCAAACGTCCCGTCTCGCACGACGGCCTCGGCCTTGGCCGGCGGAACCAGGCCCAGGACGTCCAGGATCGCCACCTCACGGCCTCGGCGCCGGCCCAGGAGGTATCCGGCCCCGGACAGCACCAGGACGGCCAGGGCCCAGTACAGGGTCTCCATCAGCCTATGTGGGCTATGGCGTCGACTGTGACCGTGCCACCACTCACTGTGCTCGCACGAGCGCGTACCTTGAGTAGGCCGGCGGCGTCGACTACGAAGACGCCGTTACCTGCTGCGGTGGTACCGGCGGGTACGGCTTCTGCGCCTATCTCGCGACGCAGCAGACTGACCCAGTCGGTACCGTTGACTGTGCCTTCGAAGGTGACGGTCAACGTGGCGCCGTGAGCTGTGAGCTGGAATCCGACCATGCCGGTGACCGCGTCACTGGCCTGGACCTCTAGGACGTCCTCGGCGGTGTCGAAAACTACTTGCTGGATAGCCACTAGACCGTCTCCATCTCGGGTGCTAGATCAGCGATTGGCACCACAGCCTCCCCCGGCTCGTCGGTGATGCCCTGGATCTCTTTGAACGCTTTCCACATCGGACTGAGCTCTTCCATGCTAATGTTGTTGGTCAAGCCGTACTGAACGAACTGCTTGTAACTCGGCGTCGGCTCGAGCGCCAGGAACTGCAGCGGAGACAGAGCCATGCGCGTTGCGACCTCCGCCGCTTTCTTGGCCGCTGTCAATCCGGCGTCCTTGGCCGCACGCATCTCGTTCGGATCACGGCCCAGCATGACGATGGCCGCATCATTCAGGGGCACATTACCGAGCAGTGCCAGGTACGCCGGATGGTTCTCGTTCTTGAGGACCTCGATGCACTCCACGGACGGCCACGGCTTGTTACCGGTCTCTTTCAGTAGATAGTCGTCATCAGCGTGCTTTTTCGGGTCGAAGCGGTTGGCGTACAACTCCTTGCCGACCGTGAAGAATGTATGCGTCCAATCCGTCATTCTCTGGGCCTGGAACCGTATCCACTCGTCGAGATGTACTTCCACGCGGCCCATGTCGGGATGGCCGTACTCGGTGACCTTCATTCTCACGAACCGCTGTGGAGTGCGGAGGGGGTCTTCCCAGCCGGCTGAGTCGACTAGGCCAGTGAAGTCGCCGCTCTCGATCTCGATCGATCCGCCCCATAGGCGTCCGAACTGGTCTTTGGCGACGACTGAGCGCCGCTTATCGGCTTGACTCTTCGGTTCTTTCGGCATTTCGGGTGCTCCGGGCTATGGTGTGCTGTTGGTGAACTCTCTATCGAGGGCTGCTTCCTCCTCCTCGAAACCTTTGTCGTACAACCCGCGTGGTGCCGCGGGGTTGTTCATCATCTTATTCACGATCGTGCGTGGCATATCGCTCACGACGTCGCTGATTTCGTTCGTGAGATGCTTGAGCATCCTTTCGCTCCACTCGTTCTCCTCAGAGTTACGATCACGCTGCAGCCATAGACCGGCTTGGCTGATACTGGATCGATCCGTCCAGTCGAGTGAGTGCCGCCACTTACGCAAGCGATCGAGCTCAATGACCTTCTTCAAAGTCACGTCTGTGAATTCGGCATAGGGCAAGTTCCCGGGGAGTGGGGTGTCGTAGACGAAACCCATCGCCCGTAGGAAGTTTTTCTCCACACGTGAGAGCGTCCAAACGTGACCGCCGTGCGTGCCCTGGATTATCCAGAAGCGTTGACTCCCACAACCTGTCCCCTGGTAGATGTCCCACTGGGCTCGGCTGATGTTCGTGTAGGAACGCCACACCCTGCGACCCTCCTCATTATGATCGCGGTCCTCGATGAATTCCCCGAGCATCCGTGGGTCGGGGCCCTTGAGTTCCTGGATCAAGTCCGATGACAGGAATCTCGGACTGAAACATTCGTAAATCTCCCACCTCTGTACGACGTACTCCTCTGTGTTCGTATCCTGTGGGCTCAGACCGGCCTGCCACACGAGCTGCAGCCAACTCAGCTTCTCGGTTCTGGGGATAACACCCTCGAGCCGCTTCTGCCACTCGTAGGGCACGTCGCGTCGGTGCGCAAACACTTAGTACCGTCCGCCCTTCCCTGGCTTCGGCCTGGGTCGTCCCTTGCCGCCTTTCTTGGGCATATCAACCACTCCAATCGGGGCCAGAACCTAGGCTCGCGTCTCCGCTGCCGTCGTCGCCCCTCCAAGTGATGATGAAGATCGTGGTAGAGCCGGGATTGAGTGCTCCACCGGTCGTGTTGATCCAGCGGATTGTGACCTCGTCATCGGCTGTGACCTCACCTCCAGCCGCTCCCAGGCCCGTATTGAGGTTGCTCAGATCGTCCTCGTGGCCCCCATAGTGGTCGACGCCTTGGACGAGCCCGAGGATTGTGATCGCGAGCTCCCCAGTCGTGTTCGCCGAGATCGACGGGATGTTGGCCGTGACCTTGTGGAGCCTCATTTTTGCCTGAGCGGCCATATTTCTACTCTATGGAATGAGTGAGACTAAGCAGCAGACCCCGTAGTACGACTTGTCTGAGGGGCTAGGTTGCGGTGGTTCCCCAAATTCAACATCCGGATCACGATCGTATTCCCACTTCACAGCCTCAACTTTGTACCACTGAGCGACATCGTCGCTTCCGTTGAGATGCCCGATTTGATGATCTACCAGCGGGATCATCTGTTGTGGCGCCCTCCACAGGTACTCACCCGTACTCTCCAGGCGAAACGTCACCCAGACGCCGAGCGTCGAATAACGACCTATCGTGGTGAGGCCCATAAAGATGCTCCTAGCGGGGCCAGGATCGCGCCTGGCCCCGCCACAATCAAAGCCGAATCGATTAGGTCGGTCCGGTCGATTCGTCCTTGTAGAAGTTGCCGCTCAGCTGGTATCCTTGGGTGTCCAACTGGTCGGTCGTCCGATCGAACGTCGCAGTGCCTTGATCGGTGTTGAAGTGGTTGTTCCAGATGTGCCCACGCCCCGACCCGGCGTTAGTGTTGATCCCCTTGGAATTGTCCCCGAGGACCCGGTTACCGTGGAAGTCGAGATCCGGACCCGGCCCGCCACCCGTGATCGAACCGATATTCAGCGCGTAGTCACAGTCGGTGAACCTACAATCCTTGATCTCTAGGTTGGCCGTGGCTCCCTGCAGATAGATCCCAGCCTCGAAGTCCGCGCCCACTCCCTCGAATGTGCAATAGTCGATCAGGAGGTCGCTGCCTCCCTCTATCGCGAGTCCGATGCGGTTGTCGAGTCCCCATTTCGGGAACCGGCAATTCCTCAACCAGACGCCGAACGGGGTGGCGTCGGCGTCTCCACCGATCAAGCACGCCGCACCACTGAAGAACGTGGAGCCCGTATCGCGACTCACGAAGCCGAGCCCGTCGATACGGCACGGTGCGCTGATCTTGGCCACGGGGCCGTCCACGTAAGATGTGTCAGCCAATAGGGCACTGAACTCACCTTTCGCACGCGGATTGATGCCCCAATCCATCACCTTGACCGTGATCCCGCTTTTGTTGAAGAGCACGACCTGGGTGACCGTCTCACTGCCTCTTTTGCAGTGAATCCAGTCCCCTCTGCCGTCCACGGTGGCGTCGATCGCTGCCTGCATGGTGTCAAAGCAGCGCTTTCCGTCCACCGGCGGGAACGGCGTTCCAACGTCGTCGGAACCGCCCGCGGCGGGGTTGTAGTAAAAAACTTGCCCGGAAATCTGGTAGATGTCGTCTTCGACCAACCCACCAGCCCACCTTGGTCCGGTGCCGGGCTGCACCATCGATGATACTCCCTGGCTCATGTCACCCCTCCTTTAAAAGGGTCAAAGGTTGGGTGGGGGCCTACTGCTCCTGCAGCCCGGACCACATGGCGAGGTTCCCTCGATTCGTGTAGACCATCTGACACGGGTAATCGAGGCTGAACACCAGACCGGAATCGTCCTGCAGCTTGTCGCCATCGGCGAAAGCCTGTGTTCCCGGCTCAGGCAGGAGTACCATCTTCCTGACGGAGTTCTTCTTGTCGAAGGCCCAGGCATACCCATCGGGCACGCGCCGGCTCGTCATGAAGCTGATCCCCTTGCTCTTGGCCATCCCGTCCATCTCCAACGCGAATGCGTCGGCGAACCGGAGGCCTGCCTGCAACTGAGCGACCACATCGTTCTCGACGCCATTCGCCCAGATCACGTCCGTCATCGTGCCGCCGCCCAGGTTCGTGATGCCCTGCTTGCCTTTGCGGAGTTTGATGCCGGTGAAGCGACCCCCACTGGAGTCGTTCGTGCTCGCCGCCCACTTCGCATTGGACGAACTCGATACACCGTGTATCGATGCTGAAGTGATTCCGTCGAGCAGACCGATCAGGTTCATGTCCTTCTCGGTGCCGCTCCCCAGGGTGGTGTTCTCCAGGTTGTTCGCGAAGTAGATGTCGTCACTGGTCGCCTGACCGGAAACGGCAGCTGCCAAGGTGATCTGGGTGTCACCATCGACGGATGCGATGCGCTCGATACCCCTGAGCGTCGGACCACCTGGGTTGACTACCGCGATGTAGTCGCCTTTTCCTTCGGCGCCACCGCGGAATAGGTCGCTGACGGCTCTGTTCTCGCCGCTCGCTCCCAGACCGGTGATCCCGTACAGGTCCTTGATGTCGATCTGGGTTCCGGTCGCGTCTGCACCTATTTCGCAGACCTTGCCGGTGCTGAAGCCGTAGAACATATCGCCCGTCTTGCGGCGAATCGTCTGTACGGCCTTTTTCGACTGCCAGCGTAGCTGGCTCTCAAGCATCGCACGAGGCGTGCGCTGCGCGATGTACTTCGCCGTCAGGGAGACGGTGAACCTCTTGTTGATGAGGATCCACGTCACCGTGGCGGTCACGGCGGTCGGGCTGGACGGACGGGCTTCCTTGCCACCCTCGTGGATCACCGCGGCGCCGACACCGTCATTGATGTCGAGCTCCATCGTGATCTCGCGAGCGGACCAGTCCACATCGAAGGACTCTAGGTTACCCAGCCAATTCCATTCCTCGACCCCGAACTGCGCTGCGACTACGACACCCTTCTGGACTTTCCGCCAGAGTTCGGTGATGTCGGTGTCTGAGCGAGTCGGTGTATAGGTGGCAGTAGCCATCTAAAAACTCCTTGTCAGAAACGGATTTATATTTTGCCCGTTTCGAGGTACCTGTCCGCTTCCTCCGCGGTCGTGATCTTCGGTATCGGCTCGTCTTCCTCCACCGGTGCCTCGTCCACGCTCTTGGAGTCCGCGGTGCTCGTCGGGGCTTTGCGTCGTTTGCGCCGCGGTGTTGACGGCGCCTCCTGGACCTTCGCCCCCTTTAAGGGCTCTGGTGCGACAGGACTTGGAGCTGCGGGGCGCACGCTGGTCGCTTGCATCAGGAATTCCATCTCCTCGCGGAGTGGCTTCATCTCCTCGCTGCGCTGACCCTCTCCGTTCTTCGGAAACAGTCGATCGAGCTGCGCCACATCGGCGTAGCGATCGTAAAGTTTCTGTTGGAGTTTGAGGTCGAAACCAGCCTGTTTGCCCCAATCCTCGATCACCTCTGCGAGGCGACCCCTCATCTGCGGAAGAATGCGTGCTTCTTCTTGGGAGGCTTCGAGGGTCTCGCGTGCGGACACAGCATGTTCCGTTGCTCGCTTCGACTTCGCGAGATCGGCTTGCAGCTTTAAGGTGTCCCAACTTTTACGCTGATCCTCTACAAAAGCCTCGAGTGCTCCGTCCTTAGTGACCAGCTCTTCGATCTTGTCGCTGATCTCTTGGAGCGCAGCACGCTCGCCTTCCAACTCTGCGGTGAGGTTGGTGACCTCAGTCTTGTGAGTTGAAAGTACTTGTTGGAAAGAGCCTTGGTGGGCCTGCCCCTGCGCGAGGAGCTGGGTGACGTGTGGGATTTGGGCGGTCGGGATGAATATTCCGTCGTCCTCGACCTTGCTGCCCTGAATCTCCCAGTCTTGCCCGTCCGCCCGGTAACGCATGGACGGCAGAGCATCCCACTCCTCGTCAGAAAGCAGGCCCTCTTCGGGCTCTTCGCCTTCTTCCGTGACTTCGGATTCGGGGCCAGCTTCAGCGGTGGACGGCTCCTCACCTTCTGGAACTACATCCTTATCCGCTTCGTCAGGGCTAACCGACTTTCCCTGGTCATCGCGAGCTACTTCAGCGTCGGGCTCAGAGCTAACCAACTCTTTCGAGTCGGGACTCGAGTCACTCGACTCCGAAGGCTCGTCTCCGGTGATGAGATCGTCCAGGTACTTATCTGCGGTAGCCTGGTCGACCACACCTTCGGGCGCCTCGGGAACTTCTGCTTTCATTGTAATGCTCCTCTATGATGGGTGTCAATTAGGAATCCCGATGAGTTCTCTCTCCCCGGTGACCCCCGGGATCTGATCCGGAGCACCTCCACCGTCGAGCGTGGGCGGCGCTACGGTCTCGGGGAATTGTGATCCAGGGCTCGCTCCCGTCTTGACCAACTCCCTCTGGAGCCCACCCTCCTGGGTCTTCTGAACCTTCTGAATCTCGGCGTCGGCCCGGATCTGCGTCATCTTCAACTCGTTCGCTTGGGCCTGCGCTTGGATGCTGCTTTCGTTCTCGACCGCCTGCTGTTCGGCCTGCTGCGCTTCAGCGATCGTTTGAATGCCCGCGGCCTGGCGCATGGTCAAGTATTCGGAGACAAGTCCGTTCTGCCATTCGGCGGTGAACTTACCGTAGGTGGCGCTCGCGATAGCTAACCCGAGCTCGTAGGCTCGCACTGCGGCTATCGGCGGCTCCTCGTCCACGGGTAGCGCCGTGAACATGGAACCGATCACCTGATCGGGCGGCGGCGGCTGTTGCTCTATTTGCTGTAACTGGGCCATGATCTCTGGGTCCTGGAGGCCTTCCTCCCCGACCTGGGCCACGGCCTGCTGGAGTTGCTGCTGGACCTCGGCCTGGTGACTGGCCAGGGCCTCGGCCCGGGCCTCGTCCCAACCCTCGGGGGGCCCGTCCTGCCAGGTCGTAATCTGGCGGCGCACGCGCTGGCGGTGTCTGTCCTCACCTAACGCGACGAACGGACGCACGTTGCCCATAATGGAGCGGATCGCTGTCTGCTGATCGATCAACTCATTGGCCATGAGCTGGGATACGAGCTGCATTTTCGCTTCCGGACCGAGCAACGTGAACGTGCCCTTGGCCATGACGACGTCCGTGGAGTCGCTCAGGTCGCTGCCGTTCCACATCTTCTCTTTATAGGCGCCGTCCTCGCCCATCCATTTCAGCTTCTGTTGGTCCTCGTAAAATGCGCGAGCCAGCTGGAGCATGATCTTCCAGCCGCGCAGTATGCCTTCCTCCGCGTTCAATTTGAGTTGACTCAGTCCGACCCGTACCTGGCCGAGTATCGTCTCGAGCTGCCGGCCAGAGGTCACAGATTTCGGCGCGAGAGCTTGGCCGCTCTGTTGCAGTCCGCTCTCGTCGTCGAGATCCGCGGTGGTGAACGCGAGCATATCCTTGACGATGGGCGGTAATTCGGGAATATCCTCGAAAAACGGTTGCTGGCCAGGCGCGATGGGAATTACGGTCTTCGTGGGACTCTGCAGTTGCTTCGCCTGCAGCGTGGACGTGATCGGCACGAACGTCTTTCTGGTACGGAACTTGTCCATCCACTCGAGGAATGTGCCGAGCACCGAGCTGCGGATCTCGTTCGCTGGGCCCATGAACTCCATGTTCCCTTGGCCGTATGGATTGTCCTCGGCGTCGTACTGTTTGATCTGGGTGAGCGGAATGTCGAGCGGCTCATCGTTGAATTCATCGTACCAGGTGTCACGCTTCAGCATGACGTCCTCGCCAGCCATCACGAGGTAGGCGCCTTCGGGGTATTGGCCGCTCTGGCGCTGGTAGCGTTTGATCACGAAGACGAGACTCTCATCACGCGGTTTCTCGCCACTCGTGTCCTTGTCTCCGATTCGCTTGAGCTCTTTCCATTTCGTTGGCCGGTAACGCGTCATTGAGCTCAATTCTTCGTCCTTCAATGCCTTGATCTCGTCCGGATACTGACGTCTGAGCGTAGTGAGCGGAATGAGATCGCCGATACTGATCCCGTCCGCGTCCCAGACGTCCTTCGCGGTGTAGGGATGGAACCGCACGTTCTTACCGGTGAGCAGTTCGATATTGATGCCCGGGAGCCATTTTTTGTTTGCCTCGCTCGGATCATCTACGAGAACACCGTCTTTGCCGACCATGCGCTCGACCGTCTCCCCCTTCCACGGTAGACCAATGCGCGGATCCATCTTGCCTTCTTCGACTGTCGTGGGCGGTGGCACCTCTTCGCTGACACCCTCGATGGCGGGAATCGCGCCACGAACGTGCTCGGTCTCGCGGATCCTGCCACCGAGATGCTCATCGATTTGGAAGTGTACGAAACCGCTCCCGTAATCCGATGCGAGATCCCATGCCTGCGCGGCCCTCATGAGATAACGAGTCTCGTTGGGACCGGAGAGCACATTGAGGGCCCGCTTACTGAATTCCGCTGCCTCACGATCTTGGTCCTCGTCTGTCGACGGCTCGACTTCGGGGGCCGGCGGATCGGCGAAGAGCGTAGCGCGTAAGCGTCTCTTGAGGCGAACCGCCTTGTTCATGCTCGTAACGGAAGGTGTCGCACCCATCGGCACGAAGAAGCGCATCTCGTCTTGAGTTTTAACGAGGCGCACACCCGTGAACCCCTGACTCCTGGCCTGATTCACCTTCCATTGTTCAAGGAAACGGGTTACGCGAGCGTGGGTGCGTCCCCAGTCTTGGCGCATCCGAATTGCAGCCTTTTTATCGTCGAGGTCGAGTAGATTCTTGCCACCGAACTCTTTATGCTCCTGGCCATCTCTCTGACTGTTCGGTATCTCATGCTCGGTCCCGAATTCATTAAAACCATCCTGCGCCATGGGTGTCCTCCTTTAGACTTCGACTTCCTCGCCGGCATGGATCGCGGCGATGACCCCCTCTTCTGGTATTCCTGATCTGAGCATATTAAACGCGACTTCCTGGACGCCCGCGGCCTCTATTGAGTCGGGCTCGGAATTGGTGTGAATCGCCTCCATCACGCTTTGTGGCACCGGGAACTGATCTTCGTCGATCTTGCCGTAATCGATGTCGATGGGTTGGAGCGGTGGAGGGTTGCGTTTCAACATTTCCTCGACGAGCTCGTGATATTTTGCCTGCAGATCATCGAACCTGATCTGGAGATCGTCGTACAGACTGCGCGGGATCATGGGCTCTCTCATAGGAACACTCCGTCGCTTTCTTCCCATTTAGTCGGCTCATGGTGGCCTACGGGCTCCTGGCGCTGCGCCTCGAGGCCTGCCCTCTGATAGGGACGCAGCCGGCGATGACGCCCTTGGAAACCCGGATGTGTGTCCTCGTCGCCCGGACGATCAGGCCATTCCCATCCCTCCGGAGGTCGTGAGCTCGTGAACGCCGTAATGCCGTCATACGGGTGATCCTCGGAGTCCGTGTCCACGTCGTCCGGGCCACCGTGCGGGTTGTCCTTGTACGGGAGGGCAGGGAGCGTGCGAATCGCGTTTTTGCAACGCCGTGTGAACCGGAGTAATGGACGGTTCCAAGGGTCGACGTGTTTCGTGCCGTCTTCGTTCTCGGTCCATTTGAACGCGAGATAACGGTGTAGAATCTGCAGCTTACTCGCCCTACTGCCACGTCCGTGAGTGGCCTGGATCAGCGCCGGCGCGTTCTCTAGGACCTCGTTCAGGCCCTCCTGGAACTCCTCGGAGATAGTAGGAGCGCCCACACCCGTCTGGTACCACATCTGCTCGTCGGCAGCGATGTAGATCGCCGGATAAGGCATGAGCAACTCACCACACTGGCGTCCAGCCTCACGGGCATAGAGGTCTTTGAAGTAGAGTTCATCGACGCAGACCACGTCGCCCTCGGGTCCACACGCGAAAACGCCGAACCAGCCCGGGGCCCGCATCCCCCAGTCGAGTCCGCACGCATAGGTCCAGTTGATCGGAACCCGGAAATCGTCGAGGATGTGTTGCTCTTCATCCCACTCCTCGAGCACCTGGCCCTCGAATACGCTCCAGTCG
>SDBT01006632.1_pt1 | contig 19145 bp, 20 predicted proteins | sample 2277101 | NCBI WGS metagenome assembly SDBT01 (sample SAMN10404973, study PRJNA504765) | marine sediment metagenome | isolation source: marine sediment core GS10_PC15, 103 cmbsf | place: Arctic Ocean: Southern Knipovich Ridge | collected 2010 | reverse complement strand
TCTTGAAGAAAAATCAAATATATAAAAATCTCATCGAAAAGCTTTTTTTACTTTTTCGGATTCTGTTTTTATGAGTTCGTTGTTTTTGTTTCGTTTTTCTATTAAATTTTCATTGAAATCAGACTCTGAATTTACCATTCAATTTAGGAGGGGGCACCACGGGGGAGGGAGACTAAGATTCTTAAATATTTCAAATCAATTTTTATCTTACCATTGACCAATTAATAACCTCAGAGTCAAGAATTTGAAATCGCCTCACCATTTTGAAACCAAAATGCTCGTAGAGCCCTAAATTCTTTTCATTATTCGTGTCAAGATAACATTCTAATCGCTCTTTGTCTATCCGAGCAAGTTTTGGTGTAAGCAAACGACTCGCAAAACCTTTCCCTTGAAACTTAGGATCTACCCCAATAGCATATAGATACCAGTGGGATAAGGGTACAAGCTTATAATGAACTGAAAGCACACTTTTATACATAGAATCCGCTTTTTCTAAATATTTGCCCAACTCAACCCTTAATCTAAAACTAAGCCAATTTAAAAATAGACCCCTAAATTTATCCTGCTGTTCCTGCTCTTCCTTCGGAACCGTTAATTGCCACAGTGCAATTCCCTCTAACTTAGGCGATGTAGCATAAACTTCACCGTATCTCATACAATACCGAATACCGTTATACATTAAATGATAACTTTGCCTTAATCTTTTACTCCCATCGGGGAAAAAAGCCTTGAATAATAAATCGTTTTCAAACGCCCGCGCAAGTACTTCGGCAGCAGACTCGACTTGACTTCTCTTTAAGCAAATAAGAGATTCCATTTCAAATCACAATTAAAGGCATTTCTAGTATAAAATTACACTTTAGTAAATAAAGTTGTTTAAAGAAAGAAAATTTGGAGTAAAAACTCCATTAAATACACCTTATTTTTTAGGAGGGGGCACCACGGGGGAGGGAGATGATATAATGAGATAAAAATTAAGGAAAAAAAAAAAGAGAGATTATAAAGTGTTTTTTTCTAAGTAAGTTAATACTGGTTAGAAAGGTCTTTCTTCTTTACTATGTACAGCATATAGCAGGGGCTTTTTCTTTCTAGCCTTTTTCCGTTCTTGGAGTTTTTTCTTCAAAAATGGAAATATTTCTTCTTTAAATAGGAAGAGAATTACTCCTACTATAACTGAGGAAATGATAAATTGAATCATTTAAATCCCTCAAATATGTAATTATAATATTTTTTTTCAATCGTTTTTTTCTAATCATTTTTTTTTCACTGATAAATCTTTTTTATTACTAGTTTCCTTAAGATAATAATAGTGTTAAAACCTTATAAAATTAAAAAATCTCATTACTTTAATTTTCAGGAGGGGGTTCACAACAAATATATTTATATGACCAGATTTCTTAGTGAATATTATATTTTTTGACAAAAATTACCATTTACCAATTTAAAATTCTTAATTATTAAAAGGTGATGAGAATGGTTGGATTGAGAGAAATTGCAAAAAATTTGAGACCTACGCAAGTACAGATTAACCAAATTCAAAGGTATCGAAATTCTATCGAAAAAGTATTAAAGAATGAACTAAATCGTCATAATATTAGAATATATTATGCGGGTTCATATGCAAAAAGCACAGGTATGAAAAATAGCCTCGATTTGGATTTAGTTATAAGATTTCCTTCTACTGTAAGGCAAAATACTAAAGAATGTTATGAACTCGTATATGATGTTTTAAAAAGGAACAAATGGGGACCAAGAAGGAGAAATGCGGCTATAAGAATTAGCCAATACTCCCTTCCAGGAAGTACGACTTTAGAACACGCAGATATTGTTCCAGAAAAGCAAATTTCAAATACTCACTATTGTAATCTCTGGCTGAATAGGGAAAATAGAGCATTAAAGACATCAGTAACTCGTCATTTGGAGGAGATAAAAAAACTGAGTATGCACGACTTAATTCGACTTTTAAAATATTGGAGATCTCAGCACACATTACTTTATCCAAGTTTTATCTTGGAGCAATGTTTGATAAGATGGAAAAACGACGAACCAAGAAATGCTTCACAAGATATAATTACTCGTCTTCAGACACACGTTCATTATTTATCAAGAAGAATAAAAAACATAAGTCTAAGAGATCCGGCAAATCCAAGTGGTAATACAATCACAAATCCAAAAAGTTTCTCAATAGCACAAAAAAATAAAATAGCACAAATTGCCTCTGAAACTTATAATTATGCTAAAAATCAGAATTGGGATAAATTCTTCCGTACAAGATTTTGAAAAGGTATATACATCATGTCCGATAGGAAATATCCTACTTATCCTACAAAAATAAAAATTGCAGTAGATCATGGAGGAAAATGTGCATTCTGTGGCATTGAAAATCTTATTTTGTATCCAAATCTTCAAGGGGAGCAGTTAATGGGAGTGAAAGTTGGAAAATTTGCCCATATTCATTCTGAAAGTAAAAATGGACCGAGATATGATCCAAACATTTCTGAACAGGAGCTAGCAAGTAGGCTTAATTTTTTATATGTATGTGGAGACCATCATAGTCTTGTTGATGATAATGAAAGCACCTATAGAGCTGATTATTTAAAGAAAAAAAGAAGAGATCATGTTCAATTTGTCCAAAAGAGATTTGAGAAAAACCAAGAAAATATAAAATGCTGTATAATAACATTAGAAGATAATTTCTTTGGTAAAATTGATCGCTCAACAATAATAGAATCTCTGGGAATTAAAAAGATCCCTATATCAAATCTCAACATTTCACAAGATTTTCCAGAGAAAGATTCTGATATAAATTGGATTAAGTCTTGTATTGATCTAAAAAATAGATGGAAAAAATTTCAAAATTCTTTACAAAAAATCACTGAAACTACAACTGATAACATAATCCCAGATGAATATCATGTTTATTCTATAACTAAAATACCAATAGCTATTTATTTTGGTGCATTATTACAGGAGACAAATAAGGTTTTATTGCATCAATGGCGTCGTCGGAATGATGAACAAACTTGGGTTTGGAATCAAGAATTAGATAAAGAAGAAAATAGTTCTGGTGTTTTAATTTCTCGTCCCGAAAAGGATGATATAAGCGATTTAGAACCAGTCATATTGAAAATTGAAATATCGGTTATGATCGATAATAAATTAATTGAGCCACTAGGTATTCCACTTAAAAATATTTACTCCATATCTGTTAAAAATCCTAGTGTACATTGGTTACAGTCTCAAAACCAATTAAATCTTGTTTGTCGAGAATATAGGAGTTTATTTGAACAAATCAATGACATTCACACTCAATCAAAAATCAATCTTTTTTTTGCAGGTCCAATACCAGTGGCTATCTTTATAGGTCAGATTTTTAATCCACGAATTTATCGACCTTTAGTCATACATAATTGGCAAACAAATAAAAGTAATTATAATGAATATACCAACGTATTTGAATTAGGAGAATTGTTATAAATAAACTAGTCAAGAAATAACTTCTTTAATTAAAGAATTATGATGAACCCCTTTGATGAATTTCGAAGACATGTTGATTCAATTCAACATAAAAAAGAAATTGAAAAAAATATGTATTTTGTCTTTAAATTCCTTGAGGAAAATGACATTAAATAAGATAAAACATTAATTGAAAAGACATTTTATGATTTATATCGAGGTGAAACGGGATATAGATTTAATAGAAGGAATCACAAAATCGCACACTTAATTTCAAAATTTGTTCAAGTAGAGCTTTTATTCTCTGAAAAAAAAATTACAAAAAAGATGTTAGAAATTCATTATCAATGGTTTAATTATTTATTTACAAGAATAAATAGACTAAGAGAGAATTTCTCAAAAGAGACTTTAGTTTCATTTCATTCTGATTTTCCTATGGGTGACCTAGATATTTATAAAAATAACGTTGAGAGAGCTTTTCATAATTATAGGGGGAGGTGAATTATTTTATATTCTAAGAAATAATACGATTCCGCCTCTTACTAGATTGTTAAAGTTTGAAGATTATTTTAGGTTCGATTTCGCTCATTTTCTTATTAGGTGTAAGAATTTAGGGAGAGAAATTGGAAAATTGGAGGGAAAAGAATATGGTAAGAGCCTTTGGAATATATTTCAGATTAATGAAAATAATGATAGAGCACCTCCAGAAATCATAAAAACGGAACTAAAAAGATTAATCTACACACGAAATGCAATTTCTCACCCTGAAACTGCCGGGATAAGTTATAATAATGGTTTTGTAAAAATTATGAACTATAATGATAACAAAAAGGAATACACATCTGTAGAAGAATTAGGGTTAGCAAACTTATATGAAATTTATTATAACCTAACGCTCTTGGATCGTGGTTTTGTTAGTGCAACATTAGCAGTAGATATATTAAAAGAAAGTTGAATTGGACTGATATAATTACTATATCGACATACTCATAACATTTTAAAAAATTAATAAATTATTATTTTTATAAATAGTTTCAACTTAAAAATTATATATGTCCAATTCAATATTCGTTTTTGAATTAATTAATACAATATTTATGAATTATAAAAAATAAAAACTATGAAAACTTCTGACAAATTTCTTGGAATAGTTACATGTTTTTGTATGATTCTGTACATTATTTTCACTTTTTTGATTGATTGGACTTACATTATTATAATACCTTTGGGATTTATTGGTTTTTATTTAATCTATACACATTCATTTGAGGGTAGATTTCACAATATAGCATTTGATAACTATAAACAGAAATTAGCTAATGATTATGATAACAAATTCAGGTTCTTAACGTATGAAATCACCAAAATTCTTAGAAATAAATATCTTTTTTACATATTATGCTTAGAAGATTTCAATGCAGCACTTAGGTTCAATGTTGAAAATTCAAGAATTACGAAAATTTTGAAAAAAGGTTGGACCAGGTATAAGAGATCATCAAAGGAAGCTTTGTTATCTTATGGAGAATTATATAAAGACTTGTACGGGGCTCCATTTATCTTTTTGTCATCCTTTTTAACAACCCTTTTAGTAATTAAGAAAGACTTTTATTTTCAAATTCAAGAAAAAATGAATAGGAGTGAATCTTTTAAAGTAAATGCTCGTTATGAAGTAGAAGAAATCCATAGAATTGCACGAAAAATTCTGATAGAAAACATTAAAATAAGTTATAATGAAAATGAAAAAAATTTTTTTTCTTTAGAAAAATTTCGAGAAAATATACCTTCAGATAACACTTTATACAAGTATAAAAATAAAACACTAAATGCTCTAAGAAAATTAAGCTCAATCTCAAAATCAGATCTAAATATTGGAGATATTATTGAAGGTCTTGAGAAATCTCCTCTTGAATACTGGAATACTATGAAAATGTATAAACGGTTCTTGATAGAAACAATGAGAAATACTCCTGAAAAATGTATTTACGAATATCTTAGACAAAATTGTTTTGATTTAAATGAATGGATTATTCCAGATTATAGAAATAAAATTGCACATCCAACAAATTTCAGGCCATTTATAGGCAAAAAAAATCTATTTGCAATGAAAGTAATCAACTCAGATTCCATTCCAAGAATAATACAAATTCAAGATCTTTGTGACGCTGTAAGAAAAATACTTTCCATTATTAATTATATGTTTGATAGTTTTTTTACCACTAAATTTTCCTACCAAAGTTCTGGATTTAAAGAATTTAAAATAGACCTAAAGAAAATTCATAAAGGATTTGAGAGTACAAGTTTATCCATACATTAATTTTGGATTCATTTTTTTAAGTCTTACTATATAAATTTTTTAAAATTTATTAAAATAATTTTCTGTAAGGTAGATATTTATGTATGAATCATTCCCCTATGTTTATTCTGAAAGAAATCCCCAAAATCAAATGTATTTGAAGGATTTAGTATCCTTTATTCAAATAATACTAAAAAGGATTGACGCATCAAAAGAGAAATATGGGCAAACTCTTGGTAGCAATGTCAGAGAAACTATTAAGCAACTACAATATTTAAAGCTTGATGTGAGGTCTTTATATTTATTCTCTTCGACATATTTAGATTATTTGGTGAATTATATATCTCATTCATTTTTTCAGGATTATATGAAATCTGGACTTAAAACTAATTCATTTCGTAGCCACATAAAAACTTTGAAAAAAACTGAGGGTTTAGATGAAGTATTTATCAAATACAAGAATTTTTTACTTAAGAAAGAACAAACTTTGGAGTTAAGAATTATAAATATAAGAGATAAAATGATAACTCATCGATATACTGATACTAATGAGTTTTGGGGTTATGATCCAAGGACTAAAACATTTTGTATTTATTTTACAAAACAAAAAGAGTTCTATGAAATTGAAGATAGACTAAAAAATGATATTGGAACATTATCTCAAAAGTATAATATTGAGAAAGAGTTTAATGCTGAATTAATTAGTGAATTTGTCTATTATAATTCTATCCTAGAAGAATTGGAGAATCTTTCAATTCAATTAGTAAGAGAAGATAGAAAAATGTTAAAGGATAGTAGAATTGCATTGGGTGCAATTATAAATGGAGAAAAAGTATATAAACTGCTTTATGAAACTTCTGAAGGATTATGTAAGATTTTGAATAAGGAAAGTCTTAAATTTGTACCAAGATATACGTAGTAAGCGAAATATTTGAGAATTTAAAAAATTTTTCCCCAAGTAATAGGGAGGGGGCACCACGGGGGAGGAATATTTTTAAGACTTTAAATCATAAAATCAAAACCCATTGAAAGACTTAAATGTTTCAATATTTCTTATTTAATAATTAGACTTTTAAGTATAATACCTTTTTAATTTTCAATAAGATAACAATCAAGATTGTAATATAGTATGTCTGAAACAGTAAGTTTGAAAGAGATGATCAATAAGCTTGAGGATACTGCTAATCAAATAAATAAATTAGCTATTAAGTTAATTCAAGCAGCTCCTTTACATTATACCCCAAATAGGAGAGGAGGTATGATTTTTATAGGATTCTCTGAATATAGGTGGGATAAACTCCCATCAGATATGAGAGAATTACAATCAAATGTTATTGGAAAATATAGAGGATGGTATATGTCATCTAAAAGATTAATAGAAAAATATTTCCCAGAAGATTTAGGAAATTTTACAAAGTACTATGAAAAAAGTAGTAAAAAGAGTGAAAGTCTTGGAGTAATTGATATATTACAGTTTAGGATTAAAGTATGGAATAATGATAAAAGAGACGTAGTAAAAGAGTTCGAAGATATTTTTTCCAACCAGAAAAATATTTTAAGCAGCATCAAATACATTGAAACTGAAGAAATTTTTAAGATCTTAGATAAGACTGAAAAAATTTCTAGAGAATCCCAAGAAAAAGAACTTTTAAAGGGCTCATATGAAGATTTAGAAGAATGTCTTGTTCAAATAATTTATAATTATATCCTTCTTACTCCCACTTCATATAAGAAATCATCAAGAGGGATCTCACCTCAAAGAAAGAAATTTGTTAAAGAAAGAGATAGTTTTTTATGCCAGATTTGTGGTGATAAATTAAATGAGAAAGAGCTAGTTGTTGATCATATTTTTCCATATTGTTTTGGTGGTTCTAATGAAGAGATTAATCTAATGGCTCTGTGTAAAGCATGTAATGAAAATAAATCAAAATCTTTAGAGTATTACAGGGGTAATGAGGGTAAATATAAAATTATAAACAACATTAGGAAATTCATTAGAACTTTACCTATTATGCATGATTTTGGAACCTGGTTAGGTAAAATGGGGAATGCTAAAAGAAGGGTATTTGAAAAACCAATGGAAATATCAGAGGAATCGACCTAAACGTGTTTTAGGAACTTTAACGTTTAATGTTGATGACTTCATTGTGGTATTATGCATTTTATGCGTAATTTTATCTCAAATAATAGGACTATATCAACTAGCTTCACAAATTCTATAAAAGACAAAAAATTAATAATACCATTAAAAATCTAATAAATATAATGAATTCTCGTAGAAAGTTGGATAGGAGTTTTTCAGGGTATGATGAATCTTTTCAAAGTCCACAATATAAGAAATTTAGTGCTTTTGACAACGATATTTTCTTACAACCGCTTAATATTAAAAAATATCTTAAAAACCTTAGGAGAATTCAGAATTTAGAAAGTGAAAAATTCTTCCCTAATGAAGAAAGTTATATTCAGACTTACTTTGATGAAATATATAAAAATTTCAATCATAATAAAATAAAATATACAAATGAATCTAAGTTAGATATAGTCAGTAATATTTTAGCGAATATGGGGAGATCAGGTTCTGTTTTTATTAATAGCACAGAATATTTAGGATATATTAATAAACCTGTTTTACTCTTTTATGGCATTGAACATTTATCTGCTTTTTATCTGAATATGCATTATAATTTTACTCAAGAAAATTCGAGTTTATCACCAATTATGTCAAGTAAATATTATAAGCATGGAATTGATTCCAATCAATTTAATCGTATAGATATTAATGAAGATTTACCTAATCTCTTTAAGTACAAAATTAGATTGACTAAACAAGGATTTGCATCAAGGTTTTTCTTATCATTAGGATTTCCATTAGATAAATATTTTTTACAGCAAAGAGAAATTAGTCTTATAGAATTAATCCAAACCTTCTTTCTCTCCTCTTCAATAGGTATTTCAAATAAGACAATGTTTTTAGTGATGGATGATCTTTCGTCTTTTTTGAAAAGTTCTAATAAATTAGATTATGATGAAGATATCGATCTATTTGTATTTTACATGTTGAGTTTTATATTCAGTCATTTAAGCAGATATAAGATGTATACTTGGCAAAAATTGATTACTTTGGAGGTTTTTAACATCGGTTTTTATTTGAAATATATTATTGATAAAATAAAAGAATTATATGTAAGGAAGATATTCTCTATAATTGACCATTATAATGATAAAATAACCCTATATTTGAGAAATTTGGATAAGGAATCAATCTAAAGAGAATTGGGTAAAAAGATATATTTCTATTAAATTATTATAGGATAATACAAATTTATGAAATAATATGCAATTAATCGATGTTGTTGAAGTTGTAAAGTTAGCTCTAGATAGTATGGAAAAAGATTATTGTAGTCTATCAAAATTGATTTATGAAAATATCGAAGCTTCAGATTCAATCATCATAGTTCTTAAAGAAGAAAAATATTTGGAAAGACCTTTTGCTTATGAATTTTATCATCAACTTCGTAGATTATTAGATGAGGGTCGCGTGGATTTTGGTGAACCGATAATTCAAGCAGAAGTGGATAAGAGGTATCAGAACATTTTTAAGAAAGGTAAAATACCAGATTTTATTATTCATCTCCCTAATTCGAAGAGGAATCTTGTAGTTATAGAATTTAAACTAGCGACCAGAAAAGCAGAAGATATAAAGAAAGATATTAGAAAACTTGTAAAGTTTAAGACTAAAGAAGAATTGAATTATGATTATGGTGTTGAGGTTATTTTAGGAACAAATCAAGATCTAGATGTACTTCGAGCAGATATAAACAATTGGAACAAGTTCGAAGGTGAAGAAATCATAATTATTGAATTTAATACAGATTCTTGGAAAGCTAACCACTCAGTTATCCAATTTAAGGAATAAAAAGATAGATTTTTGCTTTCTCCAAGTAATTAAGAGGGGGCACCACGGGGGAGGGAGATAATAGCTATAGGAGAGAATGGGGTAAAAAGATATACATCTATTGAATTCATTATCTCGTAAATTCTTAAAGGTAGACTGAACCACATCTGTGAAACCACGTAATAATTTAAAATCCTTTTTTTCGCACCTTTTTAAAATTCCTTTAAAGCACTAAAAATATTTTTATGAGATTCTATACTTTATTCTGTATCTTATTTAGGATAATTATTTTTTATTTGTCTGAAAATAAGATAACGCATAGAAAATAACTAAATATGCCAATGTGGCGTAGCCCGGGAAGCGTTATTATGAATATATTGTAATACGACTCGAGCGCACCAGACTGAAGTGTAAGGGTTTCTTTCAAACCAGACTCGTTAATCTGGGTACCGTGAGTTCAAATCTCACCATTGGCATTCTTCACTTTTTAATTATATCTAACCTCTACTATATAACTTAAAAATGGGATTCAGATCTTAGAGTAATTAACCTCAGAAAACGTTAGCTATTTATATATAATTTTTTTCTTTCTTCACCAAAGGTTTAAAACCTAATAGAAAGCCATCAACCCTAATTCTGAAAATATAAACTAGTTTTTAGTAATATTTGTATGACATTTATTCTTATAAATAGAAATCTCAATGAACTAATAATAAACTAATAAATTTGAGTGATAAAGAATGGGAAAAGGTGGAACAGCTTTAGGGATGATAGGGATAATCTTAGCAGCTGGAGCGATTGGATTTGGATTTTTCGTGTGGAACGGTCAAAACACAGTAAATTCGGGTCTTAATTCCGATTTGGATGATTTAACAGACACGCTTAGTAATTTGGCAGAACAACTTAATAATATAACAAATATGTTTAATAATCTGACAAATGATTTTAACAATCTTGATAATACTATCCTAGTAGGTGTTTGGGAGGATCTTAGTCGCAATACGGATTATGCATCTTATAACACAAATAGAAATTGGCTTTTTGAATTTGGAGAGAATCGAGTTAATAATACTGAATATATTTCTGTTTCAAACTCTAATACTAACATTACAATAAATAAATCGGGTTGGTATAAAATTCATGTTTCTGCAATATTAAATGATATTGAAGATAATCATGCTTATTCGATGAGATTTTATAAAAATTCTGCAATAATTAGTATGTCTTCTTATTTAATTGGCGATTTACCGTATATTTATATGGACGGAACTGTGTTTATTGAGTGTAATGCTACAGATTATATTGAGATTAATGCATATAGTGTGCTTGACGATTTTGATATTTATCCTATCGTTAATTATCATCATTTAACGATTGAGTATGTAGTAGTATAGTCTATAATTAAAATATTAAGTCTGTTTTTTTTTAATTTACTATTTATACATACCATGTAGATATAAGATGTAATTTCATCCAACTCTGTAGTTGCGTCAAAATTTGGCTTAAATTTACTCTAATATTCAGGCTTTATTTCTAACTAATTTTTTTTTGTTTTTACTTTTCCTTTGAATTAATAAATTCTTTATCTTGATAAATGAAGTAAGCCCAAGTATTTCGAGACATTAAACTAAAATCACCCTCCCCAATGTTTTGAAGGAGCTTAATTCTCATTTTCTTTGCCCTGATATTATCGGGATCTGCTTGAATTAACACATCTAAGACTTCTAGTGCAAGTTGAGCCTGATTGCTATCCAAAAGTTCTTGTGCTCTATTTAAGATTTTATTAGAGTCTCCTATAAGCTTAAATATCTCATTCGTAACTTCTCTTTGAGGTCTCGGTAGCAAGTGGGCGGGATTACCATCAAAATATCCATGGTACCAGCGATACACATTAAAGACAAAAAATTCTGGTCGTGAATAACTCGCTTGAAGATAGGGACTTTCCGTTAAGTGTTCAGGTATTTTCACTTTATGGATCATTTCGGTTATATGTGTTCCTTTGTTGATATGATCAACTACTTGATCATGTAGAGCACGAATAACATCAATATTATCGCTAATTGCTCTCATCGCCTCTTCACCCTTGATAAATGTTCCACCACCATTATAGAAAATATATTCCGGTTTTAATTCCCTTATCCGTTCTAGCTCTTTTGCCCAATCTAACGCAAACCGTGTTGGCTTCCAGGGATTACCAATGTTGGGAAGACTTCCAATCATCAGATCTCCTATAAATGCAGCGTTAAGCTCAGGTACATATATCCATACTGCATCATCGGTTTCTGCTCGTGCTGTGTGAAGCTCAAATGTTTTATCTCCTAGTGTAAAGGTCATATCCCCAAGGAAAGTTCTGGTTGGATATATTATATCAAATTCTGGTACGACCTCAGGACTTCCAAATTGTTGAGCATCTTTTCTAACTTTATAAGGAGCTAACATTTGATATCTATCGAGTCGATTTGGTAAATACTTACTTGCAATTATTTCGGGGTTATCATCCATAAAAACATTCGTTCCACGTACGTGATCGATGTGACCATGCGTATATATTATATATTTGATTTTATTATTAATTCTTTCTTTAACTTGTTTAGCTACTCTTCTAGAGATTAATGTATCAATTAAAACTACACCCTCTGTTGTGTAAACCCATCCACAACTAGAAAGAGGTGCCCTTGCAGTGCCTACATCTTTAATTGGGTTGTCAAATCCTGCCTTAAGATCATATACATTAATAGACTCAATTTTATCCAATTTCTCTTGATTCTTTTTTGACATTATATAAAACTATAAGGTATAATAAAATTAAAAAAAAATATAAAAAATAAAAACTATTTCATATCAACAAATATACCACTGTTAAATAAAATATTTTAATGTTTTAATATCCAATTTTACAAATTAATGGTGTCTTAATGGTAATTATAAATTCTGAAGGGAAATTTGGCGAAAACTATTATTTAATAGACGCAATGACAATGGGAATGCCAAATTTTCTTTCAATTTATGTTGTTGAACATAATGGCGTGCGTTTGCTGATCGATGTAGGCGAAACATTAAAGGTTCGTAAACTCATAAAAAAACTCAGAGAGTTCGGGCTCTATCCTATTCATAAAATCGTATTAACTCATTCTCATTGGGATCATGCTCAAGGTCTCTCGAAATTAGTTAATTTAATGAAAGATGTGGAAGTGGAAATATTAGCTTCCGAAAATGCAGTAAAAAATCTAAGACATCCGGAGAAAATGATTAAAGGGTTTGAGGCATTTGATCAAGTTTATCCTTTTGAAGGAGAGATTATTCCTCTAAAAGAAGGTGACATTATCGATATTAATGGATTAGAACTAGAGGTTCAAAATCTTTTTGGGCATACAATGGATTCTATCGGTTTATTTGATAGAATAAATAAAAATATATTCGTTGGGGATGCGGCAATAGATAAATTAGCTCAAGATGCCTTTTTTGTCCCATTAATGCCCCCTAATTTTCATGAGCAAGAACTTCTTAAAACATTTGATAAATTACGAGACATGAGAGGAGATTTGAACTCAATCTCATTAGCCCATTTTGGTGTATGGACTGATACACACTTTGGACAAATATTAGATGAAATGGAAGATCTGTACTTTAAAGTAAAGGACTCCTTAATTGAATGGTTTAATGAAAATCCCTCAATTGACGTTATAACCCGCAAATATTGTAGAACTTTTATCCCAACTTCAAAATCTTGGAACGAGAATTGGTTTGCCTTTTTGGTTGAGATGATGATAAACGGTTTAAAGCTAAGCGGATTTATCTAATCCATTAAATCGTTTTCCACAATTTATACAAAATTTGCTAGCTGGAAGCACTTTCTTTCCGCAGTCTGGGCAAAATATGATATTGAATTTTGATTCTTGACTTGGATTAAGATCATTTCGCGCTTTATAAAAACTTAGAAAACTTTCTCCAGATATAGCGCTGAGAATCCCACCAAAAATAAGAAGGAAAATCAAGATTTTATCTAAGAAAAATAGGAAATACGCGACAGGTAGGAGTATGGCGAACATTGTAAGGACGAATCGGAAACCAAAATTAAGAGTATCAATCATTAAACCTACAATAGCCAGAATTCCTGCGCTCAAACAAAGAAACCTTGCGTAATTATATCCTTTTAATCCTAGTAATACTCCTGCAATAGCCAGTATTCCACACATCAATAATAATGGAGTATCTTTGTAAAACCAAAACATTAAACTTATTCTTGTAATGCCTTCAATAAGAAATAAAATTCCCATTATAAAGGTTATTTTTGGACCTATTCTTCCCGCAACAGATTTCCAATAACTCTCATAAAACCCTTTATTAATATTAGTAGACATTATACCAGCAGCTACTAAAAATAATTATTTTTGTTATTATCATTAGTATTTGAATTTCGGATTGATTACTATTTAAAATATGGAAACTAGAATAAAAATATAATGGGAAAGCCAAAGAGCACATACGGACTTTTTTAATATTTTCCCATCCATCTCTGTTTTAACTCGAGTTTTTTTCTTTCTGTGAGCAAATTAGCTTCAATCTGATAAATAAATTTAAATATCTCTCATTATACTCTTTCTACACAATAGTAAAAACAAAAAATCAAGGATTGATTATGCCATCAGAAAAAACTCTAAGTGAATACTTTGATAATACCGGTCGTGAAGGTATTTTAACTGGTGGAATTAAAATGATACCCATCCAGACGCCATTCGGTGAATTTAAAGTCTGGACCAAAAGGATTGGAAATAATCCTACAATCAAGGTACTTCTCTTACATGGAGGTCCTGGAGGAACTCATGAGTATCTTGAATGTTTTGATAATTTCTTTCCAGCAGAGGGGATCGAATACTATTACTACGACCAGTTGGGATCCTATTACAGCGACCAACCCAAAGAACCCAGCCTGTGGGACACATCCAGATTTGTCGAGGAAGTTGAGCAGGTTAGGACAAGTCTGAAATTAGACAAATCAAACTTCTACCTGTTGGGTCATTCTTGGGGTGGTATACTAGGAGTTGAGTATGCACTGAAATATCAGGATAATCTCAAGGGTTTAGTTATCTCCAATATGGTGATGAGCGTTCCTGCTTACGGAAAATACGTTGATGAAACTCTAGTACCTAAGTTTAAACCTGAAGTATTAGCTGAAATCAAGGATTTGAAGCCAAAGGAGATTTTGATAATCCTCGTTATATGGAGTTATTGTTGCCCAATTTTTACGCTGAACATTTTGTTCATATACCAGTTGAGCAATGGCCAGAACCCGTTAATCGAATGTTTAAACACCTAAATGAGGATGTCTACAAGCTAATGTGGGGGCCCAGTGAATTAAGTGCGAGTGGGACCTTAAAAACTTGGGATAGAACCTCTGACTTACCAAAAATTGAAGTTCCTACATTGGTAATCGGAGCAACTCACGATACCATGGATCCCGAACACATGAAATGGGTATCTACCCAAGTACAACAGGGCCAATTTCTATTATGCCCAAATGGTAGTCATTGCGCTTTTTATGACGATCAGAAGATAAACTTTGATGGGTTAATAAAATTCATCAAAGACGTAAATCAAGGAACATTTATTACAAAGTAATTTTCATAGGTTACATCGATTCTACATCGATTTTGTGATCCTTCCTTTAGTATCGTTAGACATCTAAGTACATTAATATAATTTAAAATCATATTACATATTATATTAGAAGAATATAATCCAGAACTAGAATTTTCCATGAACGAAATAATATCCAAAAAAAACGATAAACCTGAGGAATTAATTCGAGCAGAAAAACTTATCCATGAAGGGAAATTTGTTGAAGCTCTTAAAATTATTAACGATATCGAAAAGAAGGGGGACTTAACATCAACAAGCCGAAACAAATGTACCATTCTAAAAAGTGATTGTTTATGTGAAGTAGGAAGGCTTAAAGATTCAATTAAGCTTGCTGAAAAGGCTTATAAAGAAAGTCAAAGGTTAAATAACAAAAAACAATCAGTGGAATCTTTATTACCTCTAGCAAGGAGTTTATTATTGTTAGGGGAGCTAGATAAAGGTTTTGAAAAACTAGAAGCTTGTAAAGAATTATTCAAAACATTAATGGGAAAACATAAAGAAATTAAACGACTAGACGCTCGATTATCCAAAGTAATAGGCATTTTTTACGCGCTTAAGGGTGATCAAAGACAAGCGCTACTGTATTACAAAAAAGCTTTGTCACTTGCACAAGAGATTGATGATAAGAACTTAATTTGCACTCTATATCTCAATCTTGGGAACAGATATCGTGCTTTAGACGATTCAGATCGCGCTTCAAAGTATGCTGAACGTGGACTTGTACTACATGAAGAATATTTCATTAACGCAAATAAAGTGATTTTGGCCAGTTTATTATTAACGGTTATAGAGATATATATAGATAAAAGTGATTTAAAAGAAGCGCAAAATTACTTACAACGTTTAGAACAGCTCAATCATCAAGAAGACAATAAGTTTATTGATTTATTATATCGATTTTGTAAAGCTGACATACTAATGTCAACTCCTCGAGCACGAAATCGTGTATTGGCTGAAGATTTACTTAGAAAAATCGTTGAAGAAGAAATTATTAACTTCGAAATATGGGTTAAGGCATTTGTAAATCTTTGTGATTTACTCTTAGTAGAACTACGTATGACTAATATAGTTGAAATAGTGGATGAAATAAGACTTTTAATTGAGCAACTATTGGAAGCTGCTGAAGATAAACATTCAAATTGGTTAATAGTCGAAGGATATATTTTAAAAGCAAAACTCTCACTATTAACCTTCAATATAAAGCAAGCTAAGCGATTTTTGACTCAAGCTCAACAAATAGCTGAAAGATTTGGTCTAAATAAGTTAGCAAAGAAAATAACCTATGAACATGAGGATTTACTTAAAAAATCAGATTTGTGGGAAAAATTAGAAGAAATGGACGCCCCAATGTCGGATCGTTTGGAATTGGCCCGGTTAGATGATCAAATCGAAGGAATAGTTAAGAATCGGATTATTTTAATCACCCAAGTTAGAGAAGAGAAAGTGGTAATTTCTAAAGAAACGAAAATTTGCTTAGTTTGTAGAGGTGAAGTGTTTGGTTTTTCATACGTTTGTAAATGTGGTGCTAATTATTGTGAAAACTGTGCTCGAGCATTATCTAATTTGGAAAATGTGTGTTGGGCATGTAACATTCAAATTGATTATTCAAAACCAGTGAAACCATTTAAGGATGAAATGGAAAACATTAATGTTGAGGAAAAGGCAAAAAAGAAATAAATTATAATAAGTCGAATTAGTTTTTCTCCTATTTCACATCATCTAATTTATTTTTCGTATAAAAATTAAGTTAATTTTTCCGTTCTTGAGTTAAACCTATGTAGTTCTTGAATCATTGATTTTTTAATATCTACTGTTAAACTATAAAAAATTTATAAAAGAGTACCTCCTCTATTTTGATAATAATCTATAATCTATTATTGAATTAAATTTATTTAAGGTATCAAAAATGAGTTTATTTGAAACAAAACTACGAGATTTTGTCAATAAAACAGTAGAAAGAGACAAGAAGATCTATAATGCACTTCTATTCATTTCAGCAGGTGATGGAAAATTCAACTGGTCAGGCGCTGTGGGGATTGCAAATAAAGAAAAAAACATTTCAATGACACCTAAAACACCTTTTTTTATTGCGAGCATTACTAAAATGTTCACTGCAACCACTATTATGAAATTATACGAAGAAAAAAAAATAAATTTAGATGATGCTATTGTTAAACATTTGCCAGAAACTTTAATAAAAGGAATTCACATTTACAAAAACGTTGATTACACGGATTCAATCACCGTAAGGCATTTATTAAGTCATACATCCGGTATTGCTGATTATTATCTTGAAAAACCTAAAGGAGGGATAAGTTTTTTTGATATAATTTTAAAGAATCCCGAGAAAACGTACACAGTAGATCAAACAATAGCTATTGCCCGTGACACCCTTGAAGCCAACTTTAAACCTGGTACAAAAGCAAAATATTCAGATACTAACTTTCAGCTTTTAGGAAAAATAATTGAATCTGTAGTAGGTAAGGAATTACACGATATATATCATGATTACATTTTTTCTCCTTTAGATATGAACAATACATGGCTTTACAAACGATCAGATCCAATAGATGAAATTAATACACCTGTGGCTGAATTTTATTATAATAATAAAATAATTTCAGATAGTAAACCATTAGAATCTTCTTGGGCTGATGGAGGGATAATTTCAACAGCAAAAGATTGTTTAGCTTTTCTTAAGGCATTATTTAAAGGAAAAATTATAAATAAAGAACTAACACTTCCTTTGATGCATGAATGGAGAGGAATTGGTTATCCATTAAAATATGGATTCGGTACAATGTACATTAAAGTACCCTCAACTCTGCCATTAATTGGCCATCTTGGTTCTACCGGAACATTTCTTTTATATGCTAAGGATGTGGAAATGTATTTTGCTGGAACAATTAATCAAGCAAATTTGTCTTCAAAACCAGTTAAATTAGTGTCTAAGTTATTGTATATGATAAAGAAAGACTTTTCTAAATGAGTTATTGTTAGTGATATCCCTAAAAAATCTTGACACTTCTAAACGAATTTAAAAGTTTAAATCATGTCTTGTATTGAAATAGAACTAAAATTCTATTAATGCTTCAAATTTGAAAGTTGTGGAGATTTGAAGATCTTCAATCAATTTTAACCCCCATATTTCTTAATTCTTCTAAAATGTGCTCTACTTTTAAACTTGGATTTTTATGTATTGGATTACCATCAATTTGCAAATTATTAAGGGAATCCAATTTCAAAATTGAATCTGGTAGAGAATCTAAATTATTCTCATGAAGCCATATTTCTTTAAGCGAGGAAAGTTTACCGATTGATTCGGGAAGCTCAGATAACTGGTTTTTTGACAAAATTACAATTTCAAGTGAAGAAAGATCACCAATTGAGTCGGGAAGGCATGTAATCTTATTCCAACTCAAATTTAATTCTTTGAGAGAATTTAAGTTTCCAAATGTATCTGGTAATGAAGTTAATTGATTAGATGACATGAACAATTCTTCTAGTGTTTCTAATTCTGTCACAACTTCTGGAAGATGAGTGAATTTATTATCTTGAAGCATCAAAGTGTGGAGTGTTCTTAGGTTTGTTAACGAATTAGGAAGATTTGTGAGTTTTCCGTTATATATTGATAACATTTTAAGATTAGCTAGATTACCAATAGATTCAGGGAGACTTTCTAATTCTGTAGAGCTAAAATTTATCGTTTCGATGGATCTAAGTTTTATAATTGCTCTAGGGAATGTAGGAAAGGGATATTTATGTAATGTTATATGTTTAACTCGATGATTTTCAGCAATAAATTGTAATGGGACGAACATATCAAATGCCTCAGGTCTAGAAGTAGATTTTACACCTATT
>SDBT01006631.1_pt1 | contig 19148 bp, 23 predicted proteins | sample 2277101 | NCBI WGS metagenome assembly SDBT01 (sample SAMN10404973, study PRJNA504765) | marine sediment metagenome | isolation source: marine sediment core GS10_PC15, 103 cmbsf | place: Arctic Ocean: Southern Knipovich Ridge | collected 2010 | reverse complement strand
CTAATCATCCTGTCCACTGCCGACCTTTCTCCTTCCAGAATTAACTCTACCCGGCCATCCCGGGAATTTCTTACCCAGCCGGTAATGTTCAAATCCTGGGCCTGATACACGGCATTAGCGCGGAAAAAAACTCCCTGGACTGACCCTGAAATCAAAACATGCTTCCTGACCTTATCCATTTGATTACTGTTTAGCTGTCCTCAATTACCGATTATGTCTATTGCGCTGGTTATGCTATTAAAATGTATCTCAACCGTATCCTCAAGGCGACCGGCATAGCCGCCAGCCAGGACAATAGCTATTGGAAGGTTATTATCGCTGGCCTGGGAGTAAATAAATTCATCCCTCTTCCGGAGTCCTTTGATTGTTAGGCCGAGACCCCCGATCTGGTCATCTTTATATGGATCGGCCCCCGCTAAGTAAATAATAAAATCCGGCCTAAACCTATCTATAATAGAAGAAACGTGTTTCTGCAGGCAGGTTAAATATTCTTGGTCACCCGTTCCATCCTCGAGCCCGATGTCCATATCACTTTTTGGCTTAAAGAATGGGTAGTTGTTTTCCTGGTGGATAGAAAAGGTAAAGACATCAGGGTCTTTTGAAAAAATAGATGCGTCTCCGTTGCCCTGGTGCAGGTCACAATCAACAATCAGCGCCCTGTTAATCTTTTTATCTTTTTTTAATCTTTTGACGGATATGGCTACATCGTTTAAAACACAAAAACCCTCTCCATGGTCTGGAAAGGCGTGGTGAAAGCCACCGCCCAAGTGTATGCCGAGCTTATCCTCTAAAGCGATTTCTGAACAGGCCATTGTCCCACTACAGCAAATAAAGGAGGCCTCCACTATTTCCTTAGAATAAGGCACTTCCAGCCTGAATATTTCCTCAGGGGTAAGTGTCCCCTTGATTAATTTATCCAGATATTCCTTTGTGTGGACAAGCAACGCATCGTCAATAGAAGCAGGCCTTGCTTCTATAAACTGGAGTTTATTCCTTAATTCCTCGTTTTCCTCCAGTCTCTTTTTTATCAAATCGTATTTAACTGTGGGAAATACATGCGGTCCTATATCCAGATGATATTTTTTTGAATAGACTATTTTGGTTTGCATCACATTAACAAGCGTCTAATTGGGGGGATTTCGGGATTTTCCTAAACTATGCCTTCATTCAATCCGGAACCCCAATCGGCATAATATAGAGCGGCTGCTCAGCAATGCCCAGAAGTTCCTTGACGGTCTTATCGTTAAAGGCCCCGACAGCGCAGGTCCCCAGACCCAGGACCTCACACTCCAGATAGATATTCTGACCAGCGTGGCCTACCTCCATATCCACATAGCGGCGACCTCGTTGGCCATATCTATCTGTTGTGCGACTGTAATCTGCGGCTATCACGATACTTACTGGCGCCTCGGCAATCATTGCCTGGCCAAGTGCTGCCTGGCTAAGGTCTTTGCGTAAGTCTCCTTTGGATAAGGCCTCCAAACAATGACTGTCTGGCTGATAACGATAAAGGCCGGCAGGAATAGCTTCTACATTCCCAATAACTACATAGATAGTAAGCGGAAACGTCGCCCCTGCCGAAGGCGCTGCCCGAAAGCCCTCTCTATTAGTAATGCCCTGTCCAGCCCAAAGGAGATGGGATAGTTTTCCCTGGTCTAACGAGGTGCCTTTAAGCCTTCTCCGCGATCGCCTTTTAGAAATGGCCTCCTCAACACCCAAGGCCCTGCTTATTTTAACCGCTGGCAGTTTTATTACCTTTTTGTCCATTTCCCCGCCTCCTCCTAATACAGACCCGGCCATCAACACGGCTGCCAGTAACATTAATGCATCTACTGCCAAAAAAGATAGAATCTTGCGCATCTTATTATCTTATCTCGTATGTGGAAAGGAACCTGTCAATTCTCTCTGCAAATTCATCTTCAGCCAGGTCCACTGCCTCATTGTGGCCGCCGGTCATCTGATAAAACTGTTTAGGTTCGGGGGCCTCCTCAAATAATCTGCGGCCATGGCGGAACGGCACAATCTCATCATCAATGCTGTGGATTATCAACTTAGGCGGCCTCAGACCCTTAATTTTGGAAAGGTTGTCGTATTTCATAGTAATAATAATCCTTAACGGGAGAAAGGGATAAATTTCCCTTCCAATGTCCAGAGTAGAGGTAAAGGCGCTTTCTGAAATTAAAGCGCAAGGGTTAACCCTGGTGGCCAACTCAATAGCGACCGCCCCTCCTAAAGATTTCCCATAAAATATAATTTTATCTCTGTCTATATCGTCCCGGGAGAGTAAATAATCATAGGCCGCCCGGGCATCCTGATATGTCCCTTTTTCTGAGGGCCGGCCGCTGCTCCGACCATAACCCCGGTAATCAAATATGAAGACATTGAGATTTAGTCTATTGAATATCCTGATTATTCCCAGGCGATGGCCGATATTGCCGGCGTTACCGTGGCAAAGCAAAACCGTCGGGCTTGAGGGGGAAGCGGGGATAAACCAACCATTCAGTCTAACGCCGTCGGCTGACTTGAAATAAACATCTTCATAACTTAAGCCGACATAATCAGGTCTGAGTTCTATCTTCCGGGTAGGAAAAAATATATTATATCTTTCAAACCACCTTAGATAAAAAATAACAAGTATTACTATAACTATCGTCAGAGAGGCGTATTCAATCATCTTTCTCGTTGGGACCAGCATATCTTTTATCCCGGCGGCCAGGCCATCTTTCTCCCGCCTAATAGATGCAGGTGAATGTGAAATACGAGTTGACCGGCATCGGCTCCACAGTTAAAGACCAACCTGTAGCCCGGTTTGTCTATCTTGTTATCTCTGGCTAACTTGTTTGCGACCAAAATCAAATTTGAGATAACATCGCTTTTCTGTTCGTCTAAATCGGATATCTTTTCGATATGCTGTTTGGGAATAATCAAAATATGGACCGGCGCCTGGGGATGGATATCCTTAAAGGCCAACGTATCTTCGTCCTGATATACGATAGCGCTTTTTATCTCCCCGTTTATTATCTTGCAAAATAAACAATCATTATTACTCATCTCTTCCTTCTTAAATAAAGAACTATAAAAACGCTTTGCCTCTGGTCATATTCTCTGATAATACAACAACAGGGATCAGGCATTTATTATTGTTAAAATATCATCGTGAACTATCCCGTTTGAGGCGACGTAACCGGCGCTATTGATACTCCATTTGTTACCTTGAAGGTCCGTTGCCCGGCCGCCGGCCTCCTCTACCAGAAGTAGTCCGGCAGCAAAATCCCAGGGCTTGTCATTATATTCTATCTCTAATTCCGCCTTTCCTTCGGCTATGTAAGAAAGGGCGCGGACAGTGGAACCAAACATCCGGATATTAAAAACCTTGTCTGAAACCTTCTCCAGACAGTCAATCATCGGTCGTTTGTTATAACGAATACTGCTGTCAAAAATCAGGGTAGTCCTGCTCAAATCCCTTTCGGAAACGGATATCTTTTTATTGTTGAGATAAGCGCCTTTGCCCTTTTCGGCGACATAAAGTTCGTTTGCCAGGGGCATATAAATAACTCCCAGCATAACCTCATTTTTAAACTCTAAAGCTATCGATACGCCGAAGACTGTAATCCCCTTGATATAATTGTGTGTGCCGTCCAGGGGGTCAATTACCCATTTAAATTCTGAACCAGATATAGTTCCTTCCTTTCCTTCTTCGGATAAGATATCATCCTGTGGGCAGGCTTTTTTAATAAGGCCGATTATTTTTTCCTCCGAGGCAAGGTCAACTTCGCTAACCAGGCTCCAATCTCCCTTATCTTTAATCTTGATTGCCTTCCCAAAATTATCGACCAGTATCCTGCCGGCCTGTTCAGCCGCTTTAACCGCTATTTCTTTTCTTCTTGTCAAGTCCAATTTCATTTTTCTCTTTCCCCTTTCATTTTTCTCTCTCCCCGAATATCCTGGTCCCGATCCGCACTATATTGGCCCCCTCTTCCACGGCAATGCGGTAAGAATTGGTCATACCCATCGAAAGATATTTCATCGTAACATTTGGTATCTCAAGGCCCTTGATATCTTCAAATGTCTTTTTTGTATCTATAAAATATGGCCGGCTGGCCTCCGGAACTCCAAGGCGAGGCCCCATAGTCATAAGCCCCATAACCCTGATGTTCTCAAGGGCCGATATCTTCTCTATCAAACCCCGGGCATTCTCCGGCAATACCCCGAACTTCTGGGGTTCTCTGCCGCTATTTATCTCAATAAGCGCGGGCATCACCTTGCCTATTTCCCGGCAGGCCCTATCAATTTCTCCGGCTATCTCAAAGGAATCCACGGTTTCAATCATATCAAATATCTTTATTGCCTTCTTCACCTTATTTTTCTGCAGGTGCCCTAGAAAATGCCACTTTGCCCTTCTCCCCACTGCCTCAAATACGGCCAACGCTTCCTGGACGTAGTTTTCTCCGATTATCTTTATCCCGGAATCTATTGCCTCCAAGATTTCACCAGCGTTTCTCTTTTTCGCGGCAGCGACTAATTCCACGTCCCCGGGCAATTCTTCTAATATCTTTTTTACATTTTCTCTGATCATCGTCCAACCCTGTCCGCTGTCCCTACCACCACTTGCCTTTTTCCTGATATGTTTTGATAAACCTTTCTATAGTCCGGTCAAATGTCTTTTCCACATCGTCGGGAAAAAGACAGGCCGGGAACTGGCCAGCTATGCGATGGGTGTAAATGCATTCGCAGCACATTCCTTTTTTGCTGCAGGGTTCATAGGTGCAATTGCATCTGGATTTATTCTGTTTAATTTTACATTCCGGCATAATTCCTACCTCCTCAATAATCTCCGCCAGGGGTTTAAATAATCAATAATCAACTTACCGTTTAAATGGTCTATCTCGTGTTGAATCACCCTGGCCAAAAGTCCCTTTGCCTTAATCTCTACCTCTTCGCCTTTTTCGTTTATACCCTTCACTGTCAATTGATAAGACCTTTTTATCTCCACAGTCCTGCCGGGAACACTTAAACACCCCTCAACCATCTTGTCGCTGCCGCTAGAGCTGATTATCTCGGGGTTGGCTAATTTAATCGCGCCCTCACCAATATCGGCAATAATAAGCCGCCGGGGTATGCCAACCTGGCAAGCGGCCAGACCAATCCCCTTAAAGGTATGCATTGTAAAAAACATATCTTTAAAAAGCCTTTTTTCCCGCGAAGTTACGGCCTTGATAACTTCGCATTTTTTTCTCAGGACGGTTTCGGGATACTTCTTGATTTTTAAGCCTTCCATAATACTATACTCCCCAGCCCGCAATTAATCTCTTCGGCTAAAACAGAACATTTTACCTTAAATAGAAAAAAGATCGGCTTGTCCTCTTTATTAAGCGCCTCAAAATTCCCCTGACCCTTGCTGATAATCAATTCTGCCCGGTTGTAAATCTTGATAAATTCCTCTGAGCATATATCCAGAATGGTCCCTGGCGCATCCGAACCGCTGGAGATAATCCGGGCTATCTTCTGAATGCCGCAGGTATGGGCATCTTCCGCCAGGGCATCATTAATTATCGGCTTATCCTTGACCGCATAAATGACTTCTTTATGCATCTCTTCGATCAAGACCCTGTCAAAAACAACCTCTCCGGCATTATCGGCCAGATAAAGTATGTTGTCAACCCTGTCCAATGCGTGTTTAAAATCCTGATAATCAAACCTGCTCTTATTGTTTTTATAATTGACATTAAAATCCTGATTGAGAAACTTTCCTACTTCTCTTTCCACCTCTAAGGAATTTTTCACCCCATAATCAATGATGTTGCCGGCAATGGCCAATTCCACGGCGGTTAAAAGCCGGTCGCCGGAATTTTCAACCTTTTTCTTCAAGCTGGGATAAAGCGCCAGCGCTAATCTATTGCTTTTATCTTTAATCTCCTTAAACGGGTCAGCCCTGCCGGTTATTTCCCGGACCAGGCCGTAGATAATCTTGCCCATCCGCGGCGGGCAGTAATCCAGCGAAAAATCACCCAGTGAACGGGCCAGTTCGTCCAGCACCTTTTTCTGTACGGCCTCATCTGCTCCGGCAAGCCGCGCTGCCTCAAGGGCCTGTTTGAAAAAACAAGGGATGCAGCCCGGGCGTGTCTTCATCGTCTATGTCTTCCCTCTTCTTTTCAAAGTATCCTTGGCGCTGATTGGCGAGACCCGCCGGGGCGCAGCATCATAAGGAGAAGCTGTGTTTAATCCTTTGAAATATAGTTTGATGCCGGAAATTTCTTGCGGGGTCAGGCCGGTTGCCGCGCACGATCTTAACGGCGTATTAATCTGCACCTCGTCCGGTCCGATTAGCCGGGCCAGTTCGGCCAGCTGTCCAGCCATATTTTTATTTTGTTCTATAAACATTATCTGTAATCCGAGTCTCCCCTTATATTCTTTCCTGAATTGTTTTATTCCGTTTAAGATATTTTCAAACTCTAAGCCCGGCGCCGGCCTATTTATTTCCCGGAGGGATGCCTGCGAATAAGAATCCAGTTTCAAACAGACGAAATCCATCAATAATAAATCTGCTCTGACGTCCTGTTTATCTATTAAAGAAGAATTAGTCAATATTGCCAGGGGCTCCTTGCGTTTTGATTTTATTGCTTTGGCAACCTCACCTAAATTTTTAGCCAGGGTGGGCTCACCCCGGCCCGAAAAGGTCAGGTAGTCAATCGGAACCGGAGGCAAAGAATCAATCTCTTTAATAACATCTTCGGTAGGAGCGTATATCTTCCTTACCCGGGTATATTCTTTTGTCCTCCCAATCTGGCAATAAAGGCAATCAAAATTACAGACCTTTTCTTGCTGAGAAAGCAGGTCTATGCCCAACGAACTGCCCAGCCGCCAAGAGGGTACCGGGCCGTAAATATATCTAAACCTTTTCTTTCCCGCCATAATCTGCTTTGCCTTCTCCGTCTTTCCCGGATTTTCCGTCTTTTGAGCAAGGCGGATTCTTGCAAGGTTCGGTTTTCCCACAACGGGTTTGAGCCGGGGGCTTGCCCTTTCTGTAGTCTGTGGCATAAAATCCCGAGCCTTTAAAGATTATCCCCGAGCCTGCTCCAAATAGACGTTTAACCCGGCCCCGGCATTTCGGGCATTTTTTAACCGGCTTAGCGCTCATAGTCTGAAATTTTTCAAACTTACAACCACAGGCCAAACATTCATATTCATAGGTGGGCATCTCTAACCTCCTTAAAATAAACAAGTGGGCACAATAAGGTTTTACCCATTATATGCCCACCGGTCTATTTCGTCAATTATTTCTTCCGGCAGTAAAAAATTCACGCCTGGGCCAATAGCCGGCCGGCAAGCCGACACAGACACTTTCCCGGCTTGGAAACTGTCTCCCGATTCCGATCTTGCGATTAGTTTTAAAAACGGCTTTAGAGATAGGTGCCTTCCTTTAAGAAGCCAGCATAGTCCTTGACTGCTGCGTTGAAATCGGAATATTGGTAATCGCATCCGGTCTTTCTCAACTTGTTGAGATCTGCCTGGGTGTGATACTGGTATCTATCCCTTAATTCCCGGGGCATCTCAATATATTCGATTTTCCGCTCCATACCCAGAGCAGAAAACAAGGCAGAGGCAAGCTCATTCCAGGTCCTTGCCTGACCGGTTCCCACGTTGAATATGCCGTGTTTTTGGGGATTATTGATAAAATAATCAACTATTTCGACCGCGTCTTTCACATATATGAAATCCCTGTCCTGCTCGCCATCTTTGTATTCTTTCTTATATGACTTAAAAAGTTTAATCCTGCCCTCTTTTTTTATTTTTTCATATGATTTTGCTATAACGCTCCTCATCTCGCCTTTGTGATATTCATTGGGGCCATAGACATTAAAAAATTTGAAACCGGTTACTTTATCAAGAAGTTTATTTTCTATTACCCAGAGGTCAAAGAGGTGCTTTGAGCGGGCATAAAGGTTGAGCGGCTTGAATTTTAAGGTAAGTTCGTCCTCGTCGCTAAAACCCATTTCCCCATTTCCATAGGTAGCGGCCGAAGACGCGTAAAGGAACGGTATACCGTGCTCCAGCGCCCAGCCGGCCAGTTCCTTCGAATACTGATAATTATTTTTCAGGAGATACTGTTCATCGTCAAGAATGGTAGATGTGCAGGCGCCAAAGTGAATCACCATATCTACATTCTTATCTGCTTTTTTATTAACGACCGACTTTAAAAAATCATCTTTGTCTATAAAGTCGGAAAATTTTTTAGCGGTCAGATTGCGGAATTTCAGGTCCTGCTTATCGGCAGACAGGGAATCATCAAGGCAGTCAACTAACAGGATATCGGATATCCCTTTCTGATTGAGCCTTCCCAGAACGCAACTGCCGATAAAGCCGGCGCCGCCGGTAAGTATTATTCTCATACACTCACAACCCCGCCGGTGTCTAATCTTTTTAAGATATCGCCGTCCCAGCTGAATTTCAACCGGCGCCTGTTCTTCCACAGACCCTTTTGCAGGGCATAACCTACCACCAGGGGAAGTGAAACCGTTGGTTCGACAAAGGCCATTGCCTTGGAGGCCTTCCCGGAAACCTTTCCCCAGCTCTTGGCTTCCTCAAGGGTGCTGCCACTCAACCCTCCCCAGTGGGGCGAATCGGTAGTGAGCTGAAAGGCGTAAGAATGCCCGCCGGTATTTTTGCCGAAGATATAACCCATTACCACCGAATCGTTAATGAAATTTTTAGGGACACCGCCGGCAATATAAACGGCTGCTGTCTTTCGGGACTTGACCATTATCTGGGTAAGTTCATAGTTATCCCGGATAGAATCTATGGTAATCTTACCCCGTTTGAGGGTCCTGCTTATGTGGTAATGATCGGTCAATCCTATCCCAATACTTGAATCGTTCAGCGCCGGCGAAAAAACCGGGACACCATACTTAAAGGCAGTCTTCAAAATTGATTCATTGTCCTTGAGCGAAGCGCTGAGCAACGCTAAAAACTCGCGGCTGGAATAGGCCCTTGGCTCCAGTTTATCGGCAAACCTTCCGACCCAGCTATCCGTCTTGACAAACTTTTCATCATCGACATAGGTATCATATATCCGGTTAATCAAAAGTTTCCTCAAAAAGCTGTCATCGGCATCGGGCGAGCCGATATAATGTTTGTGCCCCATGGCCTGGTAGAGGTCCTGATAAAGAATTGCGCCGGTAGAAACAATTACATCCACAATGCCGTAAGCAACCATATCTCTGATGGTCTTTCGCAGTCCCCCGGCGATAAGGGGGCCGGCCAATCCCAGGAATACCGTCGGCCGGGTCCTGTCGCTCAGCATATTCTGATACACAGAGGCGCATTGTCCGAGCAAGCGCGCCTGGATAGACATGTCCTTGTAGGCATCCAAAAGGCCCACGACTGAGCTGGTTCGTGCTGGATTAATCGCCTTGACCGGCCGGGAAAACAGGGACTTCTTTTTATTCTTCTGGCTCTTGGTCAGGGCCGAGCCAAGATAAATATTTTCCAATTTGCTGTGCCCCAAAGACAACCTTTTCTTTTTTGTCTTCACGGATAAACCTCCTGTTTAACTTTTTCTCAAGTCTTCTTTATTAAAAATAGCACAGTATGAGGTTCCAGTCAAGCCTCAAAAAGACTTTACATCAAACCATATTTATCGTATATTGACATTCATGCTAATCAAATATCTAATCTTAGGCGTGGTTCAGGGGGTTACCGAATTTTTGCCGGTAAGTTCTTCCGGGCATCTGGTAATTCTACAAAGATATCTTAGCCTGGACGAAAACGGCTGCCTGGTAGGCGTGATGCTCCATCTGGGTACCCTGCTGGCTCTTTCTGTCTTCTTTTTTAACGATATAAAGAAGATAACCTGTGATTTTTTTAAGCGGCGTAACACAAAAATTGTTACCTATATAGCCATTGTCACACTGATTACCGCTCTATCCGGAATTCTAGGCAGGGATTTCTTTAAGGGATTCTTCTCTTCTCCGCGGAAGGTCTGCCTGATGCTCATCGCAACCGGGATTGTCCTGTTGCTTACAAAGAAATTTACAACCAACAAAAGAAATTTTTCAGAATTGACTATAAAAGACGCGCTCTGGCTGGGCATTGCTCAGAGTTTAGCTATTATCCCGGGAATATCCCGTTCCGGGATCACTATCAGCACCTTGCTGTTCAGGGGTGTAAATAAAGAAAGCGCCTTCCGATTTTCATTCCTGGCTGCTATACCAGTAATCCTAGGCGCTTTTATTCTTGAATCGAATGGACTGAGCCGTCTGCCCGGCCCGGTTATCATTTATCTGTTGGCCGGTACCCTGGCCGCCTTTTTAAGCGGCCTGGCGGCGCTGCAGATATTATTTACTGTTATTCAAAAAGCGAAATTTTCCTGGTTCGGTTATTACTGCCTGGCCATCGGGTTAATGTTTCTATTTATCCTTTAAGACGCCTCACCGCACCTGGCCAACAGCTCTTCCCATTTTTTAGTAACCTGGTTCTGAAGTTCTTCCACTATATTTTTATTTTCCGGTTTATGAAGATGTTTAAACCTGCCCTGCAGGAACAACCAATCCTTTAACGGTTTAATCTCTCCGGGCTTAAAGGTTAATTTCCACTTACCGTTTTCCACCTCATATAAAGGCCAGGAACAAGTCTGGACTGCCAGTTTGGCAACATCAATTGTGTCCTGCGGCGGAAATTTCCAGCCCAGGTGACACAAAGAAAGGATATTCAAAAAGGCCGGGCCTTTAACGCTGAACGCCTTGCTCGATTTGGTAATCAGGTCATTCCAGTGAGAAACGGAGGCCTGTGCCACGTAAGGAATGTTGTGGGCAGCGACTATTGCAGTCAGGTCTTTTTTGAATTGCATCTTGCCAAAGCTGGCCTTGCCGGAAGGCGCGGTGGTTGTCGAAGCCCCGCAAGGGGTGGCGCCTGAACGCTGAATGCCGGTATTCATATAGGCTTCATTGTCATAACAGACATACACAAAATCGTGCCCTCTCTCCAGGGCGCCGGACAGGGATTGAAGCCCGATATCATATGTCCCGCCATCTCCGCCAAAGGCCACGAATTTTATATCCTTTTTTATCTTTCCCTGCTTCTTCAATGCCCGATAGGCCGTTTCCACCCCGCTTATGGTAGCAGCCGCATTTTCAAAGGCATTATGGATAAAAGGAACATTCCAGGCAGTATAGGGATATATAGTGGTGGCTACCTCGAGACACCCTGTTGCGCAGGCAACTACCACCGGTGATGTCGTCCCCATCAATACCTGACGCACCACAATAGAAGCGCCGCATCCCGCGCATAACCGGTGACCGCTAACCAGCCGTTCCGGAATAATCTTGGAAAGTTCTTTCAGATTTGCCATATTTCTCTCTTAACTAAATAATCCTAACGCACCCCAAGATAATTGACTAATTTTTCAACCTTGTTGTTTTTTGCCGTTTTAATTAAATCTTTAAATACGTCTTCTATTTCATCTATATCTATATCCCGGCCTCCCAGACCAAAGATATGATTGTTGAGCAGTGGCTGCCTGTCTGATTCATAAAGGGCCGACTTTATTTCCACGAACAAAGGCCCGCCCTGCGTAGAAAACGACTCACTCCTGTCTAAGACGCTAACTGCCTTTAACTTTGAAAGGGCCTGAACAATCGCTTTTTTGGGGAAAGGCCGGAAGAAACGCGGCCTCAACAGTCCCACCTTAAGGCCTTTTGCCCGAAGATTATCTACCGCGACCTTGGCTGTGCCGGCGGTAGAACTCATCACCACCATTGCCACCTCGGCATCATCCAATTTATAGGATTCAACAAGGCCATAATTTCTATCGAAGCTCTTATTGAATTTGGCCAATACCACAGGAATTATCGACAGGGCTTTGTCCATCGCCTCGGACTGCTGGCGCTTATGCTCAAAATAATAATCCTGTAAATCCAACGGACCGACAGTAACCGGTTTATCTGTATCTAAAAGTGAGAACCTGGGATTATACTCACCAATGAATGATTTTACTCTTTGGTCGTCAAAAATTTCAAGCCCTTCCACGGCGTGACTGGTAATGAAACCGTCCTGGCAAACCATTATCGGCAGTAATATCTCGGGGTGTTCGGCAATCCTGACGGCTGAAATTATGCTTTCGTAAACCTCCTGGGCATTTTCGCAATAAACCTGCAGCCAGCCCGAATCGCGCGCGCCCATTGTGTCTGAATGGTCACAATGGATGTTGATCGGAGCGGATAAGGCCCTGTTCACCACCGGCATTACGATCGGGAGCCGGGTAGAAGCCGCTATGTAAACTATCTCCCACATCAGGGCCAACCCATTGGCTGAGGTTGCGGTCATTGTCCGGGCCCCGGCCGATGCCGCACCCACGCAGGCGCTCATCGCGCTGTGCTCTGATTCAACAGGAATCATCTCGGTTTTCACCCTGCCGTCAGCCACAAATTGAGAAAAGTTCATAACAATCTCGGTCTGGGGTGTAATCGGATAGGCAGCAACCACATCCGGCTCAATCTGCCGCATTGCTTCTGCCGCTGCCTGGTCTCCTGTCAGAGGAACTCTTTTAATCATCAAGCTATTTCTTCTCCATCTTTATGCATTTGCGGGGACAGACAGAAGCACAGATTCCGCATCCCTTACAATGCTCATAATCAAAACCCATCATCTTGCCGTCCTTAACCAGGATACTCGAATCAGGACAGTACACCCAGCACAACAGACAGTGGATGCATTTAGACTCATCCTTCACCGGTTTGAACGTGGACCAATCGCCGGTTTTGTAGTCGCGCGCCGTTCCCCCTTTAGTAATCAATCCGCCGATTGGTATATCTTGCCAGCCCTTTTTTTTCATTTTTATCCTATCTTTACTTCGTCATACGCCCGGTGAAGCGCCTTGATATTTGCCTCCGTCTTTTCCTCGCCAATCTTTTTCAAAAATTTTGCCCTTATCTGTTTCTCCAGAGCCTCCATTGATACTACTGAAAAAACCTTGAGGAGAGCGCCAAGCATCGGTGTATTAGGCACTGCCTTGCCCAGGGCCTCAAAAGAAATCTTAGTCGCATCCACCGCGGCTAATTTACCGTCCTTATAATTTAGCGTTTTTCTCAAATCAGCAGGCGCGGCCGGAGAATTTATAACAAGCAAACCATCTTTGGCCAAACCTTCCAGGACCAAGGGAGTTGCCAAGGTGGGGTCAATAACTACCACTGCCTGAGGATTTTTAATAGCGGAATGAATCCTTATCGGCTGGCTGCTAATCCGGGTATATGCCCTTATTGGCGCGCCGGCCCTTTCCGGGCCATATTCAGGAAAGGCCTGGATGTATTTGCCCTCTTCCAGGGCAGCCTCAGCCAAAAACTGGGTAGCCGTTTTCGCGCCCTGCCCGCCTCTGCCGTGCCAGCGGATCTCGATTAAGTCTTTCATTCCTACCCCTGTTGTTGTTGACCTTGCTCTTCTCTGGAGGTTAATCCCATATACAAACTCATAAAGGCCGCCATTCCCACAATTCCCAGATAGGCATTAAGGCCGCTCCCCAGAATGCTCCCGATAACCTGAAAAAGTCTGCTGGGCGCCTCTGTAGAACCTGTTAAAGCAGCTAAGGGAATAAGCAGTATTGCCAGTACAATGGAAGCGGCAATAACTAGTAAAAGAACAAGAAGTGCCGTCCCCAATGCCTTAGCTAAAAATCTCCTGATAAAATCTATTGACTTGCGCATAGACTCAATAATCTGAGATTCATCAGTCACCAGGATATAAGGTGAATAAAAAAGCGCTATGGCCGCACAGACTGCCGCAATTACAAACAGGATGGAGATAAACATGCCCGCTGATCTAAGAAGAATGCCTCCAGCGGCTCCTCTTAACAATATTAGGCCGACTCCGCTGAACATAGCAAGCACCGTCACTACAAAACCTACCAACAGGGTTAGCCCAAGCAGCCGCAAGAAATATTTTTTGCCTGACTCAACCATGTTGCCTATCCCGCGTTGTCCACTTTTAATTGCTTCCCTGATGCAGCCCAAAAGACCTGCCTGGATAAAAACGCTTAACAGAAGAAAGAATATAACTGTCAATACCCCCACTAATATTACCCCTATAGACGCATCTTCTTCCAGGGTTTTAAGCGGACCGCCGATTGTACCTGAAAAAATATTAAGCAGAAACAAGACAACTATCAATCCCCAATTTTTACCCGCTACTTCAAATCCTTTTTTAATCACCGACAGAGGGCCCATAACTCAACCTCCTTTTTTTATTTCCCCAATTACTTTTACTACTATCAAAAATAACATTTTTTGTCAAGGGCTAAACTCCCCTTCTTCCCTCCATCGCTTTGCCCAGCGTTGCCTGGTCACTATATTCAAGAGTGCTGCCTACCGGTATACCGCGGGCAATGCGCGTTATCTTCACCCCCGAAGGCTTAATCAAGCGAGTTAAGTATAATGCGGTGATCTCTCCTTCAGCATTGCAGTTAGTAGCTATTATGATTTCCTTAACCTCGCCTGATTTTATTCTCTCTATCAACTGGCCTACGGTCAGGTTGTCGGGGCCTATTCCGTCTAAAGGCGAAAGAGAACCCAGCAAAACATGATATTTGCCGTGGAAAACGCCTGTTTTCTCAATGGCTGCGACATCATTCGGCTGTTCAACCACGCAGACTATCGATTTGTCTCTGCTCTGGTCCTGGCAAATCCGGCAAAAAGGGGTTTGCGACAAGTTATTGCAGGCCTTACAATAGGATATCTTTTCTTTTACCTCTGTTATCGCCCTGGCCAGAGACTCTGCCTGCTGGACCGGCGTCTTCAGGATATAGAGGGCCAGCCTCTCGGCGGTCCGCGAACCTATGCCCGGCAGTTTAGCCAACTCTTCTACCAATTTTTTTACTACTTCATTGCAAAAAGGCATTCTTTATGCGCTAATTATCGAAAATTAGTGTTTTATAATCCTTCCTTTGAATATATCCAGGGCAGAGCGGACAATCGGCGGAATTTCGGGCTGACGATCTTCCGTCAAAGCCGCTTGTTCAACCGGCTGTGCAATCGTGCAAAAGGCAACCCGCAGCTTCCGTCCCAAAAGCTGGCTGAAATTTTCTTCGATTATTCTCTTATTTTCTTTGCGTTCTAAATTTTCCCGGTAAAATGAGAATTCCGGCAAAAAACCAATAGTAACTATATCACCGTCCGTCCTGACCAGATTTCCTTTTATTAAAAATGTAGCTATGGACATCTTCTGTTTGCCCAGTATATCCAGAAGGTTGCGCCAATGTCGCTTGACCTGCGATAGACTGATTTCCGGCGAACCGGGATCATCGGGCGATGCCCCTTCCGGTGTTATCTCTTCCGCCGTTTCTTGACCGTCCGCTGCTGGCTTGACAGCGGCTTCCTGCGGGCGTTGCTGAACAACTTCTTCCGGACGCTCGCGGTCATCGCCTTTCAGTTTTGATTCCAATTCATTTAACCTGTCCAGGACTTCGCCAAGACAAACCAATAAATCCCTCCTGGCTATCTTGACTACGGCCATCTCCAGAGCTACTCTTGCCAAAACACCTTTCCTGATAGACAGCTGGGCATTGATTAAAATATCAATAATATAAATAATCTCTTCGATATAAAAAGACCCTGCCTGAGCAGCCATTTGGCTGACCGACTCGGCCGGCAGATTTATCAGGCGAGCGGGTTCATCGCTCAGCTTAGCTATCATCAGACCCCGGAAATAATCTACCAGGCTGGAAATAAGCTGATTGCCGGCTTTGCCGTCGTTTATCTCGCGTTCGACCATCATTAATAATTCCCTGGGGTCTTTGCTGATTACGGCCTGGGTAAATTCAAACAGAACTCGCTGGTCGTAGGCACCCAGGACAGATACCACGTCCTCAAAGCCAATCTCTTTCTCGCAGTAGCTGGCCAACTGATCCAGTATAGACTCAGCGTCCCTCAGACTTCCCTGGCAGCCCCGGGCAATATAAAAAAGCGCGTCGTCTTTAACCTTCAACTTCTCTTGTTTAATTATCTCTCTTAATTTGAGCAGGATGCTGTCCATCGGTATCGGCCGAAAATCAAACCTCTGGCATCTGGAAAGAATGGTAAGGGGAATCTTGGAAGGCTGGGTGGTGGCAAAAATAAACTTTACGTGCTGCGGGGGTTCTTCCAGTGTTTTAAGCAGGGCGTTAAATGCCGGTTCGGTCAGCATATGAACTTCGTCAATGATATAAATCTTAAACTTTCCCCGGGTCGGTGAAAACTTTACGTTTTCCCGAAGGTTTCTAATCTCATCTATCCCCCGGTTGGAAGCGCCGTCTATCTCCAGGACGTCCAGGCTGGTAGAGGAACTTATCTCTTTGCAGGTATCGCATTGGCCGCATGGCGAAACAGTCGGCCCCTGAACACAGTCCAGGGATTTCGCCAGAATCCTGGCTGTCGAGGTCTTGCCGACTCCCCGCTGACCGGTAAACAAATAGGCCTGGGCCAGCCTTCCCATCCTGATGGCATTCTTCAATGTAGTGACCACGTGTTCCTGGCCTATCAATTCATCAAGGGTCTGGGGTCTATATTTTCTGGCTAAGACAAGATACGGCATTTAATTAAATAGGTTAAAAAGATTAGATATCCACCGAACAATGCCAATCCCTCTAACCGGCTTATTACAAATCCGGTTTTCATCAGGGGGAAAAGAATTATGCTGAAAGCCAGCATTACCGGAAGTTCGAATCTCAGGGCTCCGGCGTCCACGCTTAAAGAACAAATCAGGCTGGCTACTCCCAGGACAAGCAGGATATTGATTATGTTACTGCCAACAACATTGCCAATGGCAATGTCTGAAATACCGCGGCGGGCGCCAACCAGCGAGGTAGCCAACTCTGGTAAAGATGTGCCGAGGGCAAAAACGGTCAGGGCTATAATCCACTCATTTATCCCCAAAAACTTTGCTATCAAAACACCAGAGTAAACCATCAGATAGGCACCGGCCAGTAGGATAATTAATCCGGCCAGGCCTAAAAATAAATCCCGGCTTTTTTTGTTTTCGTTCCGGGCAACAATCTTTATCTCTTCGGAAATCCCGGCACTTAATTCTTTTCTTTTAAAAAATAAAAAACCGCTATATAACACTATACCCGACAGAAGAATCAACCCGTCAAAAAAATCAATCTTTGAATCCAGGGCCAATAAATACAAAAGCCCTGCCGAGGCAATCATTACCGGGACTTCTCTTCTTAAAAAAGTTTTTTCTATTTTTAACGGCCTGACCATTGCCGTAATGCCCAGCACCAAGCCGATGTTGGCTATATTGCTGCCGATGATATCTCCCAGAGCAATGGCCGGGGCTCCCTTTATGGCGGCAATGATACTCACCGCTGCCTCGGGGGCAGAAGTCCCAAAGGCCACCACGGTAAGGCCGATGATAAGCGGCCGTACGCCGATAATCCGGGCAAATCGCGCAGAACCGCGCACCAGCCATTCAGCTCCGGCGACCAGAAAGACCAGGCCTAAAATAAATACTATGGACTGACTGACCATTTACTTAAGATACAGGATTATTGGCCAAAAATCAAGCTATCTTTCATAGCCGTATTCATCCGGCGTGTTACAATTCAGGTCTCAGACTGTGCCGTATTACGACACAGGCCGTTCCCCCCCCAACGAAACACCCTGGCCTGCCTTAACTTCTTTTTTAGCTAATTGTTTCTGCAAAAAATCTTTGAATTTCTGCGGATATTCTATCCTTGCTGTACCGGCAGAGCACTTATCAATATCTTTGATGATCTTTGGTATTCTCTGGTAGGGGATACTCACCAACAATTTATCCTTATCTACGTTACACATCTTGCGTGCTGTATAGTCATAAAATGACAGGTTCACTTCACCGCTGACCATGGGATAAATTATTGCCAATCTACAGGTAGGGCCGCCTATTTTAATCTTAGGCATCAGTCCATCAGTGAATGTTATAAAGGTAAGGAGTCGACATGCTACTTCGGGATTACACGTAAAAATCACTACCTGCGGCTTAAATTCAGCGTTTTCCAGGGGTGACAACAAAAAGTAATTCTTAGAATTATCCGGGGGCTCCGGCATATCACGAACAATATTATTAAGGGCCTGATAAGAAGAGAAAAGCTTCTCGCCTTCAACTACGAAATTTTCAATCAACTTTGAGACTTTCGGATTACTAAGCCTATAAAACCCCAGGTGCCATCCTGCGCCAAAACATGCGTTAGTTTCTTTGCCTACTTGCAGTGTCTGGCCCCTGCCGGCATCCAATATGGCCCTACAGACACGCACCTTTTTCTCTTCCGATTTTAATGGCTTCTGCGAGCAACTTACCGCAACAGGACTGTATTCTAGATTAAAAAGTTCTTTTAAGACAACGGAATATTCCTGCCACTCTTTCTTTTCCACTACCGTCTCCTCTCCTTTAGCGCTTCCTCAAGCGGGCAATTCGGGGGACACGATACTTAATTCCCAAGAACCCTACAACTCTTTTATTGTCACTCGAAGCGTTACTTCACTGAAGCTATTTTGATATGAAGTGTAAGTGCCTTATATGGCGGGCATAAAACAAAAATCGCTTCTTTATAGTTAGTAGTCTTTCTATATTTTTTCTAGTTCTTCGATTGCTTCACCAACGACTTCATCCATTAGCTCTTTTACGGACACAATTTTTTTCACCCTTGAAGCATTGCTTCCGGCGAATATAATCGCGTTATCCGAATCACCGATTACCGCATTAAATAAGGCCCTGGCTATGCAATAAGGAACGACCTTAGGATCGCAGGTTCTAAGGCACTGATAGTTACATTCAATCGGTATTCTTTCGCCATGCGTTACTCTATCAATAAACTTTGTCCTTATTGCTCTTCCCGGCATACCAACCGGGCTATCTATTATAATGATATCATCTTCCCCGGCCTTGAGGTATAGCTGCTTAAATTCATCCGCTACGGAACACTCAAAGGTGGCAACAAATCGAGTCGCCATTTGCACACCCTTTGCTCCCAATTTAAGAAACTTAGCAATATCTTTCCCGTCAAATATTCCTCCTGCTGCTATAACCGGCATATTTATACTCAATTCTCTTTCATATTTTTTAACCGTTTTCAGAACATCCACTATTAAATTCTCAAGTGCATTCTCTTTGCACGCTCTTAAATCCTCAGGCTTAAACCCTAAGTG
>SDBT01006630.1_pt1 | contig 19151 bp, 14 predicted proteins | sample 2277101 | NCBI WGS metagenome assembly SDBT01 (sample SAMN10404973, study PRJNA504765) | marine sediment metagenome | isolation source: marine sediment core GS10_PC15, 103 cmbsf | place: Arctic Ocean: Southern Knipovich Ridge | collected 2010 | reverse complement strand
GTGCGCTCGAACGCCAGCATCCCGCCGTGGATGCCGCCCCAGATGATAAAATTCCAGGCGGCGCCGTGCCAGAGACCGCCCAGCAGCATCACCAAGGCTATGTTCACGTAGGTGCGCGCCGTGCCTTTGCGATTGCCGCCCAGGGGAATATAAAGATAATCCCGCAGCCAGGTGGACAGCGAAATGTGCCAGCGCCGCCAGAACTCGGTAATCGACTGGGAAATATAGGGTGAATCGAAATTCTTGGGAAAGACAAAGCCCAGCAACAGACCCAGACCGATGGCCATGTCCGAATAACCGCTGAAATCGTAATAAATTTGGAAAGCATAGGCTACCACCCCGTACCAGGCATCTGCAAATCCGACCCCGCCCGCGTCAAAGACCATGTCCGCAATCTTGCCGCAGGAATTGGCCAGCAGAACCTTCTTGGCCAAGCCGCAGCAGATGAACGCCGCGCCGCGCGAGAATTTCGCGATGGTGTATGAGCGGGCAACTAATTGGTCCGCCACTTCCTGGAAGCGGATGATCGGCCCAGCCACAAGCTGCGGGAACATCGAAACATAACAGGCGAAATCAATAAAATTGCGGATCGCTTTGGCCTCGCCCCGGTAAATATCGATGGAATAACTCATGGACTGGAAGGTATAAAAGCTGATCCCGAGCGGCAGGGTAATGCGCCAGGCCAGGTCCAACTGCCCTCCGGGAAAGCCCAGCGCCCTGATGATGGCGTCGTAGTTGTCGGTGGCGAAATTGAAATACTTGAAGAAGCCCAACAGGGAAAGATTCGAGCAGATGGAAATGATCAGCGCGAGCTTCTGCTTCCGTGATCGCTTTTCTCTTTGCGGCAGGGCCTCGATCGGTTCCTGCCACGACTTGCCCAGTTGCTCGGTGATCACCAGCCCGCACACGTAGTCAATCAGCGTCGAGGTGAACATCAGCACCACGAACAGCGGATTGGCCCAACCGTAGAAGACATAGCTCAGCAGCGTCAGGAGCAGATGCTTGCCCCGCCGCGGCACGGCGTAGTACAACACCAGCGCCAGCGGCAGAAAGTAAAACATGAACAGATGTGAACTGAAAACCATAAGAGTTCAGATTTCAAATGTTTAAAACCCTTGACCTTGCCGTTCCAAGTTCGGCCAAGTGGTTCAGCGGCTTCGCTGTGTCTGAGTTTGGCGTAGAAACAGTTGGCACGGCAACAAGGTCGATTACGGCAACGGCTCGTAGAGGATGATGGCGTAGAAGTCGTCCTTGAGGGTATTGGAGATAGGCATCTTGCCGACTTCATCGGGGTGGTCGTCGAAGACTTCGAGGATGAGGCGACTGGGCTCGCCGGGCTTGTTATTGGCAATTTTGGTTTTCCGAGTGTCAATGATGCCCCACTGGGCAACCCAAATCTTCATACCCGGTTTCACGATCTCGGCGCGCGGCCAGTCTTTGGCTTGGCGGATGATCTTCTTTACCTGGTATTCATTGACCATGAGTGCGTCGCGATAGGGGTGGATCTTCGCAGGGTCCGGCAGCAGCGAGACGGCGGTGACGACGGCTTCGATTTCCAGTTGCGGCATGGGCTTCCGCGCCTTGACGCGCTTCATAAAGGCCTTGTGGTTCCTGGTGACTTCCTTGACATCCAAGACGCGTTTGTAGATGGCCACGCCTTCCATTTTTCCAGTCCAACCGTGGCGGCCGCCATTGTGGTTGTCGCCAAAGCACAGTTCGCCGTAGCCCCAGGTTTTCAGCCCTCCCTTGACGGCTTTCTCGAACACCTGCTTGCCGTCAAGATAGGCAAGGAGTTTGCCGGGGACATAAGTGATGACCAGATGATGTGGCTTGGTATCTTTCAGCTTGGCAATTTCGTACACTGGCGCCCGGCCGTGCAGGTCGTTCTTCACCGATTTGCCGGCCATGTTCAAGAAGTTGTCGCCTGTCCGAATGCTGAAGAGCAAGCGGTCCTTCTCCTGGCCCAGCATGAATTCCCAGTCGGCGTCATACCAGGCGCTGCAGTTGACCAGTCGCCGAGGGAAGGACGGCTTGGGGTTGACATTGTCCGGGACGCCACTGGTCTTGAGCCCTTTGCCGCTTTGCGTGAGGTTGTCGGTCTGGAAGGTCAGCTCCAGCGTGAAGGCATTCGCCTTGATCAAGTCGCGGAAGTCAGCGCCGGTGTTGGTCTGCGAGAAGAAGCCGGTGGTGAAACGCCCGCCGTTGGGTCGCATGCGGCCGTAGCGGTCGATACTGGCCGTGCCCCAATCGCGACTGACCCGCAGTTGGCGCACCTTGCCCTTAACTGTATCCCAGACAGCGTTAAAGGCCCGGCCGCCTTCCCAGAGGAAGACGAGATCGGCGCTCTTGCTGGGCCACTCCGGGACCACGACTTTGAGTTGCTTGCCGTCGATACGGTTGGGTTTCTGCGCCATGTCCTCCAGGCCGCTGAGCCGGAAGGTGTCGCCGTTCTTGAGGTCTTCAGCAAAGGTCACCAGGAGACGGCGTCCGGTACCGTTCAGTTCTGCCTTGGCTACTTTGATCTTGCGCTTGAAGTTCAGCTTGATTTCCTGACCTCGCACCGGTTCACTGAAGTCCAACACCAGGCAGGTGGGGTTGATGTACTGACAAGCGATGGACGGGGCCGAGCGGGCCTGGACATTGACCTGCGCCCGGCAGGTCTGCTTGCCACGTTTGGCGATGACCGTATGGACGCCCGGCTTGGTGAAGGTGTGCTTTGCGGCGGCGCCCTTGGCGCTGGCGGAGCCATCACCGAAGTTCCAGCGCCACTTCCCCTTCAACCGGGCGTCCTTGAATTCGACAGTGAGGGGCGCCTCGCCTCGGAAGTAACCCAGGGACAACTCCCCGGGCCGGATCTCCCAGAAGCCGCCCACCCGGGCAAACTTGCCGTTCGGATGCTTCGTCACGTTGATCTGCCGCTTGTTCACCCAGTCGTAGAGCACCGCATCCTGGAAGTATGTTTCATGGGTACTGCCGAGCTTCAGCCTACCTTGGTGAACGGAGAGCCAGTTGACGGAATTGACCGACCAGCGGAAGGCCTGCCAGGCCCACTCGATCTCGTTGCGCTTCTTGCCCAGGGCCGGGTTGCACTGGTCACCGTCCCATTGGTTCAGCCGGAATTGATGCTTGTTGTTGCCGTCCATGTCGACCAGGTTCACCGCCGTATGCCAACCGATGTTGGCGGAGAACAGGGCGCCGTCCGGTGAGACACTTTCACCGCAGCCCCCGGAACGCGGGCAGGAGTACATATCGCCATCGCCACTAGCCATGTCGTAGATGGCGATCACATAGTTGTCCGTCCGTTTGACGTACTTGCCGTAGCGCGGCGTAGCGTCCATGGTCAAGGCAAAGCCGCCCGCGGCATTACGATTGAAGCGGACCACGGACTCGTCTTTCTTGGTATCGACGTTGACGCGGCGGAGAGTATTGTTACGGCTGGCGTTGCGAGCGTCCATGTAGTAGAGCCACTTGCCGCCTTCGCTGGCCGGCCACTGCAGACCGGTCACGGGCGGCTTATTGGGGTTGGGTTTCTCGTCACCCATGAAACTGATCAACTCGGTTTCAGCACCGCCATCGACACCGATCAAGGCAATCTTGCCGTTGGTCTTGGTGAAGGCAATGCGGTCGCCAAAGGGGCTGAGGCAGATATAGCCGACATCCGCGGCTTCGCGGAGCGCCCGGGCCTTGACCACCTTGTCCTTCTTGAGATCGTAACGCATCAGCTTGCCGGGCGTGCTCTGGTCGTGGATATTCCCCATCTTGCCCGCCGGCAATTCGTAGTGGACCGTCACGACAAAGCCGTCCACGGCCAGCGCGGAAGCGGTGATCAACATGAAGAGGAGTATGGGGAGGGTCAGACGGTGGAGGATCAAGGGATGGTGTTTCATTGGTACGACCTTCGTTTGTGATTCGTTCCTCAAGAGACCACCTCGTTTTCCCTATCCTCCGGACGCGTCTCCTACACTGGGCCTCACTCTACACCACCCGCGCCCAGAATCAAGCTCCTTCACCGAAACACCTTGATTCATCGCCGGCGCCGGATATACTTGAGGAATAATGGAAGGTGCGAGAATGAACCGGCTGGGAAAAGTACTGACGCTGGGCCTGGAGAAGAAGCGGGCCCGGCAGGGAAACGGCTGCGTACGTTTGGGGCGCACGGGCGTTCCAATGCAGGAGCTTAAGCAGAATGGCTGGTGATTCTACGCACGCTATCGAACGCAAAGGATTCTCAATGTACCCCGATCTCATTACACCCAGGTCTCGTCCAGGGTGCGACATATCATTGCGGACATCGGGGAGACGGATGACTTGCGAGCCCACTGGGACGCGTTTGATCAGATCAATCAGAGCTGTCGCATCAAGCTTGATAAGAATCGCTGATCATCAATACCGACACAAGGGTTAGAGGAGAATCGCCATGAACACGAATGCTGTAATCAGGTTCCGCTCGATGCCGCCGCTGGCCGGCTTTTGTCTGGGCGTGCTGCTGGCAGTTGCGGGCAGTGCGTCAGCGCTAGACGTGACAATTAACGTCAAGCTGCCATACAACATCGCGTACACGCTGGACCCAGTCAACGTAGAACTCCAGGTCAAGGGGGCCTTGCCGAAAGGGGCCTTCTGGCGGGTCTATGACATCTACAAGCGGAAGGTGGCCGGAGGACTGCTGGCAGCCGCCAAGTCGGTGATTACGTTTAAGCCGCCGCGGTATGGCTGGTATCTGGTGGCCTGTGAAGCCCAGGGCAAGGGGGTCGCCAAGTTTGTTGGCGTCACCCCGAAGTTTCGCGGGGTCCACACCCTGGCGGCCGGACAGTTGAAAGGCGGCTGGAACGATATGGCGCTGCAGGCTTTCAGCGGCTTGATGCTGGACCGTACCAACACCCATCACCAAGGCCTTGACGGGGCATTGCGAACACAAGCGAACGCGGACAAGTACGGCGTCACCCTATTGATGCAGTTCGAGAATCCGAACACCTGCAAAGCGGACCACGTGCGCCAGGCCGTGACAAAGATGAAGGGTCGGGTGAAGTACTGGGAGATCATGAATGAACCCAACTTCTCCATGAGTCCGCAGGCCTACGCCAAGCTCGTGGCCGAACTGACGCCAATCATCAAGAAGATCGATCCGGCCGCCAAAGTCATGGGGCCGGACACTTGCGGGGTAAACCTGGGCTGGAACGAACAGACCTTCCAGGCCGGCGCCGGCCAATACTTTGACATCATCTCCATTCATGACTACGAAGCGAATGAGAGTGTCGATCACTTCCACTGGATCTGGAAGATTGGTCAACTGCGACAGATCATGAAACGCTACGGTTTGGGGGATAAACCAATCTGGCAGACGGAACGCGCCATCGGCGGCGTCCGGGCCAAGCTCTTCCAGGGCCCAACCCAGGCGATCCGGATCACCCTGCAACGCGACCTGCTGCAGAGCTTCGGCGTGGACAACGATCACAACAGTCACTACTACGCCAATGTCACTGGCTATAACGATGTGCCGACCTTTGTGTTCTCAGAGTCTGGTCCGCATCCCGCCGCGTTGGCCACCCGGACCCGACACGCAATGACCTCGGCAATGGGGCGGCGCTTCGTCAGCAAGCTCGACTTTGGCGCCACCGGCAACAAGATTTTCCTTGGGTTGCTCTACAAAGGCAAAGACGGCTCCACCGTAACGTTGCGCAACCTGGGAACACTTGATCAGAAGCTGACTCTTGACGTCACGGGCGGCAATTCTCTGCAGGTTGTGGACAGTTTCGGCAACCGCCGTTGGGTCTCGGTGAAAGCCGGAAAGGCAAGCATAACGCTTGGGCAACTGGCGTCCTACGTCCTGTTGAAGCCGGGTCAGACAGTCACGCCGCCGGTCATCGATTTCGGCAACAACTTCGCTGCCGATGCCACGTTCACCTATTCGGGCGGCACCAAGAGTTCCCCGAAAATCCTCACCGATGGGGTCTTCCAGATCCATCACAACAACCCCTGGGGCCCGGCCTGGACCGGCAGCTATCCCGGGAAGGTTTTCGATGAGAAGCCCCAGACTCTTGATATTGCCTTCCCCGAAAAACGCCGTGTTGCAGCGGTGGTCATCTACGGTGTCCGTGCCGACAACCCCCATTCCGCGCTGCTTGATTATGACCTTCAGTACCATGACGGAAAGCGTTGGGTAACACACGAGAAGATTCGTACGCCCTGCCCACCGAGTGACGCATACAAGACCTACATCTGCGAAGGGGTCACCTGGTATCTGGATCACAATTTCTTTGTGCATCGTTTCAAGAAGCCGGTAACGACCAACAAGCTTCGGTTGGTGGTCCGCCGGATTACCCGCGGGTTCATGACCGACATGATTGCCGAAAAGGCTGCCGGCTGGCGCGCCTCCGGCGAGTGGCTGCCGCTCCGGGAAATTGAGGTATACGCGCCACTGCCGCCGGTTACTGTGCGGGCAAGGCTTAAGCGGCCGGTCATCCAGGGCGCCTTCACGCAGACCCCTCTGACGATCACGGTCAAGAACCGCACAGCGGCCGCGAATGTGGTCCGAGTTCGTCTGACAAAACCACCGGGCTGGTCGCTTGCCGGCGCTTCCGCCGCGTTCTCCTCGGCGACCGGAGCGAGCGTGGTGAAGACCGTCAAAATCGTCCCACCCCGGATCATCCCCGTCGGACTGACCCGGCTGCATCTTGAGTTGGTTGGTGCCAACTACAAGGTACTTGACGCGACCAACATCAGTCTGGAAGTCACTGGCCCGAACGCCCTGAGCCCTCAAGCGCCGAAGACCATCAAGCCGACACGACAGCCGATGCTCGTTGAGGTTTCAAACCTGACCGCCAAACCGGCCGCCGGCACAGTTACACTCACCGTGACCCAGGGCAGGAAGCGCTTCGGGCCCTTCAAGAAGACGTATCCGGCAATCCCCGCTTATGGCCGTGCCATGGTTGAGATTCCCGTACCCGGGCTGGATCTGCGAACGGCTGCCAGCCAGGCAGTGTACCGCATCACCGGTAATCGACTCGTGCTCACCGCCACCCAGAACCTGCCGGGAATTCGTTCCTGGCGGGTCGTTGGACCTTTCCCTAATCAGAACGGCGCCGGTTTTGCCGCGGTCTACGGGCCCGAAAAGAAGTTCGACCTGGCTGGGGCGGTTTCCGCCGCCGCCGACAAAGGCGAGTTGAAGTGGAAGGCTGCCAATACCGATCTCAAAGGGCATGTGGATTTGACGCGGCTCTTCAAGCCCAACAACAATGTTTGCGCCTATGCCGGAATCTTCGTCAAGAGCCCGAAAGCCCGGAAGGTTCACTTATCTGCGGGCTCCGACGACGGCATCAAACTCTGGCTCAACGGTAAGCTGGCAATCGCCAACAACATCGCTCGCGGCGCCTCGCCGGGACAGGAGAACAAAGAGGCCACCCTTAGAGCCGGCTGGAATGAAGTGCTGCTCAAGATCACTCAGGGCGGCGGCGGCTGGGGCTTCTACTTTGAGATTCTTGACAGTAACGGCGAGGTGGTCAAGGACCTGGTCTATGCCACAGCGAAGTGAATAGCTAAAGGAACCCGCATTGAACACCTGGACCTACGATATAGGCAACTGGTACCCGGAGGAAGCACGCATCTTCCTGGGCAACGGCTTCGCCGGCGGCAGTCTGCCCCTGAATGGACATTGCGCCCTGAATGAGAAGTTCTCCGGTACCATTGCCGGCTACTACGTCGGTGACGAGGAAATCATGCCGGGCGTGCCCCACTGGCTGAATGCAGTTGTGGAAGCAGACGGCGCTCAGCCTGCCCCGAGCTTTGTCGACTTCCATCAGAACCTGAATCTAGCGACGGGGATGTTCACGACGGCCTACACGGACAAGACCGGTGCGATCCGCGTGGAGACGGAGACGTTCTGCCACCGCGCCCATCGTCATCTGGCTCTCTACCGGATGAAGATCACTGCCCGTCGCGATGTGCATGTCAAAGTCACGCCGCAGTTGACAACACTCAACTGCAAACTGCAGCCGTCCTGCTCAAGGATGGCGGCTGGCTGCGGCTGGGTGCTGGACTTCAATGATTCCCAGCGTCCGTTGGCACAAGTGATCGACATCGAATGCCAAGGCGCTGCCGATGAACAGTTCCTTGACCAGCCAACGGCCATCGGCAAAGTTTTGAACGCCGAACTGAAGGCCAGTGAGGAACTGGTGGTGACCGTTAAAGTCGTCACCGTCATCGGCAGCGACGCGCCGGCTCAGATTCAAGAACAGTTGCGTAATCAGGCGGCAGAGACATACCAGCAACTTAAGGCCTCGCACGTTCAGGCGATGACCGATCTGTGGAGCCGTTTCGACGTTGATGCTGAGGACAAGTTTCTGGAGCGCAAGCTTCGCAGTTCGATGTTCTATCTTCTCTGCGGCTACCGTGAAGACGTGATCTGGGGCGGCGCGGCCACCGGCATCGCCAGCTCTATCGGCGGCTGGGGCGGATGCGTTTTTTGGGACACGGAGTTCTACATGTTCCCTGCTCTTCTGCCATTCCATCCCGGGTTGGCGAAGAACACCCTACTCTACCGCCACCGCACGCTCGCCGGTGCCCAATGGAATGCCGAACAGAATGGCGAGGCCGGCGCCCGGTTCGCCTGGCAGAGCAATCGTAGCGGTCGCGAACGTGCCGGCGGCTTTAGCGACGAGCGGCATGTCACCGCAGACGTTGCCTATTCTGCCTGGTGGTACGCCAACGTTAGCGGCGATGAAGCCTTCCTAAAGAACGAGGGCCGTGATCTGATTGTGGCAGCGGGCCGCAACTGGGCATCGCGCGTCAGCCATAATGAACAGGACAATCGCTATGAGATTCACGGCGTCGTCCCCCCGGACGAACACGTTCTGGACCACTATGTCGGCGGGCCGGTGAACAACTCAGCGATGACCAACGCCTATGCTGCGTGGAATCTGGCGAAGGCTGCAGAACTTAGCAACAGCGGGCTCACAGATAGTGAACGCCGGCGTTGGCGCGAGATGGCAGAGAAAATGTATCTCCCTCGCAATCCGGACCTGGACATCTACTGGGAATACGACGGCTACACTGGGCATCCGACCAAGCAGGCGGACGTCGGCCATCTCTTCTTCCCTCTTTGTGTAGATGATGACCCGGAAGAGATTCGCCGCAACATCAACTACTACGACGCGCGTGAACGGGAAACCGGATTGCTCCTGCTGCACAGCCCGTTTGTCCACGGTGCAGCCATGTCCCGGGCCGGCAGCGTTGCCGGCGTGAAGCACTTTCTCGACTTGGCCTATCGCACCCAGGTCGGCCCTTTCGAACTGCCACGCGAATCCAATTACGGTGGCATCACCTGTGTCACCTCGGCCGGCGCTTTCCTGGGGCTGGCGGTCTACGGGTTGCTCGGCATTGAGAACACCGGCGACCAACTCGACGCCCACCCCTGCCTGGCCGAGGATATCGGCAGGCTAACCATTCAGGGAGTCGGCTTTCGCGATGAACGCTATTCGGTCACCGGCGCTCCCGGCGAGACCAAAGCCGTGATTGAGAAGATCTAACCGTCCTTTGACGCTATGCGCCGAAGGTCAGGAAAGACAAAGGTCAGGAGAAACGGATTATGTCCCAGAAGTACGGACACCTCAACGATGATGGTTCCGAGTACATTATCACCACACCGCGAACGCCGCGGCCCTGGATCAATTACCTGACCAATGGCGATTACAGCGCTCTTTGCTCGCATGTGGGCGGCGGCTTCAGCTTCTATAAGGACCACCGCTATCACTCCATCCTGCGCCGGGGCGCTCACGTACAGCTCGACGACCTGCCCGCACGTCTCTGGTATATCAAGGATGAGGGCAACGGCGACACCTGGACTGCGAACCATCACCCCATCGGGGTCAGTGATACCTTTGAAGCCCGTCATGGCATGGGCTATACCACGATCCAGTCCAGTGCTAATCTGATCGACGCGCAGGCCCGGTATTTCGTGCCGCCGAATGTCGACGCTGAACTCTGGACCATGACGCTGACCAATAAGCGGGATGTCCCGGTCTCTCTCTCGATCTACAGCCTGGCAGAATTCGTCTTGGGCAATGTCAGCCTGGACCAGCATGAGAGCCAGATCATGGCCCTCTTCAATGAAGTCGAGGAAGCGAAACGAACCCTTATCCTGCGCAAGACCTGGTGGCATACGCAGAACGGCTGGGCCGAGGTCGAGGGGCACTGGCCCAAGCAAGTCTTTCTGACCACTTCGCAGACACCGACCCGCATGCTCACCGACCGCAACATCTTTCTCGGCCCCTTTCGCGGCTATCACAATCCCGCGGCCCTGGAGCCCGAGCTGCTGCCGGACGGCCCCGGAAGCGGCAAGGATCTTGTCGGGGTATACCAGTGGCGAATCGAACTGGCACCCGGTGAATTCTGGTCGACTCAGATCGCCATCGGTATTCTGCCGGAAACCGAAGACGCGGCGACGAGCACAACGTTGCTGTCGCTACAGGATTCCGCTGCCTATGAAGACGCCTGGCAGCAGACAACGGCATATTGGCACAATCTGTGCTCCGGTCTGCGCATCGCAACCCCGGACCCGCAGATTAATGCGATGATCAACTGGTGGAACAAGCTCCAGGTCATGGTCAACTTTCACTTTGGCCGTGGTCCCTCCTACTACCATAAGGGGCAGTATCCGGCGATGCGCGACAGTTGCCAGGATGCCTTTGGCGTTATGCCTCTGGCGCCGAAACTGGTACGGGCAAAACTCCTCCGCATAGCCGGCTTCTTCTTTGCCGACGGCGCCGCCTGTGGCGGCTGCAATCGCATTGACCTGCCGGAAGACCGTTCCATCAAGGTCGACCTACCCCTCTGGTTTGTCCTCGTGGTTCTGGACTATCTGCGGGAGACTGGGGATCTGGGTATTCTTGATGAATTGGTCCCGTTGATGGATGGCGGTGAAAGCACTGTCCTGGAGAAGATGCTGGCCGGTGTTGACCGGATGATCGACGAGCGCGGACCGCATGGCCTCCCCTTGATCGGTCAGGGAGACTGGAACGATGCAGCCAATGCGATCGGCACGGAGGGCCGCGGCGAAAGTGTCTGGCTGGCCCAATTCCTCTACTTCGTTATTCAGCAGTTCCTCCCACTCCTTAAGGACCGCAAATTGGCCGAACGCGTGAGCACCTACAGTGAACGCGCCGAAGAAATCCGGGAGATCGTCAATGCCTCCTGTTGGAACGGCGATTGGTACGTGCGGGCATTCAAGGATGACGGCTCACCGGTTGGCGTTAAGGGACAGGCCGAGGGCGCCATCTGGATCAACTCACAGACCTGGGCGGTCATTTCAGACATCAGTCCCCGTGCCCGTCTTGAAGCCTGCTTGGATTCTGTGGAAGCGCACATGGGAAGCGCCTGGGGCTTGACCAATCTCGCCCCCGGGTTCAGCAAACCGGACGAGACGATCGGACTCATTACGCGCTTCCGCAAAGGCTGGAAAGAGAACGCTGCAGTATTCTCTCACGCGAGTTCCTTCAATGTCGTGGCCCGGGCCCTGCTCGGCCGAGGAAGTGACGCGATAGACCTTTTCCGGCGTCTTCTTCCCCTGGGCAAAGATCCTGATCTCTATTGCATGGAGCCGTATGTCTACTCCCAGTTCGTCGTTGGCCCGGACTGCCCGGAAGAGCACGGCCGCGGCTGCTATCATTGGCTCACCGGCACCGCCGCCTGGATGCTCCGCGCCATGAGTGACTACATCATTGGCGTCCGCGCCGAATGGGATGGCATCCGCATTGCCCCGGCACTGGATCCCGCCTGGCCAAGCGTCAGCATGGAGCGCACCATCCGCGGCAGCCGCTACTGCTTCCAGATCGAAAACCCCGACGGCGTCGAATCCGGCGTCCGCACAATCGAGTTGGACGGTACGCCAATCAGCGGCACGCTCCTGCCGTTTCCAACGGCCCCGACACACGGCGTTAAAATCATCATGGGCACCCCCGGGTAAGCAACGACCTCACAATACCAATACCGATAACGAGCAAAGGGAATTGAGATATGGCATTCGCACATACTCAGGTCCAACAGCATAACGGCGTCCCCACCATTGTTGTGGATGGCCAGCCGATCCACGGCATGACCGCAACCAGTTGCGCATTCATGGACCCCAGCGTGGTTCGCGACTTTGTCGCCGGCGGCGCCGAGGTCATGATGATCTGGATCGAGATCGGCATCCACTGCTGGAACGGTCCGAGTGATTATGATTGGAGCTTTGCCGAAGAAAAGCTGGCGTACTTTGAAGAGCATTCCGGCGACAGTCTCTGGATTATGCGGAACCGACTCAGTCTCGTGGCGCCATGGTTTGCGCAGGCCCATCCGACAGAGGTCCATAACCCGCCGGACGCTGCCGGCAACAGCCAGGGCGACATCTCCGTGTGCAATATCCATTCGCCGATCTGGCGTGACCACGCGGCACAGCTTGCCCATGACTTTGCGGCCTGGCTGAAGACCACGCGCTGGGCGCCGAGGATCATCGGCTTCATGCTGAACGCCGGCGCCACGGAGGAATGGCTCGTCTTCAATACTGCCGAACTCTATCGCGGCGAGTATAATGAAGTCATCACCCGCGGCTTCCGCGATTGGCTGCGCCGGGAATACCAGAATGATGTTGACGCCCTGCAAGGCGCCTGGTCCGGTCGTGAAGTTCACGTGGTCCTGCATCAGACCGAGCCTGATCCTGACCTCAGTTTTGACAACGCCGGATGCCCAATCGGACATATCCGCAAGGGCAGTCATATCTGGGGACCCTACAGTCTTCGTGATCCGGTCTATGAACGCCCGGCCATCGACTACTATCGCTTCCTCAATGAGACGCTGGCCGATCACCTTATCGACATCTGCAAGGCCGTCAAGGAGGGCGCCGAGACCCCGGTGATCTGCGGCGGGTTCCACAGTTACCTCTGGTGGGAAACGGGCGTCTACAGCTACATTCAAGAGTACGGACACGGCCTGATCCAACGGCTCATGGAAAGCCCGTATATCGATTTCACCTCGGACATCACAAGTTACGATGTGCGCTATCCGGGTGGACCCTCCGGCTATCTTGGTCTACCGCATACGCACAACGTCAGCGGCAAACTCCACTATACGGAAGTGGATATCTGCACCATCAACCAGCTCCAGCCAGAATTCCAAGAGGCCTGGGCGGCAGCGGATACCACGAATATTCCCGCGGGAACGGCCGAGCCGGTCATTTCGGATCGCGAATGGAATTGGGCCTGCAACTATTGCGGCCGTGACATGGGCGAACAGGTCGCGGTCATTCAACGCGAGCACATGCACAACCTGGTCACCGGCACGGCCTACTGGTGGTTCGACATTCGCGAGCATGACTACCAGCCACCGGAAATTGTGACGGCCATGAAACAGCTGTCCGACATCGGCAAGCAGGCAGTCAACTGGGATCGCACTACCAACTCTGAAGTTGCCTATATCGTTTCCGAAGACACGCCGATGTTCCAGGCGGCGATGAACGGCGAGCTGGCTCGCTTCGAGTTGGAAGTCAGTCACAAACTGTTGATTGACGGCTGTAATAAGAAGTGGGGGCTGGCCGGCGTACCCTACGATGTCTATGAACTGCATGACCTGGCCAAGCCAAAGTTCCCGGGCGAGCAGTACAAGCTGCTGGTGTTCGTGAACTGTGCTCATATTTCCGAAGCGGCGGTGCCCGCCATTCGCAAATGGCAGAACGATGACCGCGTCTTCTGCTGGACCTTCGCTCCGGGCGTAACCGATTACGACGGACTGATTGCCGAACGCCACGAGGATCTTATCGGCATGCGTCTTGCTTGGCGCAACGATCGCCAGCAGATCCATGTCCTGGTTGATGGCTCGGATCATGCCCTGACCAACGGTGGCGAGGCATTGAACTTCGGGACGGAAGGTTCGGTCGGTCCGGTATTCTACGTCGATGATCCGAAGGCAACGGTTCTCGGTCACCTGCGTGACGGCGGCGAACCAGTATTCGCGTGTCGCGACCATGACGCTTGGCGCAGTGTGTATCTGGGCATGATCAACTTCGGCCCGCAACTGTTGCGCAATCTGACCGAGTACGCCGGCGCCCACGTTTGGTGCGACAGCGATGACGTGGTCTACAGCAATCGCTCCCTGCTCTGCCTGCATACGGCGACAAAGGGAACAAAAACCATCCACCTGCCGGCGCCCGCGAAGGTCACTGACCTATGGACCGGCCAGATCGTTGGTGAAGCTGTTGAAGAGATCACCATCGACATGCCGCGCTTCCGCACCCAGGCCTGGCGGACGGAGTATTGAGCATGGACAGGGACTCTGAGATTAACCCGAAAAAACAAGCCAAATGTGCCCGCCTCCCCCTCAAACACGGCGCAAAGACCGGCGCACAACTAGACGCAGAAGCAAAGCAGAAGAAGAAATGAACCGGCTGGGCAAAATACTGACGCTGGGCCTGGAGAAGAAACGGGCCTGGCAATTACCGCTGATTGCTGGATTACTGGTGCTATGGGTGAGGACGGCGGGCCGTATGTATCACGTCCACTAGTTTCTTGAAGATCCGCACGAAAAATCTGGGGCCATACTTCCAGGTTACTATTCCGAACACAATGCATAGCAAACTGCCAACACCCAGAATTACGTAAAGGGCCACAGGACTTCTTCCTTTAAGAATCGGGATGAAGACGAGAGCAACTAACACAGGCTGAATGAAAAAGCCACATGCAAGCATCCGAACGCCGATTTTAATCATCTTTTCCATGTTAGGGCAACACTTTTCGCCAATCGCTGCATAACGTGAACTACCCTCACCCTACACCACCCGCGCCCAATATCAAGCTCCCTATTGAAACACACTTGACTCATCCCTCGCATTCCCTCACTTCGACCATCCTTTGAGCCTATACAGGATTAGTCCAAAAATGTGCTCATCCTGTTTCCGCCAGGCTTCCACCCGCCACCGCAGACAACGCCAGTTTTCTGTCCCGATCTTGCTCATGTGCGAGGAAAAAACTGGGACTTATTCGGGACTCGGTGTTTTGGTGAAAAATTAAGGGTCTTGTTTTAGCCCTGTTACAACACCAAAAATGGTGGAGGCGGGGGGAGCCACTACCCGGATGCCATAACTATCCGCAACATGAGACAGTTCCGCAACTTACTAGACCTGGTGTGACGCAACTGTGACTCCATATTGGCACATAATGTACCGAATTCACGGCACAGTCAAGTCACACCTGCAAATTATTCACGATTTTTGCGCCGTGCTTCCGGCGGCGAACGTCAGAAAGCAGGCAGGGCTGAGACAGTGTCAGGCAGTCGGCCGGCGGGAGGGGCCCCGGAGACCTTTGAGGATACCGATCGCCTCGGCGATATCAGAAGAGCTACACTTCTTGCTCCCCAGGAATTCTTCGACCTCGGCCAAGACAACGCGCCATTCCTCGTCAGATGCTTCCGAGATCACCCTCGGCAGGCGGCTGCGGGCCTCGGCCTTTTCCCATTCGTCAAGGTCATCAACTGAGTTCTCCGGCATCTGTTCTTCCCTCTCTGTGAGGAAGTTAAAGGCTGCCGCTCCGGGACCAAATGCTCCTGGATGCGTGTTTCGTAGGCTCTTGCATCGTTGGCAATCACAAAGAGGGTCATACGGGTGGAACGTACGGCGATAGTTAGAGCTCTGTACGGCATAGCGGACATTGACAGGCCGCCCGGAAGCCCGTGTATCCTTCTTCTTGCATGTACTGGAACAGTACAACAGACCTTTCTGGAGATACTTCTCTGGCACCAGCTCCCCACATCCGGGCCGAGCACAAATCCTAGCTTTGTCCTTATCTGTCACGGACACCTCTTCTCTTTCGGTTCTATCCCCATAGCCCCTGGCGCGATACAGGGGAAAGGCCACAGGGAATCCAACAATACAGTCAAGTTACGGTTCTGTAACTTGGCGATCCTGCCGCCTTTGTCAAGTTGCCGACGGAACTTTTTGTGCACCTGGCTCTGCCCAGCGCTCAAGCCGGCAGCCGCTTCCCGTTTTTTTAGTTAATTGTGGCCGGTTTCGAGTTATAACATACATGTAACCGGGCCTATCCGTTGGCGCTTGCGGGGGTGGCTAGATTTTATCACCCGAACCGAGAAAGGAGGCTCATCATCGCACCGAACTATCATTTCTACTGTCCAGGTTGCAGTTGGGGCTTAACGCGGCACCAGCTTCGACTTTATCACTGCTGTCCTTGCTGCGGCCGACTGCTCCGGGCTGACCTGGCCCAGCGCGATTCCCGTCCCAACCGACATCCTGCTTCCGCCCGCCAGTGGCTGAGTCTGCCTGACCTCGATTTTGCGCGGCTCCAGGATTTCAATCACCGGCTGCAAACTTGGGCCGCCGCGCATCCGCGGCAGGCGTTCGCCGCCAGCATCGGTGTTGCAGTAGCCGGCGCCGGACTAATTGCCGTCACGCCAGCCGTGCTCGCTGCTGGCAGCGGTGTCACCGCCTTTGGTATCGGCCTGGCCCAGGCCGGGGCCGTGCTCGGCGGCATTTGCGTTGCCATGGGCGTGCTCGACCAGAATGCCAACACTGTTTATGTCGCGCTCAAAGGCTTCGGCGCCGTCATAATTGGCGGCGGCGTACTGGCCGGGGTGGGCCTGGCTCTGCAAGGCGCGGGCCTCCTGCTCGCGATTGGGAGCGGGATTATCACTCTGGGGGCCATTTGCCTGGCGCTGGCCGCCGCCCGGCGGCTGTATCGCCAGTCCGGAAACGAAGAGCTGGCCCAAGCTGTCCAGCAGGCAACAGCCAAACTGAAATCCGAGGTCGAGCACCACGGCCTGGACCCCGATGCGGTCCCGGTCATCCTGCTCAATCTTGAACAGAAGGAGAGACGATGAAGAGAAACCAAAAAAACCATGATCGATTCAGCCGCATCACCGAGATCCTGCTCCAGCCGGATGCCGCTTTCTTGGCCGGCGCGTTGCTGGGCGCGCTGGCGCCGTTGGCCGTTCCGCTCGCCGCAACGGCCATTATTGGCTACCGGTTGTGTCGGCATGGGTTGGCGCCGTTGCTTGATTTGGCGACGCCGAAACCCAAACCTGAAGATGCCGGCGAGGCCACGGCCATTGACGGCTGACCCGTGCCCGCCGCCAACTTGAAGACGAACGACCACGAGAGGCACCGCCAAGCGCCCGGGCCGGTGGGGCCGTTGATCAGGTTCATACCTGGTTGATAGGTCTCACCGGCCCTTTTATGCCAACGCGAAGAGAAGGAAGAAAAATGGTCAAAGTCACTTACAGCGACCGTCATACTGAGGAATATCCGAGTGCAGCAGAAGCTGAGCAAGCAATCCTGGCAGTCTTTGCCGGCAGCGAGGGTGCAGTCCTGCCAGAGCAAGCCCGAGAGCTCGATGACGTCGGTGAACACTTGCGTGACCTGGGCTGCAATTGGCGAGTGCAACTGATTGCACTGGATGATTGAAGCAGCCTGTCAGCCCTGGCATATCCCATAACCGCAGTTATATTCCGCGTAACACGTTGTTCGTTTTCGCTGAAGCTTCCGTTGCCTTGACCGCAGGCGCGGATGAGCGAAACAGACAGCGTGTCTTTTTATTTCCACCCTTTCCCCTTGGAGAAACACCATGACCGTCAAAGCAATCCTGGACTTGGCGAACGCCGGCTATCCGGACGGTTTTCTGGCCACGATGTACGATGACGAAGGCAAGGAAGCCACCGATGCCGACAAACAGGGCGATACTCTGGCCTTGTTCATCGTCCGTGAGCTTATCGAAACCTACGATGCCGATGCCGGCGATGCCGAACAACTCGCCACCGCCCGCCAAACACTCGAAAGAGCGGCGGCGGATTTACAGGGCGTAATCGAAACACTTTCTAACTGAAAGGGAATCATCATGGGATTGACCGTGCACTATAAGTTCAAGGCCGATATTACCGAGAAAAAGGCCCGCGAACAGGTCGAAGTCTTGCGCCAGCGGGCGCTTGACCTGCCGTTCAAGGAAGTTGGCGAACTGGTCGAACTGCAGGACAAAAACTGCGACCATAGACAGGACGAGAAAGATGATCGCAATGCCTGGCTGAAGATTCAGGGCGGCGCCTGGGTTGAACTGGGCGACGGCCGCTCGACGAGCGTGGCCGCCAAGCAGATAATCGGTTTCACCGCCTGGCCTGGCGAAGGCTGCGAATCAGCTGAGATCGGCCTGGCCAAGTATCCGCAGACCATCAGGATCGACGGCAAGGTCTTCAAGGTCGAGCAGGCAGAGAGCGGCTGGAGCTGGGGCGCGTTCTGCAAAACCCAGTATGCTTCCGACCCACGTTGCGGCGGCGTGAAGAACTTCCTCCGCTGCCACGTTACCCTGATCAAGCTGCTCGACGCTGCCAAAGAGCTCGGTATTCTCGATGAGGTCCATGACGAGGGCGGCTACTGGGAAAAGCGCGACATCGAGGCCTTGGCCAAAGAAATCGGCGAATGGAACCAGATGCTCGCGGCCTTTGCCGGGCAGTTGCAGGATGCGCTGGAAAACACCGGGCAGCCTGACGGTTTGAGCCTGGAAGCGCCGATTCTCGAGTTTCCGGATTTTGAGCATCTGGAAGCCGAAGGCCGGAACCCGCCGAAAAGCGCTTGATCCGCCAGAGGATGAAGCACGCATGGCTGACCAGGCCGAAAACACCAATTGCCTGGCTGGCTTCAAATATCCTGACTGCGGCCGCGCCGGCAGGGCGAAGGATTTTCGCTTGCCAGCCATTCAAGGAGGAGCAACATGAGTTTGGAGCTAACCTTTGATTTGCGAATGCCCTTGCGCCTGTATCAGCTGGCGGAAATCGCCGAGGCGCAGGCGACGCTACGGAAAACCAAGGGCCAGGGCTATACCTGGAAAGCCAGCGGCCAGAATAACTGGCTGGAGAAAGGCTTCTCGCTTAGCGATGCCCTCGGTCTGGTGGTTCTTCCCAAGGGACTGCCCGAGCTAATCGAACTGCCGGACGATACTCCCGCCGCCTGAGCCAAAAGGGCGGGAATGAAGCCAACTAACCGGGGATCAAAGAACCCCACGCCAAGGAGCTAACCCTATGAACGACGAAAAACTCATCACTGTGCCCGTTGCCGAAGGCTCGTGGGCCATGGGCCGCAACGGCGGCCGGGACATCGGCGAAATCACGGTCCGACTGGTGGCGCCGGCGGATAA
>SDBT01006629.1_pt1 | contig 19152 bp, 18 predicted proteins | sample 2277101 | NCBI WGS metagenome assembly SDBT01 (sample SAMN10404973, study PRJNA504765) | marine sediment metagenome | isolation source: marine sediment core GS10_PC15, 103 cmbsf | place: Arctic Ocean: Southern Knipovich Ridge | collected 2010 | reverse complement strand
TTAAACATTTATCTTATAATCCTTTTAAGGGCCAAGAAGTACCAAAGGATATGCCTCTGGAAACCAAATATCCGGTTTTTGATACTTTATGCCGGATTGGAATCACTTCGGTAATACCATTAATTGATATATTGAAATCACCGGCCACCGATGACAACACACCCGAACGTTCCGGGGGTGCCGACCTCCCCACCTGTTGCGGTTGAGGATGCGTCGAGATACACACACCCCGGCTACGCCAACCGGTATCCACCGCTGCAACCGCCCGCCGGCCGACAAGCCCAACTACCGCCCGACACAAGGACAATGCCACCTTACGGGCGTACGGCCACGCCACCGCCGGGCAGGATGCCCCCGTCACCGGCGACAACCGGGGCTTACCGCAGCGTGACAGCCCCGACTTCAACCGCCCAATCCCCGGCAGCCAGCCCACCGTTCGGCCTGGACGGCTATTGCCCGGTCGAGCTGGCCGACAATCGCCAATGGAAGATTGGCAACCGTCAATGGGGTGCGCTGCACGAAGGGCGAACTTACCTGTTTGCCGACGAATCGCAGAGACAGAAGTTCCTGGCCAATCCCATTCGATATGCACCGGTAATCTCCGGCGACGATCTGGTGGCCGCCATAGACCAAAGCCGGCGCATGCCCGGCCACCGTTCGCACGGCGTCTACTTCGATAACAAAGTCTATTTGTTCGTCAACGAGGCCAACCTGGAGAAGTTCGCCAAGAACCCGAAATTCTACGTGAACTCAAAGGTAGTGGGTAGTGGGCAGTGGGCAGTGGGTAGTTAGCTGTCTTCTACCATCCGTGCCAGCCTGACGACTTGGTTGCGAACCGCTTCCAGATCGGGATTCAGACGCAGCGCCCGGCGGAAACTCTCCAGCGCCGAGATGGAATTTTCCAACTCCAGATAGGCTTGGCCCATCGTCGTGGCGGCCACAAAATGATAGGGATTGATCTCCATCGCCTGGTGACAGTCGCGGATCGACTCGGCAAACTGGCCGAGATTGAATCGAGCGACCGCCCGTTGGTTCCATGCCTCGGCAAACCAGGGTGCATTTTCGATCAATCCACTTGCCCGGCGAACGGCTTCCTCGTATTGCTGGGCGGCGTTCAGGCGAACGATCACGCCCAACTGCTGGCGTTCTTCTTCGTTTCCAGCCCTCGTCCAAACCGAACGGATCCCGTTCTCGGCAATCGTGCGAACGATGCGATCTTCATCCAGCATGGCCCTGCCGAGAGTGTGGTTCATGCTGTAGTCGCCGACGAAACCCAGCGCCAGCACGGCCGCCCGGCGGACTTCGCTGCTGTAGTTTCTCGCCAGCCGCCGGAGCGTCCCTTGGGTATATCGCTGGGAAATCGTGGTGATAAACGCGGCCGAATCCTGCATGTCCAGATAGTGCTGGTAGAGTTCGGACAGGCACGGAGTTCGGGGGTTCTCGTTACTCACGCCGGTATCTCCCACAGTCTCGAATATGTAATATGGGGTAGCTGCCCGCCAGCCGGTTCCACCTACAGGCTGCGACGGCGGACGTTGGCAGCAAGGCAGAAGGCCTAACATCGATTGTAACCAAAAACCCCCGGGTATAGCAACGAAAAAGTCTGCCTATTGTCGCGTTTTGCCGTTGCCGACCGCACCGGTTTGACCGAAAATATGGATATCTGACGGTAATTGCGGCTGTGGATGGACCGAACCGATGAAATCTCACGCCCTGTTCGACCTGAGAAGACGACGAACCGCCATCGCGGCAGTGCTGGCTGCGGTCACTCTAGTGGGGGTGCTGCCGGCCATCGCCGTCGGGGCAGGCAACTGGCTCGTTTCCGCCGCGCTGCAGAAGCAACTCCGTCGGGAAATCAGCGTGGTCTGGGTCGGCACCCCGTTACGGCGCGCGCTCGACGGGCTGTCGCAGACCCGACGCGTGGCCGTACTGATCGACCGCCGTGTCGACCCGGACCAGAAGGTCGATCTGAAACTCGACGAAGTTCCGCTGGGGGCGGCGCTGCGCGACGTTGCCCGAAGCCGCGACCTGGGCGTCTCGGTGGTTAACACGGTAGTCTATTTCGGCCCGCCCCGCGTCGCCAGGCAGATTCGCACGATTGCGGCGCTGCGCACCGAAGAAGTCCGCCGCTTGCCGCCGACGGTCACACGAAAGTTTCTGCTGCCCGGGCGAATCGCCTGGGACGATTTTGCCACGCCCGGCGAGTTGCTCCAACGGTTGGCCGACGAAAACCGGCTAACGCTACTGGGCTTAGACCGGGTACCACACGATCTCTGGGCCGGTGCCGACCTGCCCCCGCTGTCTCTCGTCGAGCGAATCACGCTGATCGCAATCCAGTTCGACTTGACGTTCGAGGTCTCACCCGACGGGCAAACCGTGCGTTTGGTTCCCATGCCCGACGAAGTGGCGCTGGTCCGCAGCTATCCGGGTGGCTCGAACCCACAGGCCACGGCCAAGAATTACGCCGAGCATCTCCCCGGCAGCAAGGTCAAGGTCGTCGACCGTCAAATCTACGTCAAGGGATTGCTGGAAGACCACGAGCGGATCGCCACGCTGAACCGCCCGTCGCAACGTCCGGTCCGTCCGTCGGCTGGCAACATGGGAACGACCCGCATTAGCAAGATGTCGTTCCGCAACGTGCCGGTCGGCGAGGTGTTCAAGTTCCTGGGCCAGCATCCCAAGTTGAAGCTCGATTTCAGAATCGACCAGAAAGCCCTCGATAAAGCGGGCGTTTCGCTCGAACAACGCGTCTCGGTGGACGTCAAGAACGTCAGCGTCGACGAACTGCTGCGGGAGGTCGTTAAGAACTGTCGGCTGAAGTACGTCCTGCGAGGCAGAGTTGTAGAGATCGGCCCCAGGCAATAAGGGCTCGTCCGAATGTCGCCTTTCGGTTGAATGTCGCCTTTCGCTCCGCGAAAGCAGCGCACGACTCACGCTACTTTCGCGGAGCGAAAGGCGACTCAGGCCAGCAGATTGCCGAGTTCCTCGCCGATCCGCTTCTCGATCATGCCGCGGACCATCATCGCCGCCAGCGGTACCTTGGCGTCCATCTTCACGGCAGCCTCCCCGACGGTCACAGTGCCGGAGACCTTCATCCCCACGGCCGTGAAAGCAAACGACAGTACGGAGTCGTTCCACTCCTGTTGCAGATCGCCGACCTGCGACCCGTAAGCGGCCGTCACGAGGCCGAATTTTTCTTTCAGTCGCCGGGCGGCTTCCTCCTGTCCCAACGTGTGCGGGGTTTCCATCGTGATGTGAGGCATCGGTGGGCTTTCCTTATCGAGATCGGCGGGCTTTTCTTGACAAAACGGGGACAGATAACGTCAGCATACCGCAATTGGGCCGTCGCGTGAAGGGCCCGGTAGGCCATAGCAACGGCCTCGCACCGCTGCCAATCCGACCGCGTCAATCGCCCCATTCGCTAGAACCGTCACCGGCCCGGTCGTATCCCCCCGGTGTCCGCCGGAAGGGTCCGTCTTGACGTAGAGTTCAGGGTAGCATCAGCGAAATCGGAGTGGGACATTGATTTCCTACATTATCATTGTAACCATGTTGAACGTTTGTCTCGGGTTCGGCGTTGCCGTCTACCTCGGCCGACGATACCACGAGTTGCTCACCGATGAAGAACCGTGGGAATCCATGCCGTTCGGCGACTCGCTTGACCCGATTTCTTCGGAACCGGCCGCCGAGTTGGAGTTGGGTGACACACAGATGACCGACGTCACCGAACCCGACGTCACCGAACCCGAGCCATCGGCAACAGATACGACACAGCCGGAACCGGAAGAGTTGGCGACGGAATCGGAACCAACGGCAGCCGAGGCAGAAGCGACCCAGCACGAACCGGAGGAACCGGAAACGACCCAAACCGAAACGATGGACGTTGACGAGAAAGAGACGAGTCAGCCGCCGCCCGAAACCGATCAGGCTACGCCCGAAACGACCGAGCCGGCGAAGACCGGGACCGACGAGGCTACGTCGGAGTCTGCCGCAACGTCGTCGGCTCCGGTAGCGACCGACGCCGAAGACATGGTGGAAACCGACGCTGCCGGAACCGGCATTTCGGAAAGCGACGCCACGGAAGCCGACACTACGAAGGGCGAAACTACAGAACCAGATACCACGGAACTCGACGCCACAAAACGCGAAACTGCGGAACCAGAGATCACGGAACCCGACGCCGCAAAACGCGAAACTGCGCAACCAGAGATCACGGAACCCGACGCCGCAAAACGCGAAACTGCGGAACCAGAGACTACTGAGTCCGAGACTACCGAGCCCGAGACGACATTATCCGCCGAGACTGCCGAGCCCCCCGCCGACGAAACGGCCGGACCGGAGGAGGCGCCGGAGCCCTCGCATCAGAAGGGTTCTACGGCCGTGGCCGCCACAGCGCTGAAGATCAATGTGGAGGAGTTCCAGGATCAGTTGACGGAGTTATGCGACCAACTGCGGGAACAGACGGAGGCTCCCGAGGCGAGCGAAGTTGAGACCTGCCTCGACTCCTTGTCCGCCGCTACCGACGAATACCTCGAAAACTGCAAGCATCCCCAGGCCGCCCTCGAGCAGTTGCACCAAGAGCCGGAACTCGAGGGGGTGGGCCAAGAAGTGCAGAAGGCCATCCGGCAGCACGACGAGCAGGCCGAGAACCTCAATGCCGCCGTGGCCTCGCTGGACCGGCAAGGAGATCTGGCGGAAGGCTGCCGGAACATCATCGAGAAATCCGACGAGCTACTTTCTACCGGCCATCAACTCCGCGACAAGTTGGACGAGGTAGCGGCGAAGATTGCCGAGAGCGAAGGAACCGCGGACCAAACCGACCCGGCGGCCAGGACCGATCCGCAGACGGGGCTGTTCAACCGCGCGGGTCTGGAGGCCTACCTTGCCGAATGGTGGGAAAACGATCCCGAACGAACCCGGCCGCTGGGCGCCGCCGTGATCGACGCCGACGAGTTTGCCGCGGTCAACGCGCAGTTCGGATACAAGACGGGAAACCAGATGCTCGGCGCGGTTGGCAAACTACTGGAGACGGAGATCGACGCCGGCGTCGTTGTCGCCCGATTTTCCGGACAACGGTTCTTTCTCCTGTTTCCCGACGGCGACGCCCGTGCCGCAACCAACGGCGTGGAAAAGGTCCGGCAGATGATCGCCAAGGCCCGCTTCCTGCACCGCGACTCGGAAAGCCGTCTTACGGTCAGTTGCGCCTCGACGATCGCGATTCTCGACGACACGTCGGCATCGCTGATCGCCCGGGTAGAGACGGCCTTGCAGGAAGCGAAACGATATGGACGCAATCGTACCTTCCTTCACGAGGGAGAGTATCCCGCACCGGTCGTTCCCCCACAACTCACACTCGATGAGCGACAGATCACGTTGTAGTACCATTTCCGGGGCGGAAACGGTTTCATCCTGACGGACGCAAGGACCATGAATCAATCGACGAAACAGACCGCCGTTACGACGGACATCGGCCTGCCGGTGGCCTGCCGGTGGCCTCTGTGCCACGCTCGGCAAGTTCGGCGAAGCGCGATCCGCTCATACGCCAGCAGGCCCTGGTGGCGATGGGCCGCCGAGCGGTCGCCTCGCCCGAGCAGTCGACCGTGCTGCTGCAAGACGCCGCCGTCCTGACGGCCGAAACGCTCGATGCCGACTACTTCAGCATCGTCGAGATTTCGCCCCGGGACGGCTCCCTTGCAATGCTATTGACAAACGTGAAGGATGAGGATGGCCAGTCGCATCTGACAACCACGGCCATCGACCGGGCGGATGCGAGTTGCCTGACCGCACACTCGCTGGCTGCCGAGTACAGGCAGAGCGATCAGTTGCGCCAGACGATCCTATCGATATCGACAGAGAGTCGCCGATCTCGTCGACGGCGTGTTGCCGAAACTGGCGGATTTCAGGGAGGTGTTCTGCAGCGACATTTCCGCGGGCGGATTCTCCTTCCTAGCCGAGAGTACACCAACGTTCGATACGCTTGTGGTGGCCCTGGGGATCTTCCCGAATGTCACTCATGTGACCGCGCAGGTCGCCCACGTCACGCAGGTCGAGCGAGATGGAAAATGCATGTTTCTGGTCGGATGCAACTACACCGGGCGGACGAAATACTGACCGGATTGCCTCCACTGGGCGAATTGCTTGCCACCTTCCGGCGGGGGGGGGACTTTTTCGTGGCGGCACGTCGCTTCGGTGAGTATAATGGAGTTGGTGCGGCCGGTAAGCCGACGCCTTCGCTGAGGGCATCTAAGCCGACGTTCGTAATGACGGTTTGCATTGTGGTAGGCTGATAGCCGGTCGCGTGGAGGAAAAGCTGTGCCTAACGACGAAGCCGAAACCCCCGATTTCACCAATCTCGACTTCTCCGCCGAAGGTTCGGACGAGGCCAACGGGTTGGACGATATCAACCTGACCCCGGAGTCCGAGGATCTAGGCGACCCAGTGGACGACCTGCCGCCGCAGGCCGGGGGAACCGACCAGCCGGAACCATCGGGTGGTGACGTTACTGGGAGTGATGCTGAGCTACTCGACGTGCTCGAACAGGAAGAAGGGGCCGAAGGTGAAGAAGAAGGCGAGGAGTCGACAGAAGAGTATGAGCGAGAGGGCTTTCTGACGCGGCTCGGCCAAACCAGCCCCTACACGGTGATGCTCGCAATGGCGCTGGTGGCGGTTCTGATTGCGATCACCTGCCTGTTTCTGGAATTGAAGCTGTACGACTTCGACATCAAGGCCGAGGGCGGACGCCCGCCCAGTACAGCTACCGAGACCGTTCACCCCGCACCGCCCAACACGACCGCCATGGCCTGACCGGACGGCGTCCAGTTGACCACCAGGGCCGGCGCGGCCGACGAGAAAACCGATTTTCCGTCGATGATCCGGATCGGACAATCGGGGTCTTTGCGTTCGTAGTTGAGCGTGGCTGGCACCGCACCGGCTTCGCCCCCCAGCACGCTGACGGCCATTTCTACGGCCCCGCCGGCTGCCCCCAGGTTGCCGAAGTAGCTCTTCGGCGCCGTCACCGGAACGTTCGGCACCGTCGCAGACAACGCACGGGCTTCCATCTGATCGTCCTCGACGGTGCTCAATCCGTGGGCGTTGACGTGCCCCAGACCGTCTTTGCCCAATCCGGCCCTTTCCAACGCCAACTCGACCGCCCGGCAAATCCCCGTGCCCTGCAAGCGTGTTCCGCGCCGTCGCGGCTCGCAGGTGGTCGACCATCCCAAGAGCGTCGCTAGCACGTTGGCCCCACGCCCGCGGGCATGGCGGCGGCTCTCGATAACGAACGTTGCCGCTCCCTCACCGAAGACCTGGCCGTTGCGGTCGGCGTCGAACGGGCGCATGACGGCAGCCGGGTCGCGATTCCGCGGCGAAAGTATCCCCATCACGCATCGGCGCGTGTAGTCGAACGGGTCCATTTGAGAGCTTGCCCCGCCGGCAATCATCACGTCGGCCCAGCCCCGCTCGATCACCCGGGCCGCCTCGCTGATGGCTGCCAGACTTGACAGCTCGGCGTGGTGGATCGTGTTGTTCGGACCGCGGGCGTCCATCTCGATAGAAACGTGCGAGGTGACCATGTTCGGCAGCACGCGGAGAAAACCCAACGGAAAGCTGGCTGCCATGCCGCCGGTGCCCCAGCGGTCGAAATTTAGCCGGCCGTCCACCATACAAGCCCGATAGGTCTCGACGCTTTCGTCCAAAGGCGCACAAATCCGGTCGGCTCCGAGCACGACCCCTAATCGCTCCGGATCGACTGCACCGACGTCGAGCCGGGCGTCGCGTCGAGCGAGCACCGACGCCACGACCCCGAGTTGGGCGTCGCGGCACATTACCTTCAGAGATTTCCGGTTGGCAACGTGCTCTGTGGCGTCAAAATCGTGGATTTCCGCCGCAATCCGCACCGGCAAAGCCGCGGCATCGAACGCGCGGATCGGCCCCACGCCGCTGTTACCGTGCTGAAGCGATTTGCAGAAAGCGTCGCGACCGATCCCGATCGGGCTGACCACGCCGACGCCCGTGATAACCACTTCCGTCTGCGATACCATCAATCGGCCAACTCGAAAACATCCTCGTCTTCCTCGTCGTCGGCGTCCTTGGCGCCCCCTTCTCTGGGTGCAGCCACGTCGTGGGCCTTCTCCAGACCGGCCATTTTCTTCATCGCATGGCCCGAAAACGGACGCTTCAGAAACGCCATCCAAGCGTCCGCCGAACCCATCCCCCCGCCGGCCAACTTGTGAAACATGACCGTCACCAATTCCCAACCCTCTTTCCCCAAATCATTCAAGTCGTTGATCAGGAAGCCCTCGGTCTTCCTCGTAATCTCAATGTACTCCCACTTCTTCCCGCTTTCCGTGACTTCGCTGGTCGACATCTGATATCCCCTATGTAGGACTTGCCGAACGAAACACAACCGCGTGAGCCCAATGTAGCGTACCAGCCGATGCGAAACAAGAGGCTTACCCCCTATCCGAGTTGGTTGCGCAGTGTGGAAGTCGTTTTTTCGACCCGTAAACGACTTCGCGGAATCGGCTGCGGCAACTATACCGTCAGTCCCAGATGGGTTTCATCTTCCAGACGTTCAACTTCTGGAGTTTCGCTTTGTTGTCGAGTGCGAAGACTTTCAGTGCCCTCGCATCGGACGGGGGGAATACGCGGGCCGTTTGGGCGCAACCGTTGACGTATACCTCGACAATCGAGCGATCCAGGAACACGCGTATCGTCACGGGTTCGCCCGGTTTGAGATAGGACGGCTGCCATAGATCGTTGATGCCGAATTGGCCGCTGGAGGGGTCGAAAGCGATCGTTGCCGCCGCCTTACCGTCGGCGGCCACTCGAAGTTCAAGCCCGAATTGTTTATCGTCGGCCGGATCGAACGTGGCGATGATCTCCAGCGCGTCACCCTCGATGTGTTTCAAGAGATTCGGGTCGCTCACATCGGGGAACTCGAAGTGTTTGCCACGAAGCGATTCGATTTCCGGAACCGGGTGCTGAAGGAGCCGATCGCCGCCGAGTGTGAGCACCCGAGGTATCGAGTGTGCCCCTTGCCAGTATGGAACGGTTTTCGTCGGCGATGCCGTACCGGTTACCCAGCCGTGCATCAACTGACGCCGGGTTCCGCCGAGGCCCTTGTCGTCGACCATATTGACGTTGAAGCTGTAGTAGGTGCCCCTGTCGATCATCTTGGGGGCCGTATCGTCGGGCGTGAAGAGCATGGCGGTCTCGTCGTACGAGCCGATCCAATACGGGTTGCCGCTGCCTACCAGCAAGACGTGCTTGCCGCTCAAGGGGATCAGGTACGGCAGTTCCCAGTAGCCGCCCCTCTTGATCGACGGCGCGATGTTTTTCCTAAGGGTCCATTTGACGAGATCGGGCGACGTCCAGAGCATGGCGGCGCCTTGTCGATTGTTCCCTTCGGTGGCTCCGCCGATGAGTTGTTGTCAGGTGTCGCCCTGCTTCCAGACGAAGCCGTCCCAGTGGACGGGCGAATTCTTGTTGGGGCGTTGGGCGTTGTCCATCACCATCTTCTTCTCGAAGGTGAGCCCGCCGTCGCGGCTGCGAGCCAGCATACCGTATGTCTCGCGGTGTCCGGCAACGTTGCCCGTGTACAATGCACACAGATCGCCGTTGGCGTCGACGACCGTGTTGCCCGAATACACGCCTTGTCGATCGTAAGGCGTGTCGGGCCAGATCGCCACCGGCCAGTCGACCCAATGCACCAGATCGGTGCTGACGGCATGCCCCCAACAGCGTTTGCTCCGCCGGCCGTCGACGATAGGATCGAACTGGTAGAAGAGGTGATACTTGCCGCGATAGTAGATTGGGCCGTTGGGATCGTTGATCCAGCTTTCGGGGCCGGTGAAGTGATAAATGGGGTAGTGCGGATCGTTTTCGATCATCCACCGACGAAGCTTTAGGGCGGCTTGGGAGTAGGTATCGAGGTCTTTGCTCTCGACCACGTTTCGGAAGCCCGCTACCGGCTCCGCCACGTCCGCGCCATTAGCCGTTGCTCCAAACGCAAGACACGTCAGCGCTAGGAGGGTGAGAACTGTCTTCATCGTTAGTCTCCGATTAGAGGCTTGTTTGTTGTTCAAAGTGGAAGCGGGGAGTGGAAAATGGGGACTGGCTCCGAGCCGCCGCAGATGCCAAACTCGCGGAAAAACGTTGCCGGCTCGGTGCCTGTCCCCTTTTTCCACGGCCGGCTCGGCCGTGACCGTCGCGGCCGGCAACAAGCACGCAAGCAGCAGCATCGCGTATGCTTTCATCGACTAACTCCCGATACACTGGCCGCGCAGGACCAGCGTGAAGATGTAGGGCTGCATGTCAGTTCTCCTCGCCAATATAGCAGAAGTGCAACGGCAACGCACCTCTCACAAAGCCGCGACCGGTGGTCGCGAACGGATATGGTCGCGAACAGACTTGGTCGCGGGGGTGAACTCCACGGATTGCTGTGGGGCTTAGACTTGGGCGCGACCACCGGTCGCGGCTTTGTGAGCACGGGACAGGAGTTGAAACGTTTGCTCGGTCGCGCCGAGTTGGCCGCGGATCAGGTCGCGGGCGCGGGTGCCTAGGGCCTTTGCGTGGGCGGGGTCTTCGAGACAGCGGCGGACGAAACGGGTCAGGTCGGCGGCGTCGCGGACCACCACGGCGGCGTCGCGGTCGAGCATCGCGGCGACCACGTCGCGGAAGTTGCGGGTATTGGGGCCGAACGAGACGGCGGCGCCGTAGGCGGCCGGTTCGATCATGTTCTGTCCACCGCGGTCACCCAAGCTGCCACCGACGTACGCGATCTGTGCCGTCCCCCACCATGCACCCAATTCACCCACCACGTCGACCAGCAACACGCGGGCATCTCGCGCTCCCATCAGCGAGCCGCCGGGCTTGTCCCGGCGCTTTTCCTGGGGTTCTGTAAGCGCGGGGATAAACCCCGCGGCTCGCGGTTCTTCTAATGCCGTGCGACGCTGCCAGGGTAAACCGGATTCGTCCAGCAATCTGGCGACGGCTTGGAAGCGGTCCGGGTGGCGGGGGACCAATACGAGCCGCAGCTCGGGCCAGGACGGGCTGAGTTGTTTGAAGACCTCCAGCGCCACGGCCTCTTCGGGTTCCTGCGTGCTGCCGGCCAGCAGAACCACGTCGTCGTCGGCAAAGCGGGCCAGTTCGGCCAATTGCCTCGTGAGCGGATTGTTGCGATCGGTTTGGGCCCCGTCGTATTTCATCGAACCGGTTACACAGATCGATTCCGGTCGGGCGCCCAAGCTGCGGAACCGGTCGGCGTAGGTTTCGTCCTGCACGGCCACGACGTCGATCTGCCGCAATAGCCGGGCAACTAGCGGCCTGATACGCCGATAGCCGCGGAAGCTGTGTTCGCTCAGCCGACCGTTGACGACCGCCACCTTCGCACCGCTTCGCCGGGCCGAGCGAATCAGGTTCGGCCAGAGTTCCAGTTCGACAAGCACGAGCAGGTCGGGCCGAATCCGCCGCATGGCCGCGCGGACGGCCCAACTGAAATCCAAGGGGCAATAGAAGACGGTCAACTTAGAATACTTTTTGCGAGCCAGCGCCATGCCGGTGGTGGTCGTGGTGGAGACAACGCATTGCCAATCGGGCCGGCGACGTTGGATCTCGCGGATCAGGGGTGCCAGCAGATTGACTTCGCCGACACTAACCGCGTGCAGCCAGACGCAGGTTTTGTCCGACGTCCGCCGCGGGACCAGCCCCAGAAACTTTGCCGCGTACCCTTCGCGATACTTCCCCTTGCTGACGGCCGCCAGAACCAGCCACGGTGAGGCCAGCAGCAACAGCAGCAAGTAGCAGAAGTTCAGCAGATAGGGCACGTGGGGATTCCTTTCCCGTGTCGTTAGTATCGTGTGGTCGGCGACGTTACCACGATCGTGTCCAGAAGGCATTCACGATTCGTGGAGATCGACCTGCTCGCAACCTTCCTCAATCACTCGGCGCATCTCGTCGGCCTCTTCCGGGCTCAATGTACCGGCGAAGCGAAGCAACTCCTTTCCGGGTACGCCTTTGGGCTCCGGGGCGGCCAGTTTTTCGGCGAACTGAAGCACCTCGCGCTGTTGGTCCGGAGAGAGTGCGTGCATTCGCTTCCGGAGTTGATTCTCCACGTTACCATCCAACATGGATCTTTCCTTTCAGATGCACCGCGCTGTCATTCCTTTTCGTCTCCGGACCGCACGTCTGCCGCAGCGTCTATCGGTGCTTGTTTCGATGGCCAGACAAGACGATCGCTATACTGTTTTTGGACTTCCATGTAGTATTCAACCAGTCGTCTCGGGTCGTGTCCGCACTTCTCCGATATGCGGTGTCGCGCTTCGCGGATTCGGGCGAGCGTAGGATCTGGAATCATCTCATGCTCCTTCTTCGAGAAGTTCAAGCGGGGTCACAATGCTTGGGACGTACAAACCCATCATCGTGTTCACTATCCGAATATGTGGAAACTTATTTGCGTTCGCCAGATGCTTACAGTTCCAGGTCAAGAGAAGATCGCATTTGTAGTACGAGGCTATCGCCAGATGGAGCGCGTCACCGGAAGGGTCACAGGGCATTACGGACTGACGGATGTACGTCTCCACAATTTCCATCACATCGGGCACGACTGCCAGCACGGGCATGCGTTCCAGCAGCGCCAGAGCTTCTTCTTTTGTCGGGTAGTCGCCGTCTTTGAGTTCGTCGAGAACTGCGGCACCCGTCACCACGTCATTGCCCTCTCGTTTGAAATCCCACCAGTGTCGCGTCCAGTTCCTGCGAGCTACAGCCTCCGGATCCGTCCGGGCTTCGCAGTAAAAACTGGGAATGGTGGTTTCGATGTAGATTCTTGGTTCAGTCATGAGAGATATTCCGCGGGAACTCGCACGTTATCCCGTCACCCGCCCCCCTTCCGCATGCAACAATTCTTGAACTTCTTTCCGCTGCCGCAAGGGCACGGCTCGTTGCGGCCGACGCGCTTGCCGTGGTGGCGGATCGGCTCGGGCTTGTGGTCGGCTTGGGTGCCGTCGATGGCCGCCTCCTGCTGGGCTGCGATCTCGCTGGCCGAGGCCGCCTCCTCGTGGATCGCCTCCGCCTCGGACCAGGTCGAGCTGACAAAACCCTCGTCGAGTTGCTCCATGCGGAAGATCAGGTCGGTCACCCGTTCGCCGATCGAATCCCACATCGCCTCGAAGATTCTCATCCCCTCGCGTTTGAACTCTACCTTGGGATCGACCTGTGCGTAGCCTCGCAGGCCCACGCTGCTGCGGAGATGGTCCATCGCCAACAGGTGGTCCTTCCAGGCCGCGTCGAGAATCTCCAGCACTAACTGCCGCTCCATCTTTCGCATCTCCGGCCGGAAGCGGTCCTCCACGGCCGTGGCCAGATGGTTTTCTAGTTTCTCTGGATTCAGCGCGACCATTTCGTCGGGCGAGATCCGGTAGTTAAGACTCTCCGACAACCAATCGCAGAGCGTTTGCAGCTTGCCGTCGTCGAAGGCTTCGCGAAGCGATTGCTCGGTAATCTCCTTTCCGTTGAAGGTTTCCTCAAAGCGGTGCTGGGCCTCATCGGCCGCCTCGATTGCCTCGCGCGTGTACCGGTCGCTGTGATCGAGCAGCAAGGCGCGAATTTCGTCCCGCTGTTTGTTCCGCAGGTCGTCGATGCTCAATTCGACCTGGAACCGGTCTCGAGCCCAGTCGGCCAGTTTCTCGCGGTCGTAGCGTTTGTGGCCGCCGGGGTCGCGGGTGGTGAAGTGATAGAGCCCGGCCATCACCGGGTACTCGATCTCCCGCTGGTCGTAGGCGGCCTGGGCGCGGTCCAGCACGAGTTGCTTGAAGGGTGCCGGCTCCAGGTCGCAAACCTCGTCCGGCGCCAGTTCGATGCCGAATTTGTGAAGCACCCAGGCGCAGGCGGTCTGGGTGCCGAAGTCGGGGGCGAGGAAACGGGCCCCCTCTTCGAGATCCGTCTTGAGTAGGGCGGCGCGGGCCTTCTCGATGAGGAACTCGTCCACGTTGTCTCGACCGACGCGCTTTAGATCGCGGTCGCGGACACTCAGGTGCCAGCGGGTGTTGCACGCCTTGGCCAGCGCCTCCCAGTTCCATTCCCGCGGATCGACTTCGTCGGGCAGGTTCTCGTCGATCGCCTCGAGCACCTGCCCCTCGACCAGCCTCTCGGCCGTGTCCTTGGCGTAGTCGTCGGCGGCTTTGAAGTCCATGCCGCGATAGTCCTTCGCCTGAAGTTCGACGGACAACTCTTTGCCGGCCCACCCGGTAAACGTTTCGGTGCCGTAGTCCCGGGCAAGGAACTGGGTGAGATAGCGATCGATCTGCTGCTCGATCATTTCCAGGATGAGCTTCTTGCAGTTGGTGCCGTTGAGGATCCGCTGCCGATAGCCGTAGACCCGCTTGCGCTGCTCGTCGGGTGTTTCGTCGTATTCGAGCAGGTGTTTGCGGCTCTCGAAGTGCCGTTCCTCGACCTTCTTCTGAGCGCCTTCGATCCGGCGGGAGACCATGCGGCTTTCGATGGCCTCGCCTTCCGCCATACCCAGGCGGGTGAGAATATTTTTGACCCACTCGCCGGCGAAGATCCGCATCAGATCGTCTTCCAGCGAGAGGTAGAAGCGGCTGCTGCCCGGGTCACCCTGCCGCCCGCACCGCCCCCGCAACTGCAAGTCGATCCGCCGGGCCTCGTGCCGCTCGGTGCCGATGATGTGTAGCCCGCTCATCCGAACGACCTCACGGCCCTCGGCCTTCATCTGCTCGTGCTGCTCGATTTCGTTGACCAGCGCGTCCCATTCCTCGGGCGGGACTTCCAGACGCGTGGGGTACGTCTCCTGCAACTGGGCCCAGGCCATCGCCTCCGGATTGCCGCCCAGCACGATATCCGTACCGCGGCCGGCCATGTTCGTGGCGATGGTGACCGCGCCCTTGCGGCCGGCCTGGGCAACGATCTCGGCCTCGCGCTTGTGATGCTTCGCGTTGAGCACCTCGTGCTTCACGCCGCGCTGGTCCAGCAGCCCGGAAATCAACTCGCTCCGTTCGATCGACACTGTGCCGACCAGCATCGGCCGCCCGCGACGCTCGATCTGGCTGATCTTCTCCCGCGGGATCGTCTCGCGCTGCTTGCTGCCCTTGGGGACGATCTCGACGGCCTCGTCGTCTTCGCGAGTGATTTTGCTCCAGATCTCGTCGCCGTCGTTCAGCACCAACACGTCCCACTTGTGGATCCGCTCGATTTCGTCGGCTACGGCCGTGTACTTTTCTTTCTCCGTGCGGTAGATCGCGTCGGGATGGTTGGTCCGCTGCAACGGGCAGTTGGTCTCCACGGCGATCACGTCGAGCTTGTAGATCTTCCAGAACTCGGCCGCTTCGGTCATCGCGGTACCGGTCATGCCGCAGATTTTTCCGTAGAGCTTGAAGAAGTTCTGCAGCGTGATCGTAGCCAGGGTCTGGTTTTCTTCCTTGATGCGGACCCCCTCCTTGGCCTCGACCGCCTGATGCAGCCCGTCGCTCCAGTTGCGGCCCGGCATCAACCGCCCGGTGAACTCGTCGACGATTACGATCTCGTCCTCCTTGACCACGTAGTTGACGTCGCACTTGTAGAGGTGGTGGGCCTTCAGCGAGTTGTCGAGCAGGTGAGGCCATTCCATATTGCCGGCCGTGTAGAAACTCTCCACGCCGGCAAGCTGCTCCGCCCGGCGGACCCCGTCGTCGGTCAGATGGGCCGAGTGCTCCTTCTCGTTGACCTCGAAATCGACGCCCTTTTTCAACTGCCGAGAGATGCGGTCGGCCTGGGCGTAGCGGGAGACGTCGTCGTGGGCCGGGCCGGAGATGATCAGCGGCGTTCGGGCTTCGTCGATGAGGATGTTGTCCACCTCGTCGATGACCGCGAACGTCAACGGGCCTTGCACCTGTTGCGCCCGTAGCGGATAGGCGTTGTCGTTCTGCGCCGCCGGGCGCATGTTGTCGCGCAGATAGTCGAATCCGAACTCGTTGTTCGTGCCGTAGGTAATGTCGCAGGCGTAAGCCTTCTGACGCTCGGAGGTCGGCATGTTGCTCTGGATCGCGCCGACGGTGAGCCCCAACGACATGTAGATTGGGCCCATCCATTCCATGTCGCGCCGGGCCAGGTAGTCGTTGACCGTGACCACGTGTACGCTGCCGGCCAGGGCGTTGAGATAAGTCGGCAGGGTGGCCACCAGGGTCTTGCCCTCGCCGGTGATCATCTCGGCAATGGCGCCGCTGTGCAGGACCATGCCACCCATCAACTGCACGTCGTAGTGGCGCAGCCCCCGCACGCGGCGGCCGGCCTCGCGACAGACGGCAAAGGTCTCGATCAGCAGGTCTTCGAGCGTTTCGCCGGCGTCCAGCCGCTTGCGGAACTTGACCGTCTGCTCCGCGAGCTCCTCGTCGGTCATTTCCTGGTACTTGGGTTCCAGGGCCCCGATGGCCTCGACCTGCGGCTGGAGCTTCTTCAGGTATCGCGCGTTCGACGAGCCGAACAGCCCGGTCACCGAGCGCTCGATCTTCCGCGCAACGCCTCCGAAGACGTAACTTAGTACGTCGCCGATTCGTGATAGGACTTCTTCAGTGGTCATAAGTTATTGAGAGCCGGTGGTTATCGAGGCAACTGAACCCTAGTGGGGTATTCGATGATACCCCGTGGTTTCTGCGGGTCCATACGGAGAGCGCAGCAATTTCCAAGTTCCAGAATGTATAGTTTGTGCTACGCCGGGTCAAGGAAGGTTGTTTGGTGTCGCCCCCCGGTACGGGTGGTATTATTGATGGCTTTCTCCGCCGATCCATGCCGCCATCGGGTGGTGCGTCTAGCGGTCGCCGGCTGTGTAGGGTAAGGAAGTTGGTTGTCAGTTTTCAGTTTTCAGTTGTCAGTTTGTGCTCTTGCCTCAACAATCACGAAATGCCCACGTTACTCGTTACGATGTAGAGAACGCACACCTCGCTACAGACTCCAGAACCAGGGACTGACAACTGAAAACTGACAACTGAAAACTCCCCACTCCCCCTCCGAGTCCACCCTTGCCAAACCCGCCCCTCTCCAGCGATATTCGTGACAAACTCGTCTTTCTTGGTACCGGCACCTCACACGGCATCCCCGTGATCGGGTGCCGCTGCGCCACGTGCCGCAGTTCAGACCCCATGAACGACCGGTCCCGCAGTAGCGTCCTGCTCGGATTGCCCGAGGGGAATCTGCTGATCGATACGGCGCCCGACCTGCGCGTGCAACTTCTGCGGGAGGAAATTGCGGCGGTTCATGCGGTCTGCTACACCCACGACCACGCCGACCACCTGTTCGGCCTCGACGACCTGCGAGTGCTTATCTACTACCTGGGGCACGATCTGCCGATCCACTGCGACCGGCATGTGGAGGACCGGATTCGCCAAGTATTTCACTATGCTTTCGATGAGGCCGCCCAATCGTTGCCGCACGGTGCCGTTCCGCATATAGTGTTTCGGACGATCACGGGCGAGCCGTTCGAGTTGCTCGGCACGCGGGTGGTTCCGGTTCCGCTGCAACACGGCCGATTCTTCTCCTGGGGTTTTCGAGTCGGCAAGGTGGCCTATTGCACCGACGCCAACGCGATTCCGCCCGAGAGCATGCCGTTGCTCGAAGGCCTCGACGTGCTGATCCTCGACGCCCTGCGGCTACGTCCACACGCCACGCATTTCAGTCTCGACGAGGCAATCGAAACGGCCCGGCAACTGGCACCCAAGCGGACGCTGTTCACGCACATCTGCCACGAATTGGAGCACGAATCGACCGGCGCCACGCTACCGCCCGGCATGGAACTAGCCTACGACGGCATGAAGATCCCGCTCGAACCGTAACCGTCTCTCAAACGTCGCTCGCAACCCCGTCACGCGTTGCTCTCGTCGAAACCAATAGCCGGGGGACAACGTCCCGCGGGGTCACGCGGGGTCACGCGGGGTCCCGCGGGGTCCTGCGGCCAGGCCCCCCGTTCGATTGCGTGAGTCAACCGGCCCCGCCACGCGTTGCGTGCCGGCTATCGAGGTCGTTCTTGTCGAACGCGTAGCCCCCAGCCAGAGCGGTACCGGAAATATGAGTTATTCGGGGGGCACCGCTAAAGGTGATTATGCAGATTGCCGAAGACAATAATGATGGGGCAGGTAGCTTTTCCGTTATCCGTTTTGTCGAGTCCTTTCGGGGTCATTGGGACGTTAGGATCTATCTGATGAGAACCTCTAGTCTGCTGCGATCGGTCGTCGCGTCGGTTGAGATCGTTGCGTTGTACGTCAATTTGGCCTCGGCACAGGCGTCGTCCCGTTCCGTGCTCGGCAGATGTATCGTTCCGGAGGCCGTCGTGGGAACGACCGGCCCGGACGACGTGGGGCCGATGACGCCGGATGACGTGGGGCCGATGACGCCGGACGACGCGGGGCCGATGACGCCGCGCGACGTGGGGCCTGACGCTCCGTACGATCCGTCGTCCGATTTGCTGGCCGGTTCGTTCGGGTCTGCCTACGGTCCGCCGGCGCCGGCGCCATACATGATCGGCGACTTTTTCGGAGGCGGGGCCATGTTCACCGGGATGTCCGGTCCGGACGCCACCGCCATGATGGCCGGCGGCGATCGGCGCTTCAAGATCGTCGAGGGAAACAGCCCGATCCCCACCGACCGGGTCTTCTTCAACTTCAATCACTTCCAGAACGCGGTGCAGGCGGCCGACAGCTACGATCCTTTCCGTTCGCTCGACCGTTACACGTTTGGCGTGGAAAAGACCTTCTTCGATGAGCTGTGTTCGGTGGAATTTCGGGTCCCTTTTGCGGGCGGATTGAACTCCTCTCAACACGCGGACGGGTCGAGTTCCTTCATGGCGACCGAGCTCGGCAACCTGGCCTTGGCGATCAAAGCGATCGTTCGCCAGCGTCGCAACTACCGGCTGGCGATAGGGTTGGCAATCGTCTTTCCCACCGGTGACGACGCCCGCTACTTCGGCGACAACGGCGTGAATGAAGACACGCTCGAAGGCGTTATCGAGAACGAGTCGGTTCACTTGCAGCCGTTTCTGGGGTTGTATTGGGAACCGAACGACCGGCTGTTTGCGTTGTTCTTCGCGCAGTTGGATTTCGACACCAACGGCAACACGGTGACCCTCTTCGACATCAGTAGTACTCCGCCGCTGCCTGCGCCGATCATCGA
>SDBT01006628.1_pt1 | contig 19155 bp, 23 predicted proteins | sample 2277101 | NCBI WGS metagenome assembly SDBT01 (sample SAMN10404973, study PRJNA504765) | marine sediment metagenome | isolation source: marine sediment core GS10_PC15, 103 cmbsf | place: Arctic Ocean: Southern Knipovich Ridge | collected 2010 | reverse complement strand
GTCTCCTCGGGAACGTAGGACGCCTCTAGGTTGCGACGTCGTACGGTGTACACGTCACTAGCGTCAAAGTCATCATCAACCCCACCGCTGGTAACCAGCTGCACGGTGAGCTGTGTCTTGCTGTCTACGGTAACGATCTCCCACTTAGCACCGTTATCCGTAACGTTGGTGACCAGGTCGCCTGGCTGCACTAACGCAAGCCTGAAGTCAGCGGCCGAGTCGATCACCAAGGTGGTACTGGTTCCACCGGTGGTGGTGCTGGACACTAAAATTGGCTCGTTACGCTGGGCGTTGCCCACGACGAAGGTCGCCGTCTTCACGAACCCAAAGAGAGTTTCCGTGATCTCTAGCTCAACCAGCGCCACCTCTTCAACAAGAGCGCGCCCGTTATTTTGATACTGAACCTTAGTAAAGCGTGCCACCGTATTTCTCCTAGTTCCACTCACGAAGAGCGGGCTTGCTGACGTTCCACGCCACCGAGAACGTCATTATAAAGTCATCCGCTGATTTTCCTGGGTTGTCCACCAATATAAGACCGGTTATAACTCCTTGATACGTGCGTGTTCCTGTTACCAGCTGTAGATCTAGCGTGGGCAACACGGTGGGGGCCTGTGCGTTCCACAGGAGCGTTGCCTCCTCAAGGTCTAAGGCGTCAGGAGTGTGCGCGGTGCTGGCCACAAGAGGGTGCACGGGATGCTGTCGTGCGCCCACCACTCCTTTTATCTCAATGTCAAGTTGCGCGTAGTTAAGGGCCAACGGTAGGTTCTCCAAGTTAGGTGTGGCTAGAACCTTTGCGTTGGTACGAATTACCTCTTTCCACTGTGTTAAGCACAGGTCAAACTGAAGAATTACCGATGCGCCCCCACCTCGCGGAATATAGGGAATACCAAGGCAAGTCAGTATCGGCACGATCGCAGTGGCGAGCAACAGTATAGTAGGCGCGCCTACAAGCTCTGCCGCACCGGTTAGCGCAGTGGCCGGAACCGTAGCCTTAACCACCTCGTCGTTTATGATGTCGTAGGTGGAGATCGCGGGCATCGTGATTGTCACGACCGTGTCACTGGTGCGCGCTACGTCCGTCACCTGCAGGTCTACGTCACGCGCGGTCGCGTTCCACCCGTTTGGCTCGGCAGCCGCCAAGCTTGACGAGTCCAGACCATCGATGATGTTCTGACGCTGTGCGTTGAAGTTGGCGCCTGATGACACCCACGTGTCACCCGTTAACGTGAGTATAATAGTCTTAGAGCCGGCAACAACACTGGCCTCAGGCTCATCAAGAAGTGTACCGCTTACCGTAACGTCCACCGATAGGGTGGAGATAGCAACGGTAGGTGACGCCACTATGGCTGAACCTGTAGTGTTTACGGCTGAGATAGGAACGGTAACGGTTATGGTCTCGTTAGATCCTATGCTGTAGGTAAAGAAGAACGGTAGGAGAACGGTCACCACCGTGTCTGAAGTTCGTACCACGTTAAAAGGTATAAGTCCGGTCTTAACCACCGCGTCCCAGCCACGCGTCTCAGACTGAGCCGAGTCAAGGCCGTCGATGATATCCTGACGTATGGCGTCAAAGTCCACACCGGCGGAGAGCCATGTAACTCCGGTGACAGTGATAAGTAACGTCTTGCCGCCGTCGCGAATGTTTTGCTCGGTGGCTGAAGAAGTTATGGTTCCGCTAATCGCAGCACTAGCAGAGAGAGTTGCAACGGTAAACGTGGGCGTTGCTACAACTGCACTGGACGTGTTGGCTAGCGCGGTTGCTGGTATGGTTGCTGTTATGGTTTCCGTAGCGGTGATGTTATAGGAACTTCGTGCAGGAAAACTAACTGTTACCACGGTGCTGCTGGTGCGTACTACGTTCGTTACGCTCATTCCTGGGATAACAGCAGCATCCCATCCAGCCGCTTCAGCCTGGGCTGAGTCGAGTCCCTGCAGAATACCTAACCGCTCGGCGTCAAAAGTAAGTCCTGCCGCTACCCATACGTCGCCCGATAACGTGATGGTCAGCACCTTTCCACCGTCTCGTAAGTCTTGCTCGTCAGCGCTAGAGGTTATGCTTCCGGAAAGCGTGATCGTGGCATGGGCTATCTCTACGGAGTTGGCACTGTTGGTTTCAATGAAGCTGTTGATGGACGTGTTCTCGTGAACACCCCACACAGGCTGCCATCTACCACCTGCTGCGTCTGGAATCGCCTTATCGCAGTTTATGTTGCGGTAGGGTCCACGGTTGTCGCTAAAAACGACCGCCGAGCCCCAGGTGGCGCCCCCGTCCGTAGATATCTTGTAGCGTACGTGAACCGAGGCGGGGCGCGTGTCGGATGCATCACCGCCTATGTAACCTACGTAGAGGTCATCACTGTTGTTATCGACCATTATGCAGACGTCCATCAAGTCGCCCGCATTTGTCAAGACGTTGCCCTTAGCAGTTATGGTAGGTGTGACGGTGTTGATATCGAAGGTTAATATGTTGTTTGTCTCGCCCGTTACAGCGCTGGTCATGGCCACTACTATTACGTGGTTGTCTGACTCACGTATGGTGGCCGCGTAGGTGATGGTGGTGTTCGAGTCACTTGAAGCTATGCCTGTTGAGATCTGAGTGCTGCTCCACGAGTCAGCGCTGTCGTCGTACTTGCGAAGGTACAGGATGTCAGCCGACATGTCACGGTATATGGCGACGATGTCGTTGGTGTCGGCCTCGGCGCCAGGCAGCAACATGATAGCATCGGTGGTTTCCCCGTCGGTTTGACTGTCGTAGGGGCTAGCCCTGGAGGAGAAGGAGCTGTAGGGTGCAACGGCCGACGACATGTCGCTACCTTGAACGTTCTCAACATCGTTGCGGGCGTTGGCGCAGATGGATACCTTGCCACCGCCGATGGCCTTGGTGATGGAGAGCGTCATGGTTCCCATGACGTGACCGGATTGACTACCGACAGGACCGCTTAGTCCTGCGCCAATACCGCTGTCACGCCACGTGTCGTCCGAGGTGTCGAACTGGTAGTAGTTGACCGAGGGGCCATTTCCAGCTGCGATGTGAATAAGGGCTCCGGTGTCTCCTGGTGTCCACCAGTCAGCCCACACCGTCGCGTAGGCAGCCACGGACCCGCCAGCAGCTATGGACGTGGCGAAGGTCGCCCCACCGTCAGAGGTCTTCTTGACCGTCAGCCAGCTGGAGGATTCCTCGTCTTGGAACTGATACCCAACAGTACCACTGCGGTCGTAGATGATCCCGGTGTTAAACCCTACAAACCCTTGGCCAACATTCCCATATGTAAAGATCGTTATATCAGCCATCTATGCCCACTCCCGTAGTGTAGGGGTCTCGTCGGACCAGACCACGTCAAACATTAAACTAAAGTCCGCAGCTATTTTTCCAGCGTACTTGGTCAGCGTCATCTCGCGTATGAGACCCTTGTACACGCGAAAGGTACCGTTGCGGCCTTGCTCGATTTCCAGCTGAGGCATCAGGTTAGCATTGCCATCCGGCGTGGTTGCGTTGTTCCACAGCACCGCCGCCTCCTCCATGTCGATGAAGTCCGGAACGTGCTCAACAGCGGTGGTGAGGGGGTGGTTTGCGTGAATCGGCAGCGGGTCAGAGGAGGACGACCCAGGCTCGTCTGTAAGCACTCCGGTGACGGTTATCGCGAACTTCATGATCTCGAACGACAGCGTGTTGGAGTTTCGGCCGTAGTACACCAACACCTTAGCACCGTCGGTGAGGTTCTTCTGAACGCGGTTAGCCTTAAGGGCGAAGATTATGTCCTTGCCCGCAGTGCCACCGCTTCCCTCAGGAATGGTGGTGTAGCTGGGTATCCTAAGCCGTACCGACCGTACCGAGGACGCCACTAGTTGTTACCGAACCCTGCTGACTGTCTGTTTCGCTCGTTGTCCTCAAGAACGGTCTTCACCTCAGCTTTGATGGCCTCCGCTATCTCCTCTGGGGTGCCACCGGTGACCTGAATGTTTAAGCTCGGTACCGTCTGCTTTTGACGTAACATGAACGCTGCCAGCTGACTGGTGCTCATTCGAAGCATCGCCTCCATGGTGTTGAAGGACGTGTACGCGCCAAGCTGGTTGTTACCGCCTACGATAGCCTCATTGGTTTCCTTCTTAGTTGAGCGTGATGGGCCTAAGAGGTTACGCTCTAGGAAACTCATTTCTCCTAATCCCGCGCTTTTTCGTGCGGCAGCTGTCTCACGTGCGGATCGTTGAGCTGTAGTTCCTCCTGGTAGGCCTATAGGACTGCCGCCTCGTATAAGATCCATCAATATATTTAGTCCTGCTGAGCCTCCTTGCTTAGCTTTCTCTGTTTTAGAAAGGTTCTTAAACTCTGTCCACGAGTCTTTCATATCCTTGCCAGCATTGACTACGTCCTTGCCTGCCTCACCGGCCGGAACGATAAGCTTTCCTAGAACTGTCAAGAGCTTGGGCAGCAGGTTGGCTGCGATGGGCGCAAGAAAGCTGTCGAAGATCGCCCCGAAGGTTGAGGACAGCGCTCCCAGTGACGTGGACATCACCTGACTGTTCTTCACCATGGCATTCATGGCAAATCCTATGCCTACCAACTTGGTGAGGTGGCGCAAGCTCTTGTTCATCTGCTGACCAGGCTCCACCCTCTGTGGTGCACCTCTGCGTCCACCCCTAGCGCCACCACCCCCGCCTCCTCCGCCGGCTGCACCCCCGCCACCGCCTACCGATGATCCCGCAGCGCCGTTGAACGCCTGACCAAGCAGGCGCTCGATCTCCGCCTTGTCAACTGTTACCTCAAGTTTTATGGTTTGCGCGTCAGGTGTGACCACGACTCAGCCTCGCGTTCCTGTGCTTCTGCCGACATACGCCAACTTTCTGCGACAAGTGCATGATAGGTTATAGCCTCCGTAACCGTCATCCTGTGAACGGTCTCGGAGGAGAACCCCGCTTGTATTAGATCCCAGGTTATCTTGTAGTGTACGAGACGCGCATTTTCATGCGGGAGAAGCGGCTCCCCTTCTAGAAAACGCGCTACGCTTTTTTTACAAGGGCTAGGTCGGGGTTGAGGTTTGGACCGGGGAAGAGGGTCATAAGCGAGAGCGTGATGACCTCCTCGAACTGGCTTATCACCGTGCGAGTGGGTCGTGCTCCGCCTGGAAGCTCGGTAAGCCCGAGGAGAAAGACCTCCATCCAGTACACGCCCGCCTTGAACAGGATCTCCTCGTCTTCAACCACCCACCCCTTGTCGATGCACGTCATGTGCTCATCCCAGGTTATGTCACGGTACTTAAAGTGCCACTCCTTCCCGTTGTACAGCACGGTATGTGGCTGCACGTTCGCGTTGCGCATCAGCTCTTGGATGTCTGTTCCTTGCTCGACCATGGGGTACTCCTTTATTTTTAGTCGTCAGCCCACCACATCACTAGGTTTGGCACGTCGATCGTTAGCCGAACCGTGATCAGGGCCTCTCCCTCGGCGGGTATCTCGTGAGGTGACTCTGTTATAACGCATCCCACGTTGCTGGCTCCAGACTGTGCGGTGTTGCTGGTGATGTCCGACCCGGACGCGGTGTCGAGTTGAACTGGGCTAGCGGTTGCTGGCCCCTGTATGTGAAACAGCTCGGTGGCCGAGGCCGGTGAGGAGAAGGTCAGCCTAAAGTCAAACCCGGTCTTTGCGGTTAGGGCGTCGTTCTGTCCCTGCCTCATCAGGTGCTCCCAGTACTCGCGGGTCTCCATCACCGCTTCGATCTCCAGGGTGACCACTCGATTTCCCTCGATAAGCTCGAAGGGCACTTGGTCCACGGTGGTGCCACCGGCGGCGTTGATGGTCGCGAGGTATCGCTCCTCGGTTAGCCCGTTGTCGATCGACAGGGAGAACGAGCGAATCTTTGCAAAGCTGTTGGTCAGCTCGAAGAGGTTGAGGGTTCCTTGCGAGAACACCATCGGTTCCTCGGTCGGGTGTGTGGCGGCCGGAATCTTGGTGTTGGTAACGCCGGTTCCTATCGCACCGTACTTTGCCACGCTGGTGCTGGGAAGGCCCGAGTCATGGGTAAGTTGCCGGAAGAGAACCTCATCCAGCGCAAGCATCAGCTTCTCACCTTGACGCGCTGACAAGGTTGCGCGGTTGATTTTTCCCCCAAGGTAGTTAACGGTTAAGTTAGAACCAACCGAGGTGCCACCGTGATGCGTAGAGTTACGGTGACGTACAGCCCAGGACATACTATTAAGGTTTTGAAGCGGAACTAAGACCTTGTCGCTGTTGCCGACTCCGACGCTCTCGGTCTTTCGTATCTCGTACTCGTCACCCACCGCAGGCTGTGGTCCGTTCCACCCGGAGACGGGAGAGGGTACGGCTGCGGTGTTTCTGTGGGGCGTTGGCCAAACGGTGACCACCGCGTTTCCTGTACCGGTCTCGTTCTCGATGTAGCCGACCGAGATACCGCTGAACACCGCGTAGTTTCCGTCCTTGACCGACAGGCCGCTCTCGAAGTTCTCGCCGGAGTCCGTCATGGTGGTCTCGTCAACAGCGGTGATGACCCCAGGGTTGGTTCCCGCCAACGTCACGAAGTCGCCTGACAGCTCACCAAGCACCATCTCGAGGATGGAGCGGCTGCCCTCGTGCAGCATGTATATCTGAGGAATGGAGCCACGGAAGGATTGGTTTCCCTGGTGGATGTCCTTTCGGCCACGCCCTTCACGTCCTACACCATAGAACGGGTCCCACTCGTATGACACGTCCGGGAGCGTAATTCCACCCTTGATACTCCCCATGTTGTCACTGACGGGGCTAGGCGACGTACCGTCGGTGTTCTCCTCAGCAAACGCGAATTCAACTTGATCTGCGCGAAATGTTCCGCCACCACCCATTACTGCACCTCTACCGTACTATCAGTACGAAAATTAAAACTCCAACATCATCTACCAAAGGCAGCATGTTTGGGATCCAGGGAAACTCTAGCTTTGACAGGGTCTTAGCCAATAGTGTATTGATGATGTACTCCATGTTGTTGGACCATGTATCCTTATTATATCAACACCGTGTGGGTAGGTAAAACTACCGCCCGGATCCGCCGCTTTCGAAGATCCTAAAGTTGTCAAACCGCGTGTTCTGGTCACTGTTGCTGTACAACCCGTAGGTTATGCTCGTGCCGTGGCTTGAGCTGTTTATCTGGATCATGGCGAACCCGTTGTACTGGATGGAAAAGCAGTCGTTATACATGTCCACCGCCAGCTCGATCGTGTCACCGTCGGTCCACCCCCCGTTGGGCTCGCGCACCTCGGCCACCTGCACCGGCGTGCCGCTCGTGTTGTTGACCAGACGTAGGAAGTTAACCCCGCCGGTGGTGATCAGCTTAGCAAGCCAGTAGTCTGTTGACGCGGAGTGCCTGAAGATGATTCCCGCGTCCATGGCCGCGGCGGTCACGACGTCCACCTGAATGCGGTGGTTCTTCTTGAACGTCGACGGGGTAAACCGTGTGATGGCGTCGGAGGTGGCGGACTGAAGTGCTGCTTGGTTACTGACCACCTCCCAAGTGCCGTTGTCGACAGTCCATTCTGACCCTATAGCACCGTTGGACCTGTTGAAGGCGTCCTCGTCGATCAGCTCCTTGCCGGCGACCGCCATCCCGTCATTCTCAAGCACGAGGCGTATAACCCCGTGAAAGCTCACTGAGCCGCTGTCCTCGTACTTCTCCTCGAACGAGGCGTACTTCATCACCTGCCAGTTGGCCAGTGAGTGCTTGTTGGCATAGATGATACGCTTAAGCTCCTGCTTCACGTCGTGAAGGTACTGGCGACCGGTGCCGCCCGCGGACGCAGACTCGCGACGTGTCCAGATGTCCATCATCACCGTGCCACGCACGCGTACGAACTCGTAGGAGTATCCTTCCTGCTGCTCCGTTATCTCCTGCAGGTACAGGTTGACGAACGCACGACGAGGAGTGGCTGCCCATTGTAAGCTTGGGTCCTCGCGCGCTACGTCAGAGGTAGTGAACTCCGGCTGCGGGATCTCACTGCCGGTGCGCAAGTCCCAATTTGTCTCAAACAGTGATTGTAGATCGTCTATATCTATCGGCTCAGCTACGTAGACTGTCATTTAGGCTACCCGTCCCTTGGTGAACTGGCGTATGAACTCATCATATTCTGTTTTCCAATTTTCATATTTAGTTTGCAAATTAATAGTGTCCAGTCCCAGCGGGATCAACGGGGCCCAATCAAGGTCCGTGATTATGTCCATGCACGCCTTGTAGGTGGCGACACGAGTAAGCTTGACTGACAGCATGTGCCGCCGGAAGTCGTGCCCACGCGAGTACGTGACGCGAATCGCGCGCTTGAACGCGCCCTGCTCTCGGCGCGAGGAGTAGCTGCGGCGCATCTGCGGTGGCACCGCATCGAGGAAGATGGTCGACAGGTAGAGCATGCCGATGCGGTTGTCAAGGTGAAAATCCTGGTCACGACCCTCGACCTTGTCGTCATACTGGCTGCCGTTCCAGACCGACAGGTTGTACAGCGTTATGGCCGGCTGGTACCGCAGCTTCATGCCGTACTGGTTGAAGTTGAGGTCCTCGTCGGTCTCAAACTCTACCCGCCAGCTCTCGCCCATGGTGTACACGAGCTGGTCCTCCGCCGCACGAAGCATGTCCTCGATGGTGTTGAGGGTTGGCGTCGACGTGGTGCTGAAGGCGGTGGACAGCTGCAGCTGCTGCTGCACGTCTGGAACCGTAGCGTACGTGACGTAGGGACGGCACACTACGCTGTTGAACTGCGCCACCGTGGTGATCGTCGCCGTCGACACGCGGATGTAGAACCGTGCCACGCTGTCAGGAACACTTGACGCCGAGCTGGGTGACGAGGTGGTGAGCGTAACCGCGGCCCAGTCAGTGTCGATGGCTGAGTTGCGGTGGTCCCACAGCATGAACTGCTTCGAGGATGCAAATAAGCCGTCCGTCAGCGGCACGAAGCGTATCCAAGACGCGGCGGTCGCACTGTACTCCCAGATCAACGAACCGTAGTTGCCCCCTGTGGAGAGCACGTACATGAGCGCGTCGATGCGGCGGTTAAAGCCGAAGTAGAGGAAGTCGTTCGCCTCGGCTAGCCCGGGAAAGGTGGTTCCACCGTCGGACTGCGCCTCGATCGTGTTGTTTACGTAGTCCGACGCGCTATCGTCAAATAGCCAGACGGCGGTGAGCGGTATTCCAATGGGCATGTCACACGCTCCTTAGTTTATCAGGTCCTTGAACTTGGTTAGCAGCCCTACAGCGGCAGCAAGCACCGCACCCACGCCGATGGCTATGCGGCGAATCCACAGCACGTCACGCTCCACGGTGGTGATGCGTTTGCGCATCTCAGGCACGTCAGTTGTGCGCTCGTCGATAACCGCAAGGGTCATGCGCACGTCCACCAGTATCTCTCGGTCCGTCTGCTGCTCGACTTCATGTCTGTTCATGACACACGCTCTAAGTAAGGTGTCATATGTTAAGCCATTATTATAACTTGAGTGTTACGTGTAGAAATTACGCCACCAAGACCTCCAAATATCGAAGGCACCCATAGACTTGAAGGGGTAATGTCGCCGTAGGGGTAGGCGGAGATTAGGGCTATTTCAAAGGCGGTGAGGGCTCTACTAATTAGAGATACAAAACTCATGGAGCCAGAGAATTCTTTTCCAGTTAAGCCTACAAGCTCCCCTACTCTGAATCCTGTGACCTGAGAAATTTCAGCGGTTCTCGTACCTTTAGAAACCCCATCGAAGTACAATTCCATGACTTCGGAGGCACCAATGCTCTTCGCCACAAATACCAGAGTGTGGTAAGATGTTTTATCTGTCCAAACCCCCGAAAAAGTCGCGGTAGCATTGCCCACCGCCCTTATGTGGAGAATATCTCCATCTTCTTCGAGCAAAAGTCCTGCAAAGTTGCTTCCGCCACCACCCCAGCCTACAATACCGTCATTCGTGCCTTCAACAGTATTACGTTTCGCCCGAATTACAGCTGTAAAAGCACCAGGAAGCGTGCCGATAGGAGTACTAAGGTATTGGGCCGCGCCGTCAAAAATCATTACCGGGCCATCTGACCCAACTCCCCACGTCGGGTCAGCACTACCGCCCGGCAACGTCGCGTCATTCCCATTCCCGCTAACATCAAAGGGAGCGCCGCCCTCCTCCCATATGGCCAAGTGTAATTCCTTACTATCCCATAGGGACCAGAACATGGGATGGACCATGAATGGGCTAACATTCCACAGCGCAGGTTTTATATCGCTAGCATAAGCTAAAGTCATCTACACACTTACCCAATCTCGGGTGTCATTGAACACTGCAATCTCACAAGCATTTGAGCCGTCTAGATTTTCTATCTCTAATGCAGCGTCGGGTAATCCGGCAATAGTAAATGGTTTGCTTATATACTCCTCAACTGAATTTCCAGCAGCAGCGGTATGAGTGTTGACTAGATTGTCTTGTAAAGTGATAGATACTCCAGCCTGGATTGAAGCGATTATCCCAACCTCTTCTAAAGAGCTATCTCCGGCTGCAATAATCACTGGTCGACCAACAACAGCGTTAGTCGTAGCAGTAACGTTAAGGACTTTCTGGCCTGAAGCGGAATCAGCATCAACTGTAGTCTCAAGACGAGTCCCGTATTCATCCATGGTAGCACCGATACCCGTTGATGAGTAAGAAACTCCATCAGTTCCAAGGCTAGAGAAAGTAGTTCGTTTGAGGACAGTTACTTGGATACCGGCAGTGGCTGACGCATGTTCATTAAAGAGAACTTCAGGAACAATGATATCCTGAGTATCTAATCCCGTTACAGGAATAATTACTTTCGCCCCACCAGCTAGAGAAACTAAGGCGTACTCTTCAACAGGTGCAGTCCATTTAACATTGATATCGTTAGCCATTACTTTACCCCCAGCTTGTCCTCAAATCCCACTAAGTCAACAACATCCTTTTTGTCCTCATCGTCTATACGCTTTGAACGATCGGCGTCTATAAGCACGATAAATTTAGCCTCAAGCACAGTCCAAGGTTGGCCACCGGCAACGTGATCCGTGTATATTAACCCTGTGTCGTTGCCATCAACATCGAGAATGTCAGTAGAGTCCTGTATGGTGACCTGCCAGTGACCCGTGCGCGAGAGTATTACGCTCGCTAGCTCTATCCATCCTGCCATGATATCTCCCCTTATTAGGTTTTGCGGCCTCGTAGACTTAGTGTAATGTGGGTAAAGGTGGCCACGCTGTCGATGTTAAATATCAAGATATCTCCTGCTGAGAATGCAGTTGTCCAACCGGTCAGGGTTGAATCCTCTGACTTATCATCGGAGGCAGCGATGGTAGGTTTTGCTGATGCGGTTATCGTGTCGGCAACGGTAGGAGGAAAGTTAGCGAACGTAGCTTTCCAGATGTCAACGACTACTGCACCCTGCTCGTTTTGAGCAGATAAAAGCCGATTTGACTCTATCACGCCGTCGAAGGGCATTTCAAGAGCAACGGTTTGCACACCAGTTGACAGAACACTGCCGCCACCGTCTAAGATGATGGAGAGTCCAAAGTCGTCCTCCTCGGCCGTCAAGGTCACGAACACGATGGGTCCTATGGAGGTAGCTACCTTCAGCAGCTTGGCGGTGGTGTCCGACCATAACGTGCCGACTAGGACGTCTGCCGTGGGGGCTAGCGCTTGCACGAACGTCGTTCCGTGAAAGTTCCACGCGCCACCGCGACGAATAAACGTGTACTTCGTGTCGGTCTCGAAGAAGGTAAAGCCGTCAGAGATACCTGATGGCTTGCTGTCGGTCGACAGTCCGATGAAGGAGGTTCCTACCCTGAAAACAGGCACCGCTTACACCTCCTTGTCGGCTTTAAAGTTACGACTTCGTACGACCTCCACTCCTTGCACAAAGTAGAGGTCGATCTGACACCCGCACGGTTGATCGTCCACGACGTTGTTACACACCACGGTAGCATCCATGGATCCGTGAGGAAGGATGCTACTCCGGTCGTATTGATACGCGCACTTAGGACACGTAAATGTTCCCTGTAAGCTTAAGGCGCGGCGCACCAGAACAGCGATAGGCTTCTTAGCTTTGAACGGGAGGTGCCGTCGTATCCAGTTGTACAAACTGCGTGGTAAGGTTTTTATGCTCATCATTCTACAGTGACAGGTTAAAGTAGCTGTTTGCCAGTGCCTTTATAGAGTGAATTTGGTCAGCGTCCAAGGCGGCGGCGACCACGGCGATCAAGGCTATAGAGCCGTCAAAGAAGTCGGCTGCGGCCGCCGTCCCCAGGTGAGCTGCGACGGTCATAAGTGTGGCTGTGTCCTCCATAGCGGTGTAGGAACCAGAGTTCTCGTCAGTGTCGTCGCCCTCAGTGCCGTTAAGGAAGATGTTGATGTCAGAGCTGGCTCCACCACCGTCATAGGTGAACACTAGCAACGCCCACGTTCCCGTCGCGATTCCAGCGGATAGGGACCGTCCAATGACAGCGTTCGCACTCTCGTCAGCTAGCTGGATGCGCGGGTCACCAACGTTAAGCTCGATACGCCACTCTCGCAGCTCGGACGCCGACGTCTCGTCGAACTTCGCGATGATGGTGTCCATTCCTGACACCGTGTCAGGGTTCACGAGCGCGATGACACTGAACGGGCTATCGGAGACCCCGTCGCCGAAGGTGTGCTGCGCGGCGTCCGGCGTGTCACCCTCCTCGTCACTGCCGTTGAACTGGATGGCCACTCCCGATCCCCTGCGCAGCCGCTCGGCGTCAAATGTCGCGAGGCTCTCTGACCACGTGACCGTTGCTCCGTGCCGTGAGTCCTCGGCGGTGGTAGTGGTATCCGACAGGTTGGGCAACAGGAGAAAGTTGACGTCTCCAGTTATGGCCAAGAGTGCCGAGATAAACCCGTCACGGATTCGGTCCCCCTCAGGGGTACCGGCTGAAGGTATCTTACCGAACGGCTGTAGCCCAGATCCACCTGAGACCATTATAGCACCCTACTAGACATCTATACCTGAAGCAAGACGACGTTTAGATTCTGTTCAAACTAAGATTAAAGTGTTTGAGTGTAATATTAGTGCCATCAGTGAGGCCGTTAATGCATACCCACAGTCGATCTGCAACAGCAAGGGTATGAATACCACCAAATCCTATCAAAGATACGTCGGCTGATGAGAGTCTCACTTCTGCAAATAAGCCATCATCTTCTGACGTGTTGATCATCCCTTGAATTGTGTATGTCTTATTAGCACTCGCTGATAGAACGGACGATTTGAATTCAATCCGGTAGTCTGCTGCGCCACCTGCCGGCACAAGTAGGTATGCTCCCATCTGCCAGGTGCCAGTCTCATCTATGGTTGCAAAGGTGAGGTTGTCACAATCGAAGGTGTCATCGTCAATCCGGGTGATGGCCGTTATGCCATTCTGAGACGCTGTAGCCAGGCCATTGATGCTAAGTATATCGCCGGTAGTCCGACCATGGGCTACGTCAGTAATTCGAAGCGTCCCGCTGTTATTAGCTGTGTCGGTGATAACGCCGTTTGCTCCAGCAACAAACGTAAAGTCCTTCAGATGGTCTCCTGCACCAAGCTCCATTGCGACGCCTTTATTTGCGTCTGTTATCGTTGTAACTGTGGCGTTCCCCTTGACGAAGAATTCCCCATGCTCAACATCGACCTCCACGAGCTCGTGCTCCGCCCCCGCACCATCCTGGAAGTACATCCGATTGTCAGATTTAGTATATATCTTACCTGATCCAGACACTGCTGAAGGAGTCGTCGTTTCTAGTAGAGCTAAGTCAGTCCCACCCTGCAAAACTGGGTCGCCTGCATTATTAGCCATTATGAGTTACTACTCCTTGACAGCTCGACCCATTCGGTACCGTTGTGTATGAGCGTTAACCTGTCATTAAGATGATCCATCACAAAGTCAGCACCACCAGCCAGAATAAATGTATCTGAGCCCGTACCATTTGAGACCGTAACTTGGTCATTTGCACCAGAGGTGGTGGTTTTGAGAATCAGGATATCTCCCTCAACTCCACCGGTAGCTGTAGCAAGTGTATCCGCACCAGAACCAGCACCACCCTCTACGACAAGCGTGTGGGATACCTTAGTAATAGCCACAGCACCAGAAGCAATGGTTAATGAACCTGCAGCACCAAACCCAACAACGCTGTTAAAGGTCTGATCAACGGTCCAGGTGTTGGCCTCGTCTACCTTAGTACCTTGATCAGGAATTATTCCGCCGCTGCCGCTCACCATATGTCTACAGCCCCGCCACGTACCACCGAAGCGTTGGTTGCTCGCTGGTGGTTACGTTGATGAAGCTTATGCGACTCACTATCCGCAGCGCGTCGTCGTTTATGCTCTCGCCGGCGTTTATCCGTATGGTGTGCTGAGTGCTGGCCGCGTCACCGTCGTACCTTAGGTAGACGTCCAGGTCAGTGGTGATGCGAAGCTTGCGAATCTCGGTCGCGCGAGCGCCAGTGTGAGACACGGTCTTGTCGATGGAGTAGGTGTCGTTGGTGTCCCAGTCGTCGTCCGTTCCACCCGCCAACGCAGCCACCGTGATGGTGGTAGCGGTTAACGCCGTGATGACCCCGCTAGAGCTGTCGGTGTCGTTGGTGATCGTGTCCCCGACCTCCACCCCGTGGTTGATGAAGTCCGCGGCCGAGTCGGTAAGCACGGTCGCCTCGTTGTTGCCACCGGTGTGACTTCCAGTAACCACGTTGGTGTCGTTCTCGAACCGCCGTAGGGCACTGACCAGCACTAGCGTCTCGTCAACGTCGGTGGTGGTCAACTGTGTTTCGCCGCCCGTGAGAAAAGGCAGCGGCGACACGGCTTCACGAACGGGCTTTGGAAAGTCGTTTTCGGTGCCGTTGTTTATTCCGGGTAGGCTCATCTCTTACACCTGTCGTACGTGGGCGTTATTCTTGGCATCTAGGATTAACCTCAACGAGGTCGTGTGGTGTCGTCTCACTGCTTGCAGTCAAGACGCTTGGTCATCCTGCCGAGGCTGCGTAAGACCCTTGCTGCCTCGTCGCGCTTTTCTTGAGCCGTTTTGACTTTTATGACCTTCACTTTGACACCGTCTACCTTTCACGCATTAAGATTACCTGCGTGTCGGTTATATGCGCTAGGATCCACCGCTCTCGTCCAAGTGCGTTTAGGATGTTCTGAAGCTGCCTGGCGGGAGGGATAGCGCTGTCTACTATGTCAATTACCCGGTACTCTATGGGTCGAGGACGCGGCCTCGTCACAAGCCCCATGACGCTCCTAAAGTGAAATGGCCCCAAGCCAAGTCGGCTGAGGCCACAGTGAGCGGTGTTTAGCTTACGCCTGACCTGTGGTCCCAGCGCCTAGGTTATTCAGTTGTTACGCAAGTTCGTTTGGGTTCCGGTCCTGCCAGGTAGCGACGGAGTCCGCTGTTAAGATCACCGCCTCCAGACGTTTTAGCTGCCCGGTTTCAAGCATTCGTGAGAAAGCCACGTTCAGCATGTAAAATGCGTCCTCGCTGCTTCCAAAGAACTCCAGCTTGTGCATTTCCTTTGTCCCATCCGACAGACGCTTGCGGGTCTGTATCGGCGGGTCGAACTCCAGTTCGTACCGGTATACGAGAGGATGCTCACCGCTGAGTACCCCTTGATCATCTCGGGCGCTAGTAGCCATGTGCTAGAGCTCCTTTAGTAGGATCGGTATACACTGTCCGTGAAGATGTCGGGCATCCAACCCGTGTAGATACCAACGTCTCCGTCATCTGCGGAGCTGCCGTCACGAACTAGAACACCGTAGATGGTGTCGTCCTGTCGGACGTGGTTGACGGCCACCGTCAGTACCACGTCGGTGATAACCTCAGTGGTTAGCCCGTCAAGTGCGACGGCTGTTGCTAGCGCGGACAAAGTTCCGGCACGGTTACGGTTGAGCGTCAGGTCAGCGTTGGCGTCCATTACCTCAACGGACATCAGCTTGATCCATCGGATGATGATGTCAACTTCCGCATACATGACGTGGAGGTTGATGGTGTTGACTCCGGTGATGTTCCAGATCTGAGCTACCTGCTGGCGCAGGATTTCAGCGCCCTTACCGTGCTCGTCGCTTACGGTCTGCGCGTCCAGGTATCGATTTCGTTGTGTTATGGCCATAGCTGGTGCCCTCCGAGAGTTACCTCTCTACCCTTTGGGTACCTCACGGTTGCCGGGTAGCGTTGTTTACCGTGAGGGTGCGTAGAAGTTGCGGAGGTAGTCAACCTCGTCACGAGGCAGGTCCCCGACTTCCATTCGAGCCTTGTTTAAGTCTGAAAACGAGAGGCTGGTGTTCACCAGCTGTTCCGAGCACTCGTCGATCCAGTGTTTTCCGGCGAACTCGCCACGGTCTATCCTGTAGGCTTCGCGCTCAACCTTTGAAAGACGGCTCATGTTATCTCCTTTTGTTGGCCAGCTCTAACGGCCAGGCCTGTCGTCGGTGTCCGCCCTGGTGACACCTGCTGCACAAGGTTACCAGGTGTGTATCGTCTCTGCAGGCGGCGTCGTGACAGAGATGGTGAACCTCAAGGCGCTTGCCCGCGGGTCGCTTGCCGTGTAGGTGTGCCAGCTGGCACTCATTGTTGTCGCGCTCCAGGATACGCTGCCGGATCTGCGGCCAGTCCACGCTGTAGCCGTCCGACGTCTGGTCGATCGGGTTCCGCCGGTTGGTGGTCCTTGCCTGACAGCTGTTGCTGCAGAACCGGATCCGTGCCAACGACGGTGGGTTTGATAGCAGGTTAGTGCAGTCGTGCCCCGCGCAGGTCTTGAGTATCCTAGGCTTGGTGTTCCAGGCGGGTTTACCCGTCTTCCACGTAGTGCCTAGCTTAGGGCCACGCTTGTCTTGGCCTGGTTTTTGCTTGAGAGCCTCACGCTGTTGGGTTGACCATTCAAGATCTTCCCAACGATTAGAAGCTGACTCCGCAATTGTTTGACGACCCTCGTCAGTTAAGCGATCACCGAGGTCTCGTCGTCCCTTGCTCCAGGTGTCGTGACCCAGCTCAAACGGTACGCCTCTTACTTTCTTCCTAGCCATTTCCTGTCCTCCAAGCTGAGTGGTCCTATGTCTATTATACTCAGCTTGAAGGTCAGGATTAAGGCTTAGTTCCTAAGTAAGGTTAGTATTGTCTGAAAGGTCTGTGATCTTGCCTTGCGCTCGGAAGTTCAAGACGCGTAGATTGGCCGCCGTCAAGAAGATCGCTTTGATTCCAAGCATATTATTATGTATATAGTCCCTGGACTCCATATACTGGGTGGTAAATAGCACCGGTACCTCGAGGAACCGGGTGTCCAGGACCATGACGTTGGTGCCACGAAGGGCGTCACCGCTGGCGGCGAGCTGCCACACGGGCGCGGTGTCGACGTCGGTGAAGAGGGCGATCTTCTTGTAGGTCGCCACCTCGAACCCGGTCTCGTAGCCAGGAAGGGTGGCCTCGCCGCCCATCTTGACCTGGAACTTACCCTCGCTGATGAAGTGCTGGTTGGCCTGCAGGATGCTGCCTAGGCGAACCTCCTGCTCCACGCCGGTGACCAACAGGTCAGGCTGGAAGCCGTTCTGGCGAATCTTCTGGATCACGTTGTCCAGCTGTCCGGTGGACATGTGCCGCAGGGTGCCGCCGTTGCCGTTGATGTGGCCCGCAGCGTTCCATTGTCCAGCGGTTCGACCACCAAAGGTAAGGCTTCCGTACATGGCTCCGTTGGTGATCGCCACGCCGTTGACGGTTAGACCGTCCTCGGTGATGGCGTCGTCGATGCTCCACAGTCCTCCGCGTGTGCGGGTGAATATGATCGCATCCGCGTCAGGGTCTCCACCGGAGGTCGCGACAGCGGTGACGGTGTCAGTGGCGATTGAGCTTACGGTGGTGAAGATGCCGGCACCTTCGTTGGAACCGGAGTTGGCTGTCGAGTGAAAGGTATCTCCTGGGAAGAGGAATTCCCCTGCACCGGTCGGCACGACAAATACCGTGGCACTGGTGTCGGTAATGACACGCATGCTCGACGGGGCTAGAAGCATCTGGTTGAGCTTCTTCAAGTGGTCAACCTCGGCCGTCTCCTGTGCTACGGACAGCGCGTCCCCGATGCCACCCTCCAACGTTCCCAGGAACTGGGAAAGCGCACTCACGCCCAAGGACGTGACGATGAAGGCGGGCTGCACCTGAACGGTCTGCAGGTCAGGGCTGTCGATGGTTGGCAGTGCGGCGGTCTCGGACACGCCCTGTGTGGACGCGTTACGACCAGACCGAATACGCCAACCGGTGGTTGGGCCCCACGCTACCTTTCGGATCAGGTTGAAGAACCGGGTTTGACTGTTGAGGGCGTCCCAAACCTTGGCACCAAACGTGTTGGTGAAGAAGTCCGTGCCGATCAACGTGTCTCCGGAGGACGTGATGTCCTTGCGCATCAGCGATCCTGGGCCGAAGTACCCGTACTGGGCAGTTCGTTGGCTACCAGGGGTTACGGCCAGCCAGTCCGCCAAGGTGCGAGGGCTAAAGCCAAGCTGCTTGTTTAGAGCCAGCCCGCCCCCGTTGTTGTATAGGCTATCATTTTGAATTACCATGATCGGTATCTCACCTCGTGGTTTTTAACTGGAAAGCCGAGCTATCCGATGATGCCGTGCCGTGGCAGGTCACCGATATCTTCTCGGAACTTGTTGATGGCCTTGTAGGACATGCCCTTTACCTGCTCCTGAACCTCGCGGGTCACGCCCTGAGAGCTGTCTTGCCGTGCATTGTCACCAGGTATAGGTGGAACCAGGGACTTCGCGATCACCTTACCTTGGGTAGCCTCGGCTACCTGCTTGGTAAGCTTTGCGACCTGCCGTGACAGCTGCTTGTAGGTTCCTTGCGCGTACGAGCGGGAAGCCTCACCACCAGGTCCGAAGGACTCGTCCTCACGGTCTCCGCCTTGGTCTCCAGCCGGCTGTGGCTCGTTACCAGGGACGTCGCCGTCCTTGTCGCCAAACGGGGCGTCGTGCTCGTCTGCCTTGACCTCGGCGACGTCGTCGAAGCCCTTCTTGAGCTTGGCGAACCGACGTCGAGCCTTTAGCAGCGACTTGTAGGCCATGGCCATCTCGTCTACCGCCTCGTCCTCTCCGTAGCCCAGGTCGTCATCCATGCCACCATCATCCATGCCCATTCCAGGCATAGGTGGCTCCTCCATTCCAGGCATTGGCGGGGCGGG
>SDBT01006627.1_pt1 | contig 19156 bp, 14 predicted proteins | sample 2277101 | NCBI WGS metagenome assembly SDBT01 (sample SAMN10404973, study PRJNA504765) | marine sediment metagenome | isolation source: marine sediment core GS10_PC15, 103 cmbsf | place: Arctic Ocean: Southern Knipovich Ridge | collected 2010 | reverse complement strand
GCGGGACCCCTGCGCAGGAAGATATCGAGGTCGCTGGCGATTCCTCCGAACCGCGCCTCTTCGGTGCCGTATCCCAGCTTCAGGTTCTCGTCGCAACCTCCGTGGATGTGCCGACCGTTGTGGACGACGTCCTCTTCCCGAAGCAGGTGCGTGGCGCTGCGTTTCAACACCTCTCTTCCGCGTTTGGTGTACATGTCCGCGGCTCCGTCCGGAACGATGGGCGGAGGGTCTGCGTACAACTGCTCCACTTTATCCTCCATGGCACTCAGCCGTTCGTCGATTCGAAAGAGGTTCAACCCTTCGGACACCGGCGGGATGCCCCATATCATCATCAACACGGTCTGGAATAGGATGGAACGGCACCGCACGAACGCCGCGTTGACCCCGTGAGGTCTCTTGTCTATCGCGAACCGTCTCGTCACGAAATTTCCACAGCGACCGTACTCGTTGCAATGGTCTCCGCACGTCGTTTCGTCGGTGTCCACGTGCAACGGGATGAACGCCCTTCCGCACGGGACGCTGTCGAGGAAAGACAGGCGATCCCGTTCGCTGTTGTAATGCCGAGAAGACCCCACGATGGGGACGTCGTCTTCTTCGTGTTCCTCTATCATGTGAGGGATGAACAGGTCGGTGTATTCGTCGATCTGGTTCGTCAGCAAGAGCCACACGATCAGGTTGGTCGCCATCAGACTCCGATACATCTTCAGTCCTCGTATGTGGCACGAGACCGTGAAGAGCGTGTCCCATAGGAGAAACGTTTGTCCGACCCCCAGCAAAAGGTCGACCATCCTGTTTGCGTGTTCTACGCGTCCCTCTGCGATCGACCGAGCGAGTATGGAACAGACCTGACGCGTCGACGACGAGTGTCCGTCTTGCAGCGACCGTATGCAATGGACCACGCCAAAGGTCGAACAGAATTGCACCCTCCAGTCATCCTCGGTCATGCGGCCCGTCGCCGCCAGCAAATACGCGCTCCCGCAATGTGCGCTGTTGCGATTCTTCGCCAATGCCGCGCACGCACACACGGCGGATAGATAACGCATGCGAGCCGGACGGATGGTGGAAGAACGTTCCAGATGGCCGAGTTTCTCGCACAGCACAATGTTCGATCGACATTTGTCGTCGGCGGGGTTCTCTCGTTCGTCCTCCATCTCCTCCTCTCCTTTTCTTTCCTTTTCCTTCCCGTGATCCTCCATCACGGCCGCAAACCACCGCAGGTATTCGTCCATGATCATCGACGGGGCCGTCACGTTCGCCAGGCCCACGTGGGTGTAACAAAACAACAAGAGTTCTTTCCAGACGACGCGCGCCTCGGCGCGCTTGTCGAGACACGCCGCAAAGTGCATCGCCTGTGTTTCAAAGTGTGTCCCCGCCCTGAGGTAGAACAGGACGGATCGGAGATATTCATCCGACGGTCCATCATCGCTCCTGTTCTGCATGTGTGTTGTCGACCCGCCAAAGATGTATCCCTCCTATACAAAAAAAACGAAAGGGAAAAGATATTTATTTATTCGTCACTCGATGAAAGGACGACGCGAAGGTTTCCTCCCTCCCTCGGATCACTTGATGGTCCCGGCGTCGTCGGCCAGATAACAATATTTCACATCGACCGACGTCCCCGGCAAGGACTCGCGGTCGTCCGTCCCCTTGAGTTTGCGCGACGAGTGGAAGTTTTGCTGTGCTTTCAGGACCAACCCGTCGGCATGCGTGGCGCCGAGCGTCCATTCGCGTCCGTTGTCGGTGCGTATCAGAGTGGCCACGATGTTTCCCTTGGACTTGTCCTTGATGGCACTGAGCGGTTTCGCGACGTGTGCGCCGACAAAATCAGCGGTCTCTCCGCGATCTTCGGAAAGTGCCATGTCTTTGGCGAGCGCGTCTTCCGAGGGGACAAAGACGATCGCCAGGCCGTTGTAGTGTTTCTGTCTCGATGCGATGTGTGCGAACACGCCGGCTTTGAACTTGTCGGTCCACGAGGTCGCTTTCGCGGGTCGGGAGGGTTTTGTCGTCGCCGTTTTGAAGATGCTTCCTTGGACCATGGCGGCGGATTCCTTTTTCTCCTCGGATGGAGACAGACTCATCGATGCTAGAATGGCGGTGAGCGAAGATCCTCCCTTTTCCGATTCGTCGTCCGGTGCGGGACGGTGGTGCGGGCGATGAGAACCAGACCGGACCCATCGCGAGCCGGGAGACGTCTTGAACGATCCCAAAACGCATGCATCCTTTGTAGGATCCGTGGTGCCGAAGACTGACGAGGGAGATCCGCTCGACGAGTATTGTTCCGCGGCCCCTTTGGTCGCGCTCTCTCCGATAGATGTGGGGACGTAGTGTGTCATCGGATCTTCGCGAACCATGTCTTCCACGTCGTCCTCCTCGTCGTCGACGTATCCGAAGGTGTCTGCGGGGGGTCTTTGTTTGAACGATGCAATGGTCGACGTCATGTCTTCCTCGTCGTCGCCGTATCCAAAGGTGTCTGCGGGGGGTCTTTGCTTGAACGATGCAATGGTCGGCGTTATGACGTTCGCGACCGGTTCGTTCCGTTTCAACAAAGAACCGATAAACGAGGATGCTTCGTCGCCTGTCGGTACGCGGCTTCCGTTCTTGTTGAACCAACTGCTGATCGCGGTGTTCTGTTCCGCGACACTGTACGGGTGTCCGGATGAATCTGTTTTCACGGTGCAAAAGGCCTTTTCGTACGATGAAGCTATTGACGACATCGTCTTTCGCGTGGTTGTAGGGAGGGAGGACCAGTCTTTTTTTTGTGCCTTTGTGCGAGAAAAGAAGAATTGTGCGCGTCTCCGTTAGATGAATACCGGCGGTCTGAGTCCCTTCACTAATTTGACACCAGAGTTTTTTTTCGCTCGTTTTATTTTTATGTCTCTAAAACTCTCTTCGCTCCTCTTTTCCCGCGCCGTCGAATATAAACAAATTGATCGCCGCCCCTTCTCCCGCCTCGTTCTCTCTTGATCGCCCTTGACGGTCGCGCCCCCCATCCATCATCTCTCCCCCCCCCCTCTCTCTTTTTTGCGCTGGCAGATAGTCTGGTGTTATCCATCGCATTGTTCGTTTGGTCGGTCGTAATGAGTGCGACCAATGTGTGTTGTTTTTGTCGGATCCTCTCCCCCTCTCCGTTCTCTCTCCCCTCCCCCTCCCCCCTTTCTCCATTCACGCACACCGTCGAATTTTCCGCACGCACGCATAAATCCGATGTGGTTTCTCTCTTTTCTCTCTCTTTCTTTCGCACCTTGATCCGATCCTGTATCTCGACTAGACGCCGAGTTTTCCCTCCACACACTGGTCGTATTGGAACCTTGTTCCTTCTCCTCCTTTCCTACGCCAAACGCTGTGCTGCGATGCACCGTCGTTTCTTCCTTTTTGGCCGGAATGTTTTTTTGCCTCGGCCGACCCCTCCTGCTCACACCGGACCCAGGTCGCGGAGCACTGGCATCATTCCCAGGGTCATGGTTATGAAGATGTCGTACGATTTGTGGAGTCTCTTCATCTTCTCGCTTTCGCGGGTCTCATCGTCCTCGATGCCATCCAGGTCCGTGCCGACGTACATCCAGGGAGAGGACATTTTTTTGCCCGAGTCTTGCAACTTGGCGATGTCGGCGTGGGTGAGGTAAAACTCAAAGTACCCGTCTTCGTAGACTTGTTCGAGCGTCATATTTTCGTATCGGTCGGTCACCAAACGGGAAATGATCGCTTCGGCGTCGTCCTGCCTCAGCTTGATCATCCTGTGTGCGGTGTCCTGATACATGAGCTTTTCGTTCCAGAGTTTCTTGGCGTACTGGCCGACCGCGGAATCGATATGCGCGATCTTGTCGGAAGACGTCTCCAGAGTTCCCGGCGTTTTCTCGACTTGCTCCCACAGGTCGTCCTCGGTGAGATGTCCTTGGCCGATTCCCTCCAAGAAGGAGACGTTGTGTTCCGTGGGATTGTCCCTCAGCTGAACTTCCTTGTCCGAGATGAGCGAGTTTTGGCATATGGTGAACTGCGCGAGATTCCTGGATCCGAGGATCGCCACGTCGCCATTCAATCGATCGGCTTTGGTCTGGCCTCCCGGAGTCCCGGCGATCTTCAGCCTCGTGTCGGGCACGAAGAAACGACCGGAAACGTCGGCAAAGTACGTGGTATAAAAATTCCACAGCTTGACCTTGCCGATTTTGGTGCGGCCGTCCAACGGCATCTCTGTCGAGGTGAGCCAATCGGGCCGAATCATGTCGGAGAGAGGGATCGTTATGGCGTATTGCTGCGCCCCGCCCGCGGCCACCTTGGCAGGCACAAAGGTGGCCTTCAGCTTGAAGTCCCTGGCCGTCCACAAATCGGGGTTCGTGGCCACCTTTTGGCCGGCAGACGGCATCACCGGGACCGGGGCCGTGGGTACCAGGGTCGCGGCGGGCGGGACCACGCCCAGGACCTCGTACGGAGAAGGCGCGAGAGTCGGATACATCGGTCCCGTTTGCTGGGGATTGGGCGCATGATACACCATACCGTCCCATCCTCCCGGATGCGGAGACAGCTCCCCGGCTCCGACGCCCATAGGCGAATAATTCGTCACGGGATGTTGGGTGTAGTGGACCGGACCCGGGGTGACCGTGTATCCCGACGAGTCTTGCGTTATCCCTCCTGGTGAAAGGCCGTCTTCCATATTTGTTTTGTTTTTGGTCGCTCTCGCTCGATTAGACTATTGCCAGATGGCGCGGGTCTCATTTAAAAGACGTGGCGGATATAATTCTTTTCCTCTTTCTTGTCTATTTATTTATTTATATGCATTCACAATCGAACAAAGTGTTGTTCCGAAGAGTTCCAGACGTACGAATCTCTCAACCCGCGTATGCTGGTGATCTTGTCCAGGCGGATGCGACTCTCGCGGTCTCGCTTGTACGACATGGGGTTGCGCGCCCGCGTGAGGGCGAACTGGTGCGCCACCAACAGAGCGAAATCGATGTGAAAGTCGTCGAGGCTGTCGACCCATTCCCCGTCCTTTCCTCTGTCCCGATGAAACTGGAACCGTTCGTAATCGACGTCCCGAAAGTCGGGGGCCTCCTTGATCAGATCGTTATGGGCCACCCTGGTGGCCGTCCGATACACGGATCGTATGCGAAGCTTCCCCGTGAGAAGTGGCGACGTGGCCCATTCGGATCGGTGTCGATAAGGCAACGTCGACGCGTCCTTGGGGTCCGGTGGCTTGGGTCCAATTCCGATGAAATTTTCGACGGCCTCCATCTTGCGCCGGATGTCGTCGATCTGCTGTTCGACCACGGACTTTGGGTCGTTCCGTTGATTCTGGATGATGGACTCGAAGCGTTCGATCAACTGTTCCGCATGGTTTACGAGTGCGTCGGGCGTGGCATCGGGTGCCACGGCGGGCACGCGAGGGTCTTTGGGAGCGCCTTTCCTGGGCATCCTGGCGATGATGTCGGTGAGATTGGCCCGTGCAGATCCGGCATCGATGCGCAGTTCTTTGAGTGTTTTGGTCGCACGGGCGTCGAGTCTCTCGCGATAGGCTCCCAACCACAGCGTCTGGATGTCTTCCCAGGGAAGCTTGGATACCTCGTTACTCACTGCGACTATGGCATTGGTGCGCTTGCTTCGGACAGGCTCGTCGTACGTGTCCAATAGTCTTTCAAAGTGTCCCTCGATATCTAACTGTTGTTCGGCGGATCCCTTTGGAAAGTCCTCGGGGAAAACCCGCAAGAGCACCGAAATGCCGGCGAGTTCGGCGAGCGCGACGATGGGCCACACGTCCATGCCGGTTATATTGGATTCCAATTCCCGTTTCCTTTCCTTTGTAAACTCGGAAGCCACCGCTTCGTGAACGCGGTCTATCGTTTTTTGGTCGACGACCACTTTGATTTCGTCCGGTACGTCCTCGCCCTCCTCTTTCTTCCACGAGACGGTTATTGTCTTTTGAAAGGTGGGCGCGGTTGCGCCCGACCGGGTCGTTTCGGCGGTACCGGATTTCAGGAAATCGAGCACGTCGCGCGCGGTGTTGCGGGATCGGACGGCATCTTTGGCTGCTTCCGAACCGGAGGGTATCGGTTTCCAGTCGTTCATCGTCCGACGTACAACGGGGGTCAAAGTCAACAGATTCGACAACAGAACGGCGCTTTGTTTGCTCGTGCTGTACGCCGTGATCGCCGCTCCCAGGACGTTTTGGTGGTGCTGCGCGATGCGGCCCGCACTCCCCCGATATCCAAAGGCCGCCAGCTGGTCGCGCTTCTCCGCGAGTTCTTTGCTCAACCTGGCATAATCTTGCGTCTGCTTTTGGAGCGCCTGCGTTTCCCATCGCGTCTGCCTCTTGAGATGCTCCTGCTGTTGTTGCAGTCTCGACAGCCGCGTTTCGAAATCGTCCAAGTGTGCGACCTCCTCGATTTCGACCCCCGTGTTGCCCCCGACCTCGTCGTAAAAAAGGTAGGTGCCGTCGGCCTCCTGTCGTTCCCGTAACGCCTGTTCGAGTTCTATCCAATCCGGACCGTATGCGAGGTCGTCGGTGCCGGCAACCCCGACAAGGCCGTCTTGTCGCAAGATTTTTCGTTTGGGCTCGGCTCCGGGCTTGGCCTCCCACTTGGGCGGACTGAACTGCGGTTCGTGGTCCCACGTGTTCACGGAGAATTCGTTTTGCTTTAGTCCGATGGGTTCGTAGTCTTCCCTCTCTTCGCTCGGTTCGACGCTCGGTATGGTGCCATACCATGCGTCCTCGTCGTCGTGGTGTCTCGAATACTTCATGGGACGCTCGTCGTCAAAGAGTTGGTCGTTGTCCAGCGAGGAGTACATGAGACCCGGTCGCTTTCGTTGCTGTCCCGGATCTTCCATCTCTGTATATTTTTCATCCTCCCCCTTTCCCGATAAAGACTTGTTATTTATGTGTTTATTTACAGAGTCAACATCTCCACCATCTGGGGATTTCCAAACGTCCCAGGGTCGTGGATCAGCCACTCCAGGAAATCGTCGGGCTCGTATCGTTCCGTCATCGAGAGCAGTTTGCCGTGGACCTCGTTCACGAATCCGCCCACGGGACACCCTTGGATGCATTCGTTAAAGTCGAGCGATCGGTGACCGTGATCGATACATTGACACCGGTCGCACGCCACGTCCGCCAGTTCGGTCCATTCCACCTTGTAGGTGGATCTCGGAGGAAAGAGCGTATCGTGCGCAAACAGCGATTGGTCCACTCGTGCGCACTGTTGGGCTCCGCATCCTCCGCACTCGGCGCATTCGCACCTTCCGGTCACGGGTTCGGAGAACATGTGCCAATCTTTCACGCTCAGCCAATACGGAGGGCAGGGACACTCTTCGGTCGCGGGAATCTCCGCCTCGGTATTTCCGAACGGACTCGTCTGCGATCTCGTCAACGCCGCCTCGATGAGGGCCGCGCTGAGGTCGGTCGCATTTCGTTTGTCTTTGATCGATTCTTCTTCGCCAAAGCACGCGTTCAGAAACCGGACGACGTCCTCAAAGCGCTCGCGCGCCTGCATGTCGATCTTGGTGTTTTCGGGGGCGAACTGATAGGGATGCGAAATGCGGATGGCCCTGGAGACGACGATTTTTCCGGAGCGAAATGCGGGCGGACCGTATCGTATCGACAGCATGTAGTTCCAGTCCATCTGCGGCTTGGTTTCGTATTTTCGGGAGTCGAACCCCGCATGGACGAACTTGGACACGATCATGTTGGTCGCCAGGATGTATTTCGGACGTATCAGCCACACGGCCAGAGAGAATCGCCAGCCCAGGATGTTGCGCGTCGTCTTGCTCCCGAATCCCCGGTGCGGTTTGTTCGCAAAGTAAAAGGGGGAATAGTGCAGAGTGTGCGTCGGATGTCTCTCTGTGTCCAGCCCTTTCCGACGCAACGCGTCGATCCAGCCGAGATGGTCGGTCTTGAAATCGGGATTCTTCTCGTCTTTCCAGTGGGAGTCGCCCCCGTGCGACGCGCTTTTTTTACACGGACCCGCGCGGATCATCAGGACGTCGCAATCGATCGGGTCTCCGCGCGAGTGCCGGACGACCGTGCGACATCCGATTTCCAGCCACGCCTTGATCGGAGTGTTCGTCAGTTCGACGTCTTGGTCGACGAGCACCCGTAAATAGCGCGCGCGGTCGGTCTCGATGTCTTCCGGTTTTTGATCCTTCCAGAATTGGATGTGTCGTTGGTTCATCTCCTTGGCTTCGTTTTTGTGGAGCCATGCGTCTTGGATGCGTTCGGCACCGCCGCGAGGGGGTGTCCTTTTCAAAGGCAGACGGTAAGGTCGATGGGGAGTCGAGCGATCGTAAGGCGTTTGCCGTTTCATCCCGGGGGTGGGGGGGAGAGAAAGATTTCCGGCCGGGAGCCTTTGGTGGTGTTGACCTGCGTCTGCGCTCGATGCACAAGTGACAAAGAATTACTTTTTTGCGAAAAGGTGTCCGTTTCAGTGAAAAACAAAAATAATTCTTTGTTTGCACACGCGCGTCTGGGACGACGACATGTCCATCGATTACGGCAACTGTGATTTCGAAGGCTGTTGGTACAAGGGGAATTCGGACAGGCTGAACGAATACGCTGCGTCGGAAGATGTTATATGCATATCCAACGCCGGCGATCGCACGTGGTACCAAGGGTTGAATGTGTGGGACGGCGACACGCCCCCGTTTCGCTTTACCGTGTGCGACGTTTGTTGGGACAACGACACGGAGCTTCTACCACAGGGGGAGTGTTCGTGGTGTTTTGGCCAGATGATGGACAAGGGGTTATCGATCAACTCCGAGATGTATTGTCGTCTCTGTCTCGACATGGACAAGATACGAGACATCGTGGAAAATTGCACCTTTGCGAGAAATCTCACGGGCGCCACGATAGAATGGGACGACATCGAGTGGGAAAATCTGAGGGACGCGAAAGAAGACGCTCTGATTTATCGCGCGCTTTGCGCCGGGATGAAAGAACGGGGAGAGGATCGAGCCTCAAAGGCCGAGCAACGAAAGAAGAAACGCGGAAAAAACAAGCGGGAGGCGGTGGAAGGGATCCGAGCGGTTTCCCCCGGAGTCTCGTCCGATACGTGCAAACGCATACGAAAGATCCTCGACTTGGAGAAACCGCCCGAGTCGTTGGATCACTTGCTGCGCGAGTTGGTCGATAAGCACGATTCGGCGTGCGAGTTAGCGGTGCAGTCCGTTTCGAATCAAAAGGATTCTTTGGTCACAGAAAGAGAGGTGGAAACGGTGACCCTGTCGGACGACCCGAACTTGGTCGGTGCCGAATTGACGGCGCTGGCATTTGCTTATGGCGCGTCGGAAAACAGTCTGTTTGTCGCCAAGTCCGATCTGGCGAGACAGATAATCAAAGCGTTTCCGATGGACCTCATCGAGGACTGTGACACAGACGACGCTCGCGTATATGCCCTAGCGGTGCGAACGCTGAAAGCACACACGCACGATAGGGAGCATTCCAAGGCACTGTACGCCATCATGCGAGTCTGGCTCGGTGTCGGTCGGGAATTGGATATGGCGTGGCGTATTCACGCCGGACCCGCCAGGCCCACAGCATTCGAATACTCGGCATACACGCGCGAATCGATGGACAATATCGAGGCGACCTGGGACGAGGGAAAGGCGAAATTGAAAAGCGACATGGAGAACGCATACGCAAAGTACAACGCATTAGCAGAGCTCCTCGCCCCTCCATTCGTAAAATAGGACGACAGAAATAAACTTTTAATCGGGGCGACGACATTTTTTATGAAATTTTCAGATCGCAACTTTTAGCGTCTGTGGAGCAGAAGAACAAGCGATGGACACAGAGATCGTGCGGAGGAGCGAGGAGATCGAGAGAGAAAAGCTCGTGAGCGAAAGATCGTGGCACAGCAACGGAACTGCAAAGTACGAAGACAATTACAAAGACGAAAAGGTTCACGGCATCACTAGATCGTGGAACAAATACGGAAGACCGCTGGACGAGGGTCATTACAAATGCGGGAAGCGACACGGCGTGTGGAAATGGTGGAACGAATCGTCCGGAACTCTGTGGATAGAAAAAAATTACAAAGACGGGATTCTGCACGGCCTTCATAAGGAGTGGTACGACGACGGAACGCCCAAGTTCGAACACAATTACAAAGACGGGCTTCCGCACGGCGTGATGAAAGGATGGCACGAAGACGGATCGCTAAAGTACGATCATTGTTGAAAAGACAGCGAATTTGTGTACAGAAAGACATTTTTATGTATGTGCAGAAATTAAAGGAGATCGAATACCGATGTCGGGTCTTTTCCCGTCGGCCGTTTCCCGGGCGACCCGATGTCCTGACCGACGGCAGCAAAACGGGACATCAGATTCCCGAATATCGAAAACCCCTTGACGACGGGCAACGGAGGAAGGGGCTCCGTGACGAGTTCGAGGTTTTCGTGTCCTTCGTCTCGGGTCATCAAGACGTGCATCAACAATCGATTCATGTTATGTATCCCCAACACGGTCTCTGCGTGGGCATCTAAATCCGACGTCTCCAGCACGAGCGCATGTGATGGAGAGGTGTTTGTGGTCAACCGTTTGTACTCGGCCTGCGCCGCCTTATAGTCGGTCACGGTCACTTGCACGGGCATCCTACGCCAAAACACCGCGTCTTCCGAGTAATTTCCCGTTCTCAGATCCGGCGCGGTGCGATACACCGACAGGCACGCCGGGTTTTTGTTGGCGCGAGCGTAATCGTAATCGTCCCGAATCATGCTGCCAAAGGACTTGACCGACAGGAGTGGAACGCCGACTCCGTACACGACGGCTTCTCCGTCCATCATGTCGAGCGGATCGGTATCTGGACTCCACGACGCCGACTCCGATAGGGTTCGGGATCTGCCCGTTTCCGGGTCGACGACTTGGCGGTGTCTTCGACCCGGCGTCTTTCGATTCCACAACACCATATTTTCCATCGCGGCATGACGCCATGTAGGGTCTTCGCCCAGGACATCCCGATAATATTCCACGGGGACCACGTCGTCTGCAAAGATTTCGGACAGCATCGCCTGGCCCGATCTTCCGTGGAACATCGTGCGATTTTCTACGGGGCTTCTTTCGGGCGTGTCAAACTCGTTTGCCGCGATCCGCACTCGAAACCACAGGGTGACGGTTCGGTCGCGGATGACCGGTTCGTCTCGAAAGTCGACCGACGCGATCGTGCTCTGCGGATCGAAAAGGGACTGAGCCAATCTACCCCGAGCGTCGCGGCGGTCCGTATGGTGCCACGCGACGAACGGCTGATCCAGGTCCTCCCCCTCCTCCTCATCAAATGGTTGCAACAGAGAAGGTTCGGTCACGGCCGAGCCGACCTTCACGATGATCGGTAAATAGGACTCGAAAAATATCGCCCCGAGGTACGGAGAGGAAAGCGGTCCCGGCAAACGCTCGTCGTACGTCTCGCGAATATTGTACATGACGATCCCGAGTATCATCTCGTCACGCAATTCTTTCAGACCGGGATCGTCTGGCACCATATTGCCCGTCTCGATGCCCAGCCGTCTCCAGTCGATGTCTCCGGCGGGATCTTTTCCCCGTCCAATCACCTGGCGCATCACGTCCTGGACGGTGTATCGGGGCGCGAAATCGACGTCGTCAAAGACTCCGGAGCGGAGATAGAACCCGTGGTTGATTGCATGGGTCGAGAGTCCCCCCTGGAAGCGTTCGATGTAGTCTTCCGCAAAATCCCAATCGCCTGTCTCGTCGAGCCAATCCTCATATTCGCCACGGGGTTCCGTCTCGATGTACAGACGCATTCCGACGACATTGGCATACCGCTCCGTTTCCATCAGGATGTATCCGCAGGCGTCCTTAAAGGGAGCAAGCTCGCCGAAGGCCGCTCTTTTAGGGTTGAGGCCAGCATACTGGGACGCACGGTGTATCTTCAACTCTTCCCACGAGAGTCGGGGCACAATCCCGTTGTCCGGGTTCATCATCACGCGGCGTCCGGCAGCGCCTTCCCGTAGTTCGTATTCGTCAGACGACAGGAGCGAGGTGATCGGGCGGAGAATCCTTATCGGACGTCTCACATCGTTGACCGTTTCTAATATGTCGTCCACGTCGTCCAGGGAAGCCTTCCGGTCGAGTTCCTTCGCCGCTTCCCAGAGATCATTGAATATCTTGTCCAGGTATTTGCGATCCAGTTTTATCTTTTTTTCGGACCGCGCGTCGCGTGAAAAGCACATGTAGACCTCGTAGAACCGAAGGGCTCCGGGACGCGAAAAAAAGGCTCCCAGAAACGTGCGGGCCGACATGCTTCCAAGCTCTCCGTATGTGATCTCGTGCCCCCTGCTCATCTCGGTGTCGATCCCGGCAGTTTGCGGGCCACCGATAGGTCCTTGAAGATGCGTGTAGAATACGCTCGCGATGACAACTTCCTCGTCTCGAAAGTGCACGGGTTCTTTTCCCTTGCTCTTTGATCCGCCGACATGGGCGGTCTGGGTCGCTTTCCTCAATGTTCGTGTGTATCGCTTCGGGGGAACCTTGGGACCGATCAGTTTGATGCCCTTTTCGTTCTTTTTCATTCTCCTCCTCCTCCTTGAAGGTGTACCTATCCGCTCACACATCTCCTATATAAACGGGTCCCGTTAAAGAGCACACCGGCACCGTGCATGCTTATTGTTTGTGAAAAATGGGTCAAGAACCCTCCCGATCGGTCGAGAGGGTGATCGTGTACGGACCGAGCCCGTGGACTCGGGGGACATCTCCCCGAGGGCGCGTCCCCCCTCCCACACACATCGAAAAGCAGGACGACGGAGCCGTCTTCGTGTTTGCGCAGATCGGAGGATTCGAGGGAGCAGAACACGAACTTCGTTTTACCGACATACAGACGTATGCGGCGTACAACAAAGGCGATCTCGTCGCACGAGATCATGCGGACAGGGCGGTCCAGGCAGCCGTCTTTCGCTTGATAACGAATCCTTTCATCCTCGACTCGTATAACGAGAAGGGTCGCATAGTATACGACGGCTTCGACTACTACATGTACATAGGACGTCGATTCGTTTCTCTGGGGACGGCGCCCAGACTAGCCCCGTTGCCCGATCACTTGCGATCCGACGTGCAGACGTTGAAGGACTTGATACATAAAGTATTGTAATATAAATGACTCTGTAATGAAAAATGGTCGTGTCCATAAGTAGGTCGCCCGACCACCCGTTCTTTGGTCGTGTGCCAGGGAGAAATGGGTCAAGAATCCTCCCGCACGGTACAGAGTGCATTTGTGCACGGTCCGAGTCCGTGGTCCCGAACGGGGGTTCCCGTCGGATGCGCCCTTCCTCCCCCGCCCATCGAAAAACTGGACGACGGGGCTGTGTTTGTGTTTGGAAAGACCGGAGGAATCGCGGGCCTCCAGTATCAACTTCGCTTTTACGACACGCAAACGTATAAGGCGTTCAGCCGCCAAAAATTCGTACGACAGGGTCACACGGATAGCGCAGTCCAGGCTACCATCCAGCGGTTGATGGAAAATGATTTCCGAATCGAGGATTCATATAAAGACGAGAAGGGTTATGGAGTATCGGACGGGTTCCACCACTACATGTACATAGGGCGTCGATACATTTCTCTGGGGACGTCTCCCCGACGAATCCCGTTGCCCGATTACTTGCAATCCGATGTGCGGATTTTGAAGGATTTTATGTATAAAGTGTTTTAACCCCTCCCCTTCCTCTTTCCCTTCTTCTTTAAGACTCCCACACATAATGATCCCACCTCCTTTTCCTTTACATCCTGCTTCACCGAAGGATGGTCGCTCTATCTGCCAGATCACGGATTTCCACGTAACATGCTTGCAGAGCCGCGAAGTCGTCGCGCTCGAAATCGTGTACATCCTTGAGTACATATTGACGAGCCCTATCTTCGTATACGGCTTTGGCAGCGAGATTATTGCGCAACCAAGGTGCGTTGTATAGGCCCACAAAGGTGTCTTTGATATTGCTGCACGTCCAATGGAATCCATCGCAGCCGTCCGGATCGCAGCTGACAAACTCCCCGTCGTCAGACGCGGGGAGTTCGATCTGTTTGACGAGCCACGACGCTTCTATCCTGGCCCGTTTGGCGTCTTTGACGGCCTTTGCTTCCGCCCTCGCTTTTTCTTCCAAACGAATTTCCTCGGCATCCCACTCTTTCCACGACCGAATTCTGGGAGGACGCTTTTCGAGCATCGCCTTGTAGAGAGGAATCACTTCGCATCGTGTGCACAGCCTTGCTCGGTGCAGGGGATCCTCGTTGCGACAATCGAAGGTGATCTTCTGGGCCGAAATGTGCGCTCCGCCACAGTGTGCGCACAACCCCAACAGAGAGTGCGCATCGCAGTTCCGGTCTTTAAAAGAACGAATACGGAGGGGGACCGCCCACGGAATTGAGTCGAGCCAAAGTCCAGGTTGGTTTCGAACAGTGGAACGGAGCACGCGCCGCTCTGGCTCATACTGATCGTATATTATGCGCTTGACGCAATCGCCTTGCAGAATGTCCCTCAGGTAAGACTTTCGCGCGTGGGCGTAAACGTCGTTTATCTGCATCCGTCTGTATCTCGGAAATTCCGCATCCGCGATTCCCTTTCCTTTCGCTTTCGTCTGCATCGCTTTCGTGCGTCGCGGACTCGCTGCCGTTGTCGTGACAAATAATGAAATTTGTGAAAACGGGCAAACCCAGGATTGTCGTTTTTTGCCCGTTTTCATAATTTTCATTTTTTCGCCACGACGACATGTCCGACACGCCGACGAAGACTCTGGGTCCATACCTGATCATCGATCCGAAAACTGGGTATAGTTTTGCGGACCTCCCCAAAGAGCAGAGCGAGCTTCAATTCTTGCAGAAACACGTCGGCGGCAGTATTGAGGGGATTCTCGCAACTCGAGAATTGACCAAAAACGGGTATGAGTTGTACGCCAACGAAGATGGAATGTTGGCACGGCTCCCGATGAACACCTACTCGGCTCCCTTCATTCAACCGAATATGTATATGCGAATGGCGATGATGGGCGGACCGTACGGAACTCTTGTTCTGGTGGCTCCACCGCACAAAGGTCATTCACGCTCTTTGATGTCGAAGGATTTTCCTTTCATGCCGGCAGACGAGGACGACGAAGACGACGAATTTAGAAATTCATACAGGAAGGCGATGAACAAGGCGCTGAAATAAATAAGGCACCGAGTGCGCCCGGAGAGCAGTAGTTGATGGTTCCGACGAAATAAACCCACAAACAATTTATTTTTTGCCGTGTCCTTTTTTCAATAAATCCGGTCAACAACGACGATCGTGCATTTGCCCATTTTCATAATTTTCATTTTTTCGCCACGACAACATGTCCGACACGCTCAAACGCCTCGCTGCCCAAGCAGTCCCCGGATACGCCAACGAAGACGCATGCAAATTTGCTCGCACCTCAGACCCGGAATATCTCGACAACATGCACATGCTGGCAGAGATGGAATCGAAAATCAACACCGTCGGGCGCATTCCTCCGATACCAGACCACATGGATGTACCTGGATGGCCTCACGTAAAGGTGAAGGTGCAGGAAGGAGACGCCTATTGCTCCCAGATGCGCTTTGAGAGGATGACCGGAAAACTGCGTGCCCACACGCGCTTCTCTCACGTGACGGAGGAGGGCGCCGTCTTTCGTACGGATTGTCTCGCGGTCCCCGAATTGTGGTGGGAGACCACGCTCACGCAGGAAGAACTGGAGGAGGCGCTGAGTGCACTCGGAGAGCAGTAGTTGATGGTTCCGACGAAATAAACCCACAAGCAATTTATTTTTGCCGTGTCCCTTTTACAAAGGTCCGACGAGTCGGGCCACGCGCGAGATGTTTCGTGCAGCCGTGAAAAAATATTTCGGCATCGCATGGCCACGGTGTAAATCAGAATAAAACCCCGTGGGGCACATAAAAAGTATTGGCAGTGCTCTCGACGGCGTGTTCCATCGAGTGGTAAGCGTCTACGATGCGGCGTCCAAACGCGTCCATCCCGTGCTCGAAGCGGTGAAAGTCTTTCCCGATGGCGTGTTCGAAATGGTGCAGCGAACGTCCGACGTGCGGTGCGTGCGACGCGTGGTATTGATGATGCGGAAAATGGGCTCCCTCCATTCCCGAGCCTGCCCAAGACATGTGGATTTCGTTTGTGCACTGAATGGTTGTAGCATATTTTAACGTGTCCATTAAAGGCACGTGGGCTATTCAACACAAAACAAAAAATTTCATTTCTGTTCACTTGTTCCGGGGATGCCATACGGTCGGCACGCCCTGGAACGGGAGTGTGTCAACGAAGATTTAGATCGCGGACACCAATACTGGCACGACCTATCGACTCGGTCCGACTGGAGCGACGAAGCCCGTCCGGCAAAAGTCGACCATGGGCGGGGTGTCGATTCCCCGGCCATCTCGGACCACATCAGTTCCGATTGGAGACGTCCCACGATCACCGACAAACACATTCCGACAGACTCTCGACAGGAGGACTTTGTCTTTCTGGTCAACCACGTCGACTACGTCGTCGGAGACAATGTCACCCGAGAGGACGACGCACCGGGCTACGTTCCGGTGCTTCCGCAAGACGAACCCATCGTCCACGAAAAGGTCCCGTCCTTTCGGTTGTTTGGAATCGACGAGCACGGGGCCGACGTGCTCATGCACGTCCACGGATACCTCCCGTATTTCTACGTGGACAGCGGGACCTTGGAGCGGATGCACGGAAAGCCCGAGTACGATCGACTCTGTGGGAAATTTTGCGCGGCCGTGGAGAAACGCCTGAACGAGCTGGTCACCCGCGATATCAACCACTGGAGCGTGGCCGCCGACGGTCACTACGTGCATTCGGTGTGCGTCGAAGAAAAGATCGTCGCTTATGGGCACCAGGAAGCGACGAAACCGGTCCTCAAGATCACCCTGGTGTCTCCCAAATTCGTCGTGTGCGCCCGGAACCAGTTCGAACGGGGCGTATTTCGTCTCCCCGAGTACGGGTGGTGTTTCCACACGTACGAACCCAACATCGACTACGTCGTGCGTTTCATGTCGCAGCTCAGCGTGGTGGGTCACGGGTGGATACGCATCCCTGCGGGCGCGTATTCTTTGCGATCCTGCATGAAACGGCCCGATCGGTTGATGCGGTCTTCAGAGTATCCGCACCAGCTCGCCGACATGGAGACGGTGCAACGCCTGGAAAAGGCCGCCGTGACCAACGGCGTCCAGAGGACGTCGTACTGTAACATCGAGGGAGACGTCCATTGTCGACACCTCGACGTTCTCGACCACAACACGGCTCCGTGGAACAAACACGCCCAATACGTCAGCGTGGCGTACGACATCGAAGTGCTCAGCTCCACCAAGGAATTTCCGGACCCGATGAATGCGGGCGATCGAATATGCAGCATCGCGGCCTACGTCACCCTGTTCGGCGACACTCGTGGAAAGAACCCGGTCCACAAGGTGCGCGTCTTTGGATTGGGTCCCTCGGACGACATCGACGCCCTGGACGTGGAGGAAGTTGCGGACGCCCGAGCCGCGGCCGAAGAAAAGGGAGAACCCTTTGAAGAGCCCGAGTTTCGAGAGCCCACGCCCGTCGTCTATTCGTTTGGCGAGGAGGTGGACGACGACGATGCGGAGCGGTCGCTCATTCTCAACTATGCGCGGTTCATGCGGTCCCTGCGCCCCGACATGGTCACCGGGTGGAACATCGACCGGTTCGACGGAAACTACCTGTGCAAGCGGGCCGAATACTTGGGCATCGCGGACAAGCTCAACTTTGGTCGGATCATCGGGGAGACCTCGCGGATACGAAACCTCACGTTCCAAAACAACGCGGCCGGCAAGACCGAGTTCAACATCCTCACCGCGTCGGGCGTGGTGGACTTTGATGCGTTCAACATAGCCAAGAAGGACGTCTACCTGTCGGTTCGCAAGTACGACCTGAGCACGGTGTCCTGGAAGCTGCTGGGAAAGAAAAAGTACAACATGCCGTATCCGTTGATAACTCCGAGGTATCGCAGCGGTCCGGCAGGTAAAGGAGAAATCCACATCTATTGCGCTCACGATTGTCGCCTCGTGTGGGAAGACATCGTGACCGCCGGGTGGCACTATTCGTACATCACGCAGTCGAGGGCGGCCGGCGTCCCGCTCCAATACATGTGTTTCCGCGGGGTCCAGATTCGCATCCTGGCCAAGGAGTTGCAGGTGATGCACCCTTTCGGGATGATCATGCCGTACATTCGCGACGACGTGAATCGGACGTTCTTTCGGGGCAAATATTCCAAGACCACGTTCAAGCGCAAGCACGGTTTCGTGTGGGACGACCGGGACGAGTCCGTCGGAAAGAAACGCAAGTCGTCGAAAAGAAAGCGGGGCAAGGGCTATTCGGGCGCGACCGTGCTCGAACCGGTCCGAGGATGGCACAAAGACCCCATCGGCATCTTGGACTTTGAGTCGCTGTATCCCAACGAGATGCTGGAGAAAAACCTGTGCTACAGTACCGTCATCCTGGACCCGGACCAGAGAAAACGACTCCGCCAGGGCTACGATTACCGGGTGACCGCGTCGGGGGCCGCGTTCGTGCTCGAACACGTGAGGAAGGGCATCATACCGATCATCTTGCACGAACTCCTCACCCTGCGAAAGATCGCCAAGAAGATGAAGAGCAGGTACACCAAGGGAAAGGACGTCGAATGGGACATCTACGAGGGCCAACAGATGGGACTCAAATTGTTGGCCAACTCCCTCTACGGATCCCTCGGGACCCTGCACGGAATCGTCGTCAACTTCGACGTGGCCGAGGCGGTCACCGCGTCGGGTCGTAGAGACTTGCTCAAAACGTGCGATCTCATCAAGGCCATCTTCGCCAACAGGGAGAGATTCGGGTACGAGCGCGAATACGTCCGAGACGCAGACGGCAAGTACGTCCGAGACGACAACTACCAACGAATACGGAAACTCGTCCCCGAAAACGACGGAAAGGGGAGCACGACGTGGTCCTATGTGCGCGACGAACGAGGGGAAAAGATACTCAAGATATCGTGCGACGCATTGATCGTCATATATGGGGATACGGACAGTGTGTTTGTGAAGCTCGTCGGCGTGCGGAACAAACACGAGGGCTTTCGCATCGGAAAGAACGTCGAACAGATTTGCAACGCCTACTTTCGTCCTCCGATGAAACTGGAGTTTGAGAATCTGATGGACGGA
>SDBT01006626.1_pt1 | contig 19156 bp, 20 predicted proteins | sample 2277101 | NCBI WGS metagenome assembly SDBT01 (sample SAMN10404973, study PRJNA504765) | marine sediment metagenome | isolation source: marine sediment core GS10_PC15, 103 cmbsf | place: Arctic Ocean: Southern Knipovich Ridge | collected 2010 | reverse complement strand
ATAGTTTCTTTTAAAAGATAAAAATAAACGTTCACTAAATAATTTTTCCCAACCATATTCACTATCGGGAGCAGCAGGATAAGCCGAATCTTCCGAACATTTAGGATTATCAGGGTCCATTTGGTTATACTCAGGATAAATACAAGCAGATGATGAATAGAAGATTTTTTTAATTCCGGTTTTTACTCCATAATATGCCATATTCAAATTAATTTGCGCTGAATTGTGCATTACATCAGCATCGTGTTCACCGGTAAAAATATAACCGGCACCACCCATATCTGCTGCCAGTTGATATACTTCATCAAATGAGCGATCCAACATGTTTTGTACAACAATTTGATCGCGTAAGTCACCAATTACAAAATCATCGGCAGCTGTAGGAGCAAACTCAGGATATTTTAAATCTACACCTCTAACCCAAAATCCTTCTTTTTTTAATCTTTCTGCCAGATGGCTGCCGATGAATCCTCCGGCGCCACAGACTAAAGCTGTTTTATTAGTAGTCATTCATTCCTCAATTTAGATTAATTCCTTTTAATACCTTTTCATATTCAATGGTTATTTTTTCCCAAGTTAATTTATTTGACCAATTCATTTTACCATCTTCTCCAAGCTGTTTCCTTTTTTTCGGATTATTTGCCAATTTCATAATTTCTTTGGCTAATATTTTTGGATTTACAACAGTACGACCATTGCTATGAACTGGAGCGGGGCATATAATTCCGCCTCTCGTCCATTCAATTATTTCTTTTGCATTCCCAACTGGCACTGTTAAAAATGGCAAACCCGCCGCGGCTGATTCAAATAACACTAATGGAGAATATTCAATATTAGATGCAAATACAAAGATATCAGAATTCAAAAATGCCTGTATTACATCTTGTCGTTGTAAATTGGTGATAATGATTTTTTTACTCGAATTTTCACTATTTACTTTCTTTGCAATATCCGTCCAATTTTGTTTTAGTGGTTTTTTCCTTATTCCGAATGCATATAACAAATCTCTGAAAACTCGTTTCAACATTGATAAAGGCTCCATTTTCAAATATTGTTTTATCAATACGTTGGCTTTTAGTTTTGGACTAATTGAAGGCTGATTGCCATTCAAAATCAAAGTGGCAGGCTGTTTAAAATTTGCCAATTTAAATGCTTGGGCTAATTCGTAGTGACCTTTGCCTCCCGTAAATGTTCCAACGGTTAGAATAACAAAGGATTTTTCTCCTATATTTAATCGTTCACGAAAATCAGATTCTTTAGGAACTGAAAATTCTATTTTACTAGCGCCATTCGGTATTATTGAAAAATTTGTAATATTATGCTGGCGAGCAAAGTTGATATCTCTGTAATCAGATGCATAAAATATTAAGTGGTCAAATTGACGTAAAATATCCGGCATAATATTATAATATTCAGAATAATATGAATCGTACATCGCTGAAAATCCGCACGGAATAAATACTTTTCGAGTTTTGATTTTATTTAAAATCGGAATCAATGCATCAATAGTCCATCCTTGTGCCGCCTTTATTAATATTGCATCAAAATTTCCATTCAGTATAAAATTTTTATAATCGTTAACATTACCTTGTATACCATGAACGTAGCTACCCTTAATGTTAAATTCTTGGATATTAACACCATTGAGATAATTTTCTTGACGATTTTGCAGTTTAGAGGTAGCAACAGTTACTTTATGCCCTAACTTAACTAATCGCTCGGCAATTTCTTTAAGAACAATTTGTTGTCCACCAACACTTGGGTAATAATAATCGGTTCCGATTAATAATTGCATATAGTATTAAGTGTCATCGTTCAAGGTTTGATATTATATCAATTAATTTTTCGGAAATTATAGTTGCTACAAACTTAGAACCGGTATCATTATAATGCATTGTATCATACATATATTCTTTTTTCTGCGGAACGATATTCGCCAAATCTATTAAAGGGATTTCATTAGTTTTGGCTACATCTCTTATAATATCATTAAATGTATCATATTCATTTTTAAATGTTTCATATGTAATTCCGGCATTCAACATGGGTGACAAGCTTTTTAACACAAAATCATCAGGATTTTCTTTAAATCGATTAGATTGTGTCATTAAAACAGGCAATATATCGTGAGTTTTACAGGCAGTAATTATCATTTGTAGAACCCAATTATATTCTTTTTGCATGAAATCAAAATCGCGATCTTTAATATTTTGTCTAAGACCTTCCCACTCATCATAGGGTTTGGTCTGTTTTTGTTCTTGGGGATGTATTATACGTTCTTTTAATAAGTATATTTTTTGATAAATATTAGGATATATTGTTTTAAAAAGACCTTTAAAATGCCATATGAAAGTTTCTTTTGGCCTTTTAGGGAAATAATCGTTTATTGTAATTAGCTCTGATCGTGGAGTTCCTATCGGCCAATATGTATGGTCATATGCTAGATCTGCATAATCATTCGCTGCATGCATAATTACAACAATATCAGGACTCATTGGCATAATTTTATTTAGGATTATATCTAAAGAATGCATAGAATTATTTCCGGAACCACCCATATTGTATGAATTTATATGTTTATTTGTTTTTTCTTCAATTAATTGTCCGGTCAAGTATGGGAAACGATTATTTTCGGTAACATACATACATTCAGTAGTTGAACCACCAATAAAAACAATTTTATAATCTGGATCGTTATAATCATTATGTGGAAGAATAAAGCCGTTATTGTCAATCCGAAATGGATATTCTTGAGCAACTAAATTATCTGTGTCGGCTAAATAAAATTCATTTGGATATATTATTTTGTTTAACCCCGGGTGGTGCTCTCTTAATCTAATTGCTCTAACAATTTCCGGTCCTTGTCGTGGCTCATTTGTTTGGAAATATTGCATTAAGCGATCAATTATCAATAATGAAATTAAAAGTACAGTTACAAAAATGATTAATCCGGTTTTCTTTGGATTTTCTGGCACCCAACTTGAATTTGGGTTTTTTATAGAAGTCGATTTATTCATCACATATTGAAATGGTTACATTATATTCCATTGTCCGGTTTCATGAATAACAGATCGCAGAGAAAATTTTGAATGTCCAATATTGACTACATCAAAGGCGATAGCACCTTCCAGTAAATCCTCCATTTGATCAAAGTGATTTCCTACCCACACATCCACCGCATATTGTTTTTCAACTACTTTTAATTCAGGAATTGTCATTTGTACGGTTACCGATGATGGAACATGTTCGGTATCAATATTACTATCTTGACTACGAACTTGATAAACCAAAGTGCCTTGAGTATCTTTCACTAAGAAACTTACCACAAACCCATTTTTACTAATATTTTCAATTTCTAATTCAAATGTGATCGGGTCATATATTTTAAAGGTAGAGCAAGTATTGCCGTTTTTATCTAAAGTACGTAGATAAGTCGCTCTGATTTTGCCGGGTGATTTTCTTAGCCCCAACCAATTTCGTAAATCACTTTCACCATCAATAGTATTTTCCTGAGTTGGTGTGAGGTAATTACTCACAACCTCGTGAGTATTACCGTCCTTGATAATTTTACCTTCATCTAAAAGAATTGCTCGCGTACATAAGCTTTGAATAGTATGCATGTTGTGACTCACGAACAGGACTGTTCGACCTGAATTCGCAGTATCGCTCATTTTTCCAAGACATTTCTTTTGAAATGCAGCATCACCGACCGCGAGGACTTCATCTACAATTAATATTTCAGGATCGAGATGGGCAGCAACAGCGAAAGCCAATCTAACATACATCCCTGATGAATAGCGTTTAACAGGTGTATCAATAAATTTACCGATCTCGGAAAATTCAACGATTTCATCAAATTTAGCCTTGATCTCGTCTCTTTTCATTCCTAAGATTGTTCCGTTCAAATAGATATTTTCCCGACCTGATAATTCTTTATGGAAACCGGTTCCTATTTCAAGCAAACTGGCTACACGTCCATATAAGAGCGCAGTTCCGGCAGTTGGTTCAACAATCCGTGACAATATTTTCAATAAAGTACTTTTCCCTGCACCGTTTCGACCAATTATACCAAGAATTTCTCCATGTTGGACGTCAAAAGATATATCATTAAGTGCCCAGATTATATCTTCACCGTCGCCTTTATTTTTAAATCTGCTTAGTTTTTGTATCCGCCCAAAATTTGTTAACGGTGATAATACCCAAGAAGAAATTTTCCCCAATAAACTGTCATACATTTCTTCCTTTAATCCGATACGATATCGTTTACTTAGATTTTTAACGTTTATTGTTGTATCGCTCATCGATTTATGCTACATCAGCAAAAATGCGTTCTTTTCTTTTAAAATAATAAGCTCCTGTAATAAATAAAAATATAGCTGATATAGATCCCATTCCAATTAAATCCCAAGGCATCGGGCTTATTCCGTATAAAGCTGATCTAAATCCTTCAATCACACCTGCCATTGGGTATAATCCATAATAAATTCTATATTCAGCAGGCAATTGGTTTGTGGACCAAATTATTGGGGCAACCCACATTAGTATTGAAACTAAAAATTGGACTCCGTATGGAATGTCTCTATATTGGACTGCCAATGCCGATAACCAGAAACCTAATCCGGAAGCTGTTAGAAACATTATCATTATGAGTACTGGTAGAAATAAAATCCATATTGTGGGAGTTAACCCATAAACTAATAATAATATAAAAGTAATTGTCATTGCGATTATAAAATCAACTAATGAGGCTAAACATGGAACGATTGGAAGTATTAATCGTGGAAAATATACTTTAGTAAAAATTCCCGCTCCTGTTATTAAACTGTTTGTAGATCTAGTAAGGGAGCTGGAAAAATACATCCATGGTACAAGTCCTGAATAGTAGAATATTGGACCAGGACTTCCATCTGTGCTGATTTTTGCTAAATTGCTAAATACTAATTGAAATATAACCATCATAATAAACGGCCTAAGAATTGCCCATGAAAATCCAAGGACAGTTTGTTTATATAACGCTTTTACATCCCTAAGTATTAAAAAATAGATCAGATCCTTATATTCTCTAATTTCTTTCCAGTCAAGTAATTGCCAACCGGTTCTTGGTTTAATTATTACTAAATTAGGCGGGGTCGAAGACTTACTTTTCATTTATAATTCTCTAAATACCATTTATAAGCTTTATTAATACCTTCTCTCAGAGATGTTTTATTGCGCCAGCCGAATTCATGTAATCTGGTAACATCTAATAATTTTTTATATACACCATCCGGTTTTGATTCATCATAGACGATTTCTCCTGAGTATTGGACAATATCCGCGACTAAATTTGCTAAGTTTGATATTGTTAAATCTTTACCGGTACCGATGTTGATATGCGAAATACCTTGTTTATATATATCTTCAGCATTGATGGAAATCAGTAGTTCAATACAAGCATTCGCCATATCTTGAACATATAAAAATTCTCTGTAAACTTTACCGGTACCCCATACTGCAACTGTTGGTAAATTTTCGCTTTTTGCTTTATGGAATTTTCGTATAAGAGCTGGTAAAACGTGAGATGTTTTTAAATTAAAATTATCGTGCGGACCATATAAATTTGTGGGCATTACTGAGAAAAAGTTATCGCCATATTGGCGATGATAATTTTCACATAATTTAATACCAGTAATTTTAGCAATAGCATACGGTTCATTAGTTGATTCTAAAATATCAGTTAAAAGATATTCTTCCTTTAAGGGTTGTGGTGCATCTTTAGGATAAACGCACGAAGAACCGAGAAATAGTAATTTTTCTACACCAATTTGATGAGCAGCGTGGATAATATTTGCTTCAATCATGATATTATCATATAAAAATTCGGCTCTATAAGTATTGTTTGCAATAATACCGCCAACTTTTGCCGCTGCAACAATAATAACATCAGGTTTTTCGCTATTCAAAAGGTCTTCAACATCATTTTGGCGCCGTAGGTCAAGTTCAAAAAGGGAACGCAAAATAAAATTTTTATATCCTTTGGATTCAAGTTCACGCACAATAGCAGAACCAACCATACCATCGTGACCGGCTAAATATATTTTTGAATCGGTGTTCATTAAAATTTAATTATTTAGAGATAGGATACTTTATAAGTTTTTGATTAGAAACCGCGTTTCTGTACTTTTTCCCAATCTGCCTTTGCCATTATCATTGCTAATTCATCGAATTTAACTTTGGGTTTCCAGCCAAATGTTTGATATGCCTTTGTTGCATCTCCAATTAGTAAGTCAACTTCTGTTGGTCTGAAATAACGCGGATTTACCGTTACAAGTACTTTGCCGGTTTTTATTTCAATTCCCTTTTCATTAATACCTTCACCGTTCCATTCTAAATCCATATCAAGTTCTTTAAATACAATATCAGCGAACTCACGTATGGTATGGGCTTCACCCGTAGCCATAACAAAATCATCGGCTTTGTCTAATTGCATCATTTTCCACATCCCTTCCACATATTCTGGTGCATAGCCCCAATCACGCTTGGCATTAAGATTACCAAGCGTTACGCCATCCTGCAGACCATATTTTATACGTGCAGCGGCTCTAGTAATTTTTCGTGTAACAAATGTTTCACCTCTGCGAGGTGATTCGTGATTGAACAATATCCCATTACATGCAAAAAGATTATACGCTTCACGATAATTGATAATTATCCAATAACCATATAATTTGGCTACCCCGTAAGGGGAGCGTGGATAAAATGGTGTTTTTTCTGTTTGAGGAACCTCCTGAGCTTTACCATATAATTCACTTGTAGATGCCTGATAAAATTTTGATTGAATTCCTGATTCCTTTATTGCATCTAAAAACCGAAGAGTACCCATGGCATCAACTTCTGCAGTGTATTCTGGAATTTCAAAAGATACTTTAACATGACTTTGTGCACCAAGATTATAAATTTCATCCGGTCCAATTTTTTCCAATAAGCGATTGAGATTACTTGAATCGGTCAAATCGCCGTAGTGTAAAAATAATTTATGATTTAGTATATCTGGATTATTAAATAAATGATCTATTCTTCCGGTGTTAAATGAACTACTACGGCGGATCATACCGTGGACTATATATCCTTTACCTATTAAAAATTCTGCTAAATATGAACCGTCCTGCCCAGTAATACCGGTTATAAATGCATTCATGTTTTTACTCATGACGGGTTCTATTATTAATCTTGTTGACGTTTATTCTTATAAATTCGCTTCAAATCCTTTACTAAAAATTGTTTAGCGTTTTTAAGTTTTTCGGCTTCTTCAGGATTATTAGTGGAAAAATATTCAATAACAAAGATTATACACAAACTAAGGAATAATCCAGCAAATCCTCCTAAAATATAGGACGAAAATTTTGGTGGATTGCTGATAGTAAGCGGTAGCGATGGAGAATCTAATACTTGGACAAAAGATGATTTCTGTACTTCTTCAATTTTTGCGAGTTCAAGTTGTTGTTTCAAAGTTAAAAATATTCCTTGCTGTATTTCTACATCTCTTAACATGCGATCATGAAGCAATAATAATGATGGACTAGTATCAATACGACGATTCGTTTCACGAAAATCTTTTAAGTTTTCTTCAAGCATTTCTAGTTCGCTTTGAGCAATATTGATTTGTTGATTAATATAATTCTTTTTTTCGATTACTTTTTGGCTTTTAAATTCACGCTGAAGTTTATCCAATTCTTCAAGAACCGCGATGGCTAGATCTTTAGAAAACTGTGGTTCATCGGTAGTAACATTAAGTATTAGAAAAGGTGTCTCTTGGGCAAATTTAATCATTGGAGGAATTCTTCTGGACGTTTGTAAAATTAATGTATCCATTCCAACAGAAGGAGTACCCGTACCAAAGGAGAAAATTGCTATCAGAGGTAATTCTTGTCCAAATTTCTCAGTATAAAATTCTTTTTGGAGTAATTTTGCTGCAAATGTTCTGCTAGTAACAATTTGTGGATATAGTACTGATGAAGAAATATCAATGCTTTTATTTGATCTTGTGTTAATACCAAATTGACTTGCAATGCTATATATCGCTGAACCGGAATAATTTTCTGAAGGAATAAACAAAACTGAGCTTGATGTATACTCCGGTTTAAAATCATTACGAACATAAATAAATGTAACGATTACAGCAAGAATAGTTATTAATAAAATAAATTTTAGATATTTTGCAATTACTAAAATTATATCTGCTAATGAACTTTTTTGATTAATAGGATCTGTTATATTTTTGTCTGACATAATAAATTTATCTACTTTTTGTTTGTTTCATATATAAGATAAAGAGTGGCAATAGATGTTGCAGCCGTAGCGGTAGCCGATAAAAACTGTGCAGTATTGAAAGGTGGTTTTGGTTCTTTAGTATAAATTGTTATTGTGGAACCATCACCTATTGGTGGTGAGATAGATAAAAGCGAAATAAGAAAACTCTTTTTTTGACGAACGTTACCATTGGCATATTGAACTGTCACGTTCTTTCTATCAGCATTATAGGAGAATCCCCCGGCTCTTTCGATATAATATCTTAACGATTTACCTTTAACAAATTGTACTAATCCTTCACGGTTAACTTCACCTTCGACTTTTACAACTCCCGGGGGTTCTGGTATATAAATGCTATCACCGCCAGCAACAAATACATTGTAACCATGTAAAACAACTTGTATAGAATCTCGATACATTTGTAATCCGTTGATATATGCATTTTCAGAGAAACCACCCGCCCGATCGATTATATTTTTGAGTGTTTCTTCTTTTGTCTGAATAGTATATTTACCTGGTACATTTATTTTCCCACTTATTGTAACGTATTTTGGTTCAGCAAATTTAATATTTTCACGTACCAGTACAATATCTTGGTTTTGCAATTCAATATTTGGATAATTTGAGTCATTTAAAAGTTGTTCGAGGTTAATTGATATCCTTTTTGGATAGATACTATAAGGAACTTGTCTAATAATTTCAGCTTCTTTAATATAAATTGATTCAAGAAATGTTTTATCATTTAGTCCACCCCCTATATTTAATAAATCCATAATTGTCATAGAATCTTCATAGGCATATATTCCGGGGGATTTTACTTGACCGAGAATCGAAACTTCTCTTATTACATCTGGAACGGTTAAAATACGAATTCTAACAATATCTTTAGCAGATTCGTTTTGAACTTGCTCCGCATCAACATAAAAGACCTGATACGCAAAATCTTCACTTTTTCGTTGGTTTCTTGTTAACAGTCGGTATATTTCTATTTTTTGCTGTGCTTTTTTTGTGAGATCACCAGCAAAATGAATCAAATTAGCAATAGACTCACCATTTTTTGATTCGTATATCCCCGGACGATTCACTCCTCCTTCAATTTCAACCATTGATTGTCTCACAGGTACAAAAATTACATCTCCATTGAGCAATTTTGTGTTTTGTAAGGTCTTGCCGTTTACTAGATACTCGTAAAAATCGAAATTTGTCAAAACATCACCGTTTCTAATAACTTGAATATCCCTAAGACTTCCGATAGTATCAACTCCGCCTACTTGTAACAATGCTGTCGTAATATCAGAAAATGGATGTACGGCATGAATCCCCGGACTGATTACTTCGCCTACAAAGGAGATATTTATTGATTTTAATTGCCCCAAAGATACACTTAAGAAAGTGGAGGGTCTGTCGCCTTTCAAAGTGGAATAAACTTCAGAAAATCTTTCTTTGAGAATCCGTTCAGTAGACGTGATATCTAAACCGGCTAAGTTCACTTGTCCTACACCATCGATAAAGATAGCACCATCTCTGCTGATCATGTGACTGGATCTGAATTGTGTTGCACCCCAAATTGAAATTACCAGCTGATCTCCTGGTCCAACACGATAATCACCGGGAATCGGAATATTGTCGAAAATAGCGAATTTGTCTGGGGTGTTAAAAAAATTATACCCAAAATATATAGGCTCTTCGACGGCAATAGTGTCCAGTAATGCATTTAGTACGCCCAAAGAATCTAACATTAGTAATTCTGCTTCAGTATAGTCAGTAAAATCAAATTGCTGTGTTTGGTTCGGAATCTTTTGTGCCGATGTATATTTGTTTAAATTTTTAGATGATAACTGTGGATACAGTTTTTTGAGTTCTTCATAATTAGTAGATCTATCCTGCGCTGCAAGAATACTGGTTATTAAAAATAAAAAAGTAAATAATTTATTCATTTTGAATCCAATTAAAATTTAATGGAATGTTTTATAAAATACATAATTGATTAGGTTAAAGTTTAAGTCGAAATTAGTAATTTTAAAAATTGATTTATTTGATATAGTGCAAAATTTTGCAACCAATCTTAGATAAATATTAGTTTTTCACATTTACCTATAGCTCTGCCATGTCACTTACATGATGTTCGTAATAAATATAAGTTGAATATGACGAATTAGAAAAACAATTATATCCTATAAAGTTATGACTTGTAAAGATACCATTTCCACTAAAAAACTACCTCAAAATTTTCCTTAATATGTTTTAATACTATCATTTCCAATGCACTTTAAATTAAATTCGATGTCTATTTTTTAAGTACATGAGGTAAAATTTGGATAAAATGGATCATATAATATCATTAGTTAATCAAAAAGGTGGTGTTGGCAAAACTACTTCAGCAATCAATATTGCTGTCAATTTAGCAATATTAGAGGAAAAAACTCTATTAATTGATTTAGATCCCCAAGCAAACGCCACGACGGGTGTGGCTGATCTATATGAAAAACAAAAAAATACTGTTTACGATGTTTTAATAAAAAAAATGCCTGTAAAGGACTGTATTGTTCAAACGCAAATTGAACATTTTCATTTATTACCTTCTTCCAATGATTTGGTTGGCGCTGAGATAGAATTAGTAAGTATGATAGCACGTGAATATCAACTTCAGAAAATCTTAAAGGAGTTGAAATCAGATTATAAATTTATTATCATAGATTGTCCACCGTCATTGGGATTGTTAACAATTAATGCATTAGCTGCATCAAATTTGATAATTATACCAATTCAATGTGAATATTATGCTCTTGAAGGATTAGGTCAATTATTGAATACAGTCCGATTGGTACAAAAACATATTAATAGTGGTTTGAAAATTCACGGTGTATTATTGACAATGTTTGATGCTAGATTAAACTTATCAAAAGAAGTTAGCAGCGAAGTTAAGAGTTATTTTAAAGATAAGATATTTAAAAATGTAATTAATCGGAATGTTCGCTTGAGTGAAGCACCAAGTTTTGGAAAACCTGCTATAATATATGATGCGAATTCAACTGGAGCTAAAAATTATATGCAGTTAGTTGAGGAGATCATAGATCGTGTCCAGTAATCGTCTTGGAAAAGGATTAGAAGCTCTCATTATTCCACGTGAAGAGATAATAAGTTCAGGTACACTTAAAATAAATATCGATAATATTTCACCAAATCCTCATCAACCTCGACAACAATTTGATGAAGAAGCTCTTCAGGAACTAGTAGCATCAATTAAGGAAAAAGGAATTTTAACACCCGTAACTGTTCGAGACGATGCAGGTAATTATGTTTTAATTGCAGGTGAAAGACGATTACGCGCGGCAAAACTTGCCGGACTTATAGAAGTTCCGGCTTATGTTATCGAAGTAAAAAATGACGCAGAAATGATGGAGATGGCGTTGATCGAAAACATCCAGCGAGAAAATTTGAACCCGATTGAAGAGGCAGAAGCATATGCTGTACTAAATAGTAAATATGGCCTTTCTCAAAAAGCTGTTGCTAAATCGGTTGGAAAAAAGCGGGTGACTATTACAAATTCTTTAAGGTTATTAAATTTACCATCCGAGATTAAAGAAAGTATAAAAATTGGTAAAATATCGGCTGGACATGGCCGGGCAATTTTAATAATGAAAACAGCCCAAGCAATGGTGAAGTTGTGGCAGCAAATTATAAATAAGAATTTAAGTGTTAGAGGAGCGGAAGCTTTGGCTAAGTCTTATGCTAGTCGCAAATTGGGTGTTTCACAAAGAAAAAAAGAAATTAATCCTAGAATAAAACATTTGGAAGATGAGTTAATATCAGCCTTAGGGACAAAGGTTAAACTGACCTATCAAAAAGGAAGCGGGAAAATAATAGTAAACTATTTTTCCGATGACGATTTTGAACGAATATTTGCATTGTTAACCGGAAAGAAAAATTCATAATAGTTCAATATGAAACCATCCAAATATTCCATTTTAATTATACCTGATAACGGTGATAAGGATAGACAGTTTTCTGTTTCAAGAAGACATATATTAATTATAATCTGCAGTCTAATATTAATACTATTTATAGTTATATTTTTTATTGTTAATGCCTTACCAAAATTGATGCAGTATAAATCGATGGAAGCAGAAAACGAAAAATTTACTGCAGAACGTGTTAAAATTATGGAATTGATGCAGGATCTTAAGCGTATTGAGCAAATGGATAGACTGATTAGAAAAACTCTTGGACCAGAGTTGGAATTAGCTTCTAATTCAATGAATAATGATTCCATTTGGACTAAAAATAGCCAATCACCTTCTGATGATAATATAACAGTTTCGTATGTGGATAATGTACCTTCTAAATATCCTATTGAGGGTTACATTACACAAAAGATGAGAACAGATAAATTATTTAAAAATCAAAATCATTATGGTATTGATATAGCAGTGAAAGAAGGGGAACCGGTTTATGCCTCGGCTTCAGGTTTTGTAGTATTTTCAGATTGGACATATGATTTTGGTAATTACATAATTCTGTATCACGGAGACGATTATTTCACTGTATACGGTCATAATAAAAATAACTTTGTTAAGGTAAGAGATTTTGTAAAACGAAGTGATGTAATTGCATCATCGGGAAGTACGGGAATTGTTTCGGGTCCGCATTTGCATTTTGAAATTTGGAAGGATGGCAAAACAATAAATCCATTGGAATTATTTCCGAAATACAAACAAAAAGACATAAGTGTAGATAATTATGAGTAAAATTGATTTTCAAAATGTACATACGATGATAGGTGCCGACGCTATATTAGATGGTAACATAAATTTAGATAGCGGTCTAATTGTTTATGGAAAAATTATTGGTGACGTTAAAACCAGTGGTCCGATTCGAATTACAAAGACTGCTGAAATAGTGGGCAATATTGTCGCTAGCGATATCCAAATTAGCGGCATTGTAAAAGGTAATATAACAGTTAGCGATCGCATAGTATTGGGTGATCAGTCTATCGTTACTGGTGATATGATTTATCGGAGATTATATATAGAAGAAGGTGCTAAATTTCGTGGTAGGTGCGATCTATCTGGCGATTGATAAAAATTCTTATAATGATTAATAAATGTTAAAAATAAATAACTTAGCTAATTCATTTAGTTATTTACAAAAAATTATCAGGCAATCGGGACCAGCTATGGGAGCATCGTATACGCTCATTGGGGCGATTTTAATTTTAGGGACGCTCGGGTATTTTATTGATAAATGGCGAGATTCTTCACCTTTATTTTTAATATTAGGTCTTGTAATTGGTATAGTAGTTGGATTTTACGAGATTGCAAAAATCATTTGGGCAAAACCGGACAAATGAAATTTATTATTTCAATTATAATTCTTGGTTTAGGAATCTCAGGATTAGTCGGCGGGGTTGTCTTTCCACAGTATATTAAAGAAATATTTATGGGGATGACCGCTCCATTATTAGTGACCCTGTTTTCTATTATATGGGTTAAAAAAGTGTTTACAACAGATCCGGAAAAACTAACAGCAACGATGACGAAATCATTTTTTATCAAAATGGTATTATTTGCTCTATATTTTATTATAATTCTAAGCTTTTACGCTTTTAAGCCAAGCCCATTTGTTATTAGTTTCACGGGCTTTTTTATACTATTTTATATTATAGAAGCAATATTTTTACAGAAATTATTTCAATCAGGGATATAACAACACAATAGATGAGCGGAGTTGACCAAGTACATACATCAACCGAAAGTGGTTTTGATGCCGGTGAAGTAATTATTGGCCATGTTTCCAATAGCTCACTTGAGCATCCCATATTACAATTACCAACCTTATTTGGGATTGATTTTTCAATCACCAAGCACGTACTAATGCTTTGGTTAGTCGCCGCACTTGTTTTTACAATAATCACTTGGACAATTCGTAAATATTTAAAACAAGAGACCCCGGTTCCTTCCGGTTTCATGACTGTATTAGAGACAGTGGTGCAATTTATTCGTGATTCAATTGTATTACCAAATGTCGGTAAAAAATATTTGAACACATGGACGCCGTTAATATTAACATTTTTCTTTTTTATATTTTCTGCTAACGCGATTGGATTATTCCCAATTTTTGATGTTTTGGGAGCAATAAATAGATTTATATTTGGTGGTACTGCAGACGATCATTCTTTTATTAATTCATTGCTGCATGGTAGTACAACTGCAACTGGTAATTTTAATGTAACGGCTGGATTGGCGACCATAACTTTTTTCGCGATTATATTAGCCGGGTCAAAAGCGCATGGCATTATTAAATATTGGAAAAATTTAGCCCCTCCCGGATTAGCTTGGCCTGTATACATAATATTAATTCCGATCGAAATAATTGGGATGTTTGTTCGCCCTTTTGCACTGACAATGCGATTAGCGGCAAATATGACGGGTGGGCACATCGCCATTTTGGCAATAGTCTCCTTCGTATTTATCTTTACAGGATTATTTAATAGTGCATTTGTTGGAATTGGGGTGGGTGCGTTGGTTTCGGTACCTCTCGCCGTGGCGATATCTTCTTTGGAAATAATTATTATAATTGTACAAGCATATGTATTTACTATGCTCACCGCTGTCTTTATCGGGATGGCGATAAATGTTCATCATTAATAAACGGAGAAATATAAATGGAAAATCTACATTACTTTGGTGCTGCTATCGGGCTTGGAATGGTTGTGATTGGTGCTGCATTTGGCATTGGTAAATTTGCCGCCGCTGCAGCTGAAAGCATTGCCCGCCAGCCGGAAGCTGCTGATAAAATCACTGCAGCAATTAACCTGCCACTTTTCTTGTTAGAAGGTGTGGCGATTTTAGCAGAAGTATTTACTCTATTGATTGTTTTAATGAAATAAGCAGCCTTTATTTTATTAAATTAATTAAAAAGAGAGAATTATATGGATAATCCCTTAGTTCAAGTTGATCCTGGTCTATACGTCTGGACAATAATAATCTTTTTAGCACTGTTGTTCCTGCTGATGAAATTTGCGTGGAAGCCACTTCTTGCAATGTTGGAAAAACGTGAAGATAACATACGGCAGGCTTTATTAGATGCGGAAAAGGCTAGAGCGGAATTAGTCAATGTTAAAGAAGACACTGAAAAGCTATTGAGCGAAGCGCGGAATGAATCGCAGGCGATAGTTACTGCCGGTAAGAAAAATGCCGAGAGGATGAAAGATGAAATAATCGAAAAAGCACAATCAAAATCTGATTCTCTTTTAGACGAAGTGAAGAAGCAAATCCAAATTGAGAAAGAACGTGCTATTGCTGATGTAAAAGCGGAAGTTGTTAATTTATCAATGGAAATTGCACAAAAACTGATTAAGAAAAATCTTTCTAAAGAAGATAATTTGAAATTGATCAACGATTCAATAAACAGTATTAAACCTAAGAATGAAGCCTAATAGACATGTAAAAAAATATGCAAATGCTCTTTTGACTGTTGCAAAAGAATTAAACTGTATTCCCGAAACCGGCAAGAGTTTGCGGATTATTGAACAGTTAGTAAAGCAGGAAAAGATTTTTCGTGTCTTTTTTTATACGCAAAGGATTAAACCTGTTGAAAAAGTAAATATCTTGAAATCGGTATTGGGTGATTCGATCAATCCTGTGGTGTTGGAATTTTTTGCATTATTAGCTAAACGGAATAATTATCAAATGTTTATATCGATTGCCAATTTATATGCTCAGTTACAAAAAGAATCATTAAATCAAATTGACGTTACGGCATATTCAATAGAGGGAATTGATAAAGATATCATTTCAATTATTGTTCAGAATATTGAAAAATTAACGGGTAAAAAAGTAAAACTAAATACGCAAACGGATAAGAAATTATTAGGCGGATTAAAACTGAGAGTAGGAAATACCATATTCGATGGTTCCGTCGCCAACCAAATGGCGAAAATGGAAAAAGTATTGTTGCAAAATTAATTAGTAAAAGAAATAATGGAAATTAAAACGGAAGAAATCAGAAGTTTACTTCTGAAACAAATAGAAAAATTTGATGTTGAAATCGACGTTTCAGACGTCGGTGAAGTATTGGAAGTTGGTGACGGCGTTGCAAGAGTCAGCGGATTGGAAAACGTTATGAGCGCCGAGTTGGTCGAGTTACCAAATGATGTATTTGGAATGGCATTAAATCTTGAAGAGGACAACGTAGGTGTTGTATTATTTGGTGAAAATCGATTGGTGCAAGAGGGAGATATCGTGAAACGTACCGGAAAAGTTGTTGAAGTCGGTGTCGGTCCCGAAATACTTGGAAGAGTAGTAAATCCGCTTGGATATGCTATTGACGGTAAAGGAACAATCAAACCAAAAAATACGCTTCATATTGAGCGAAAAGCATTGGGTGTAATGCAGCGTCAACCGGTGGTCGAACCTTTGCAAACAGGATTGAAAGCGATTGATAGCATGATCCCGATTGGACGAGGTCAACGTGAGCTTATAATTGGCGACCGCCAAACCGGTAAAACAGCAATAGCATTAGATACGATTATTAATCAGAAATATACGCATGAAACAAATAATCCGGTCTATTGTATTTATGTTGCGATTGGTCAAAAGGCCTCTACAGTAGCACGTGTTGTAGCTGAATTAGATGCCGCCGGAGCGATGAAATATACGACTATCGTTGCTGCTAATGCATCTGATCCTGCACCGATGCAATATATCGCACCGTACACTGGAGCTGCGATGGGAGAATATTACCGGGATAATGGCAAACATGCTTTGGTTATTTACGATGATCTCTCAAAACACGCAGTTGCCTACCGACAAATATCTTTGATATTAAGACGTCCTCCCGGTCGTGAAGCTTATCCGGGAGATATATTTTATTTACATAGCCGTTTGTTGGAACGTTCTTCCAAGCTTAGCGATGAATTAGGCGGTGGATCGTTGACAGCTTTACCTATTATCGAAACTCAGGAAGGCGATGTGGCAGCCTATATACCAACCAATGTTATTTCCATTACTGACGGTCAGATATATTTAGAAACAAACTTGTTTAATTCCGGACAACGTCCGGCTGTTGATGTAGGAATTTCCGTATCACGCGTTGGCGGAAATGCACAGGTTAAAGCTATGAAAAGCATCGCCGGTATGTTACGCTTAGATTTAGCTCAATATCGTGAGTTAGAAGCGTTTGCCAAATTTGGGTCGGATCTTGATCGGGTTACTCAAGAACAATTAACTAAAGGTCGTGTAATGATGGAAATTATCAAACAGAAGCAATACACACCTATGTCAGTTGAAAATCAAATCGCAATCATTTATGTCGGGATAGAAGGTTTCATTAATGATTTGTCTTTAGATAAAATTGCTGATTTTGAAGAAGGATTCCTTAGTTATCTTGATGAAAATAATAATGATTTAATAAAAGAAATCAAAGATACGGGAAAACTCAGCGATGATGCAAAAGCAATCCTGAAAAAAGCAACTAAGGCATATTTAAAAGTGTTTGCAGGATGATGATGGATGAAAGATTGTAGAAAAGCTCGTGAAATTCGTGTAATTCCTGGCTGATAAAGATGGCAAATCTAAAAGACATACGAAATAGAATTTCATCTGTAAAAAGCATACAGCAAGTAACTCGTGCTATGAAAATGGTTGCGGCTGTTAAAATGCGTAAAGCTCAGGAAAGGATGGAACAGGCACGACCATATGCTAATCGTTTGAAGGGTGAAATTTTAACTCTTTTACCGGAAGTTGACCGCAGTTTGTTAGAATTGTTGGATGTCCGTGAAGTAAAGCGAACAGCATATGTTGTAATCACCTCCGATAGGGGACTGGCAGGTTCTTTTAATACAAATATCATTAAACGTGCTGAAGAAGAAATTCAAAAAATTGGTAAAGAAAACGTTGACCTGTTTTGTATTGGACGGCGTGGATACGAATATTTTAAACGTCGTAAATATATCATTATCGAAGAACACACTGACTTTTGGGCAGAATTTGATTTTAATCATTCGGTTAAGATTGGTAATGGTATAATTAGTCATTTTACTGCCAAAAATGTTGATAGGATTAGAGCGATATTCAATCAATTTGAGAATATTATGGTTCAAAAAATTGTCTCTGAGCGATTACTTCCATTGACGTTAGACGAAGATGTCGAAATAAAAATTGAGGACAGATTATACGAACCATCAAAAGATATTATTGTTAAATCATTGATTCCATTACATTTAAACATACAGATATGGCGATATTTACTAGAATCGTACGCTAGTGAACAAGCTGCACGAATGGTGGCGATGGAGAGTGCCACTGAAAATGCCGGTGAACTAATCCATGATTTAACGCGCAAATTTAATAATGCACGTCAAGCTGCAATAACTAGTGAAATTTTAGAAATTGTGGGTGGCGCAGAAGCCCAAAAACATCAAAGAGGATAAAAGATAATGAGTGCAATAGGAAAAATTTCACAAGTTATGGGAGCTGTTGTCGACGTTAAATTTAAAGATGGCAATTTGCCGCAAATTCTAAATGCCCTTGAGGTGAAAGAATGGGACACCAGGTTGGTATTAGAAGTTGCTCAGCATTTAGGTGATTCTTCGGTCCGCACAGTTGCTATGGATTCCACAGACGGCTTAAAACGAGGTTTGGAAGTAACCGATACCGGGGCACCGATTACTGTTCCGGTTGGACCGGAAACATTAGGACGATTATTTGATGTATTAGGACAACCTATCGATGGAAAAGGTACAGTGAAAACAAAAAAGAAATATCCTATCCATCGTCCTGCTCCAAAACACGAAGAACTTTCTACTTCAACTGATGTTTTGGCTACCGGGATCAAAGTTGTAGATTTAATGGAACCATATACCAAA
>SDBT01006624.1_pt1 | contig 19159 bp, 16 predicted proteins | sample 2277101 | NCBI WGS metagenome assembly SDBT01 (sample SAMN10404973, study PRJNA504765) | marine sediment metagenome | isolation source: marine sediment core GS10_PC15, 103 cmbsf | place: Arctic Ocean: Southern Knipovich Ridge | collected 2010 | reverse complement strand
GGGATGCGAACCCTCGAGAACATAAGAATGCGTGTTTCACATAGGTTGAGTTGCCCCATTTTTATTTCTCCGAACACAATAGAACGATTTAATTATCAAGCTAAATTCAAAGGATCATAATCAATTTAGAAAGAAATATTAAAAAATGTGTGAATATATCAAAGGTTTAAATATTCAAGTTCCTGTATACATTTAAGGGGTAATTTTCGATTATAAGAGATCTAAAAATTGAGAGATAAGATTACAAGTCAAGAATCCGGAGTACTAAAAACTAAAAAATTTAAGATCCTAGTTGAAAACTTCAATATAACTTCAAATAAATATGAATTGGGACTTCAACAAATATGTGAGTCATCAATTGAAGGCTTAGAGAATTTATTAAAACTGATTCCATCTATAAAGGATGAAGTAACAATAATTCCTGTGAGAATAATAACAAAAGACTTCATTTTTATTAGATTTGATGAAGCAGATTATATATATGAGCATAATTATATTTATTCATATTTCGAAGCGCCTAATGCTCCGCTAATTAAACGAAATAGATTTAAAATAGATGAATTTAAATCGATTCTTAAAAAACCAAAAAAGAGGAGAATCTCAATTATTTTCAATTCTATATTTCAAAAAATTTGGCTGATCTATCCCATTATCAATGTAATTGCATTTATTTCCATCATCTTTGATGAATTCGGTAATTCTGTGAAAAATTTAATTATAATATCATTTATGTTATGGTTAATCATTTTTTGTTGTTATTCATTTATTTTTGGGTTAAAAAAAATCAGAGTAATGAATAAGAAACCTCAAAAAGTAGTAGTTAAGTATGATTTTCCATTTTTGAGCTTATTTGAGACCTTAGATGCTTCTGAATTCATAGTTTTAATAGGACAAATTATTTTAATTGTGTTCAATCAACTTTACGATGAACAAATTGATATATTAAATATTATCGTCCTTTCCTCAACCATAATCTCATTAACTATTTATTTATCTGATTTTAACAATGATTATAAGCGCAATAAATTACTAAAGAGTGTTTCTTTAAGCCAATTGTTTTCAAAATTATATAGTGAGATTGAAACAGATGAAAAACAATATTATTTACAGACGGCAACATCATTTAAGAATAAACCTCTCGTCTCTGTTGAAAAAGTTCCAAAATTTTTAACTCTTTTATCAATATTTCTCACTTTCATCCCTATCATTACTTACTTCTTCATTATTTAAAACTGATAAAAAACCTTTTATTTCTAAATTAAATTTTAAATTCCAAATGGTTTAAACAGATAAGAAAATTTAATCGAAAATCTTGATTATTAAATGAATTCATTCATTAGATTTACGGTAGAAAAATCATTTCATTATAGATTTCAAGTTTTAAACAGTAAAATTTAGGAGAATGCTAGTAATCGAAATAACTAAAGATGATGGTGCTAAAACAAGACTAAGTATTATTTGTTGATTTTTTCTCTTCTCTCTTTTTAGATTAATTCTCTTTTTCTTTGCACTAATGTTAAAATTAAGGATTTCTATATAATTATTTAGAATTTCTATTAGACCCATCTGAGATTTAGATTTAAGGTTGTTCCCATCATTATTCATCATTATATATTGGATATAATCTTTTATTCTAGCTTTCAAATTTGAAAAACGCTCTAAATAGAAAAGTTCTTCTTCGATGTCAAATATTAGATCTTTATAAAACTTAAATAAATCATTTAGTTCATTACCACTTGAAAAATGTGAGCAATAATAATTATACCAATTATTTAAATCTGATTTTAGCTCATGATTTTTATCTGTTATTTTATCGTTAGGAGTCTGAATAAATTCATCAATACTGGTTGTAATCTTTGAGAGCTTCTCATCAATATAGTATTTAAACCATTCTTTGATCTTATCAACATTTCTATATTCTATTTCTCTTAATTGAAAGAAAATTGTTAACATTGTAGTAGTAACAAATGCTAAAATTAACAAGTTTGCAACTTGAACTTGAAAAGTTAAGACAGAATATAAAAAATAATTAGTAATGAAATCATATACGATGATTAGACCAAAGGAAACAAAGAAAGTTATTAATATAATTTTCATGAAGAATTCAGAGGAATATAATTTATAATGATGATTATGAGCTGTTTCTAATTTTTCAACAAGATCTTTAAAATTATTTTTCCTCCTCTCACCTGGAGTTTCGAAAAAATTAATCAAATGATCAATGTTTTCAAAATCTAATTCCTTAATTTTAATAGCTTTTTTTCTAATGATAGTAAGTCTAAAAACAACGATAATGAATATTAAAACCATTTCAATTATCAAAAGTTCTACTCTGAATTGAAAACCCATCCTTAATGTCAATATCATAAAGAAAAATAAAGTGGAGAAAACATACCGTTTTATTATTACATAATCATAGTAATAAAACAGAAAAAATTCAGTCAAATCAGCTTTTGAAACATATTCTTTTCTTTTTTTCGATTTCATGGTTTATCGTATCTAGTGAAATTTTGTTTTTAAATAGAATATGGTACTATTTGATATTTTTTATTTAAATATGCATATTTTATTTCCTCCTAAATATTAAAATTTTAAAAAATAGAAGTGCTTTAAAATTCTTCACAAAATTGTTCAATTAAAATTTGAAAAAAGTTTTAGGTGGTGTTGAATGAAAGGGAGTTATATTTATAGAAAAATAATGCGTTTTCTGACCATTTTCGGAGGCACCATCGGTTTTCTCTATGTTTTTTTAAGGTTATATAATATTGAGAATGTTAACGAATGGATCCAAAACATAGGGCTTGGTAATGTTATTTTCATCAACAGTGGATTGTTAATAGCCAGCTTTACAATCATAACAGCTTTAAAACCTGATAATCCCATTCCGTGGCATTGGATAACGCTTATAACATTAGCAGCGTTAACAACTGTATTTATCCACCTCTTACCAGCACTATTGATATTAATAGCAGGCATATTCGAATTAATAAAGGAGCTTTAGCGATGAAAAGAAAGAATCTAAAAAAAAAATTAATATATTATAGTCTTGTAGTTCTTATATTTTCTGCAATATATTCGAGAGGAGTACTTAACGACACTACCATTAGCGATTCTAATCTTTTACAAGAGCAATTTGACGACCTATTGGTCACCTCAAATTCTTCAAATCTCGAGATTTTAGAGGCTATGTTTGATGCAAAGAACGCTGATTACGCAATGAAAGGCTATTATTCTCAGACTTATTCCGATTCTCTTCAAGCGACGTATTATGCATTGTTTATCTTAGAAGCAGTAGGAAAGCTCGACGAAATCGACCAACAAGCGGTAATCGATTATATCATGACATTTTACAACCCAAATACCGACATATTTTCAGACGAAAACTCAAATAGGTACTTCGCTTCAAAAATACCCGGAAGATATTTCCCGTTGTCAACGCTTCTAGAAGTTAATTGCTACGCAGTTTTATCTTTAAACATTTTGAATAGTTTAGATTTAATCGATGTTTCGAATATGATCGATTTTATCTGGGATTGCTATCACCCTATTCTTCACGGATTTATCGGACAACCGTACCATGGCTCGTTAGACGAGGGGTTTAAAGTCCCTACAGCAGACAACACCTATTACGCAGTAATTACGCTTGATACGCTTGGAGTTGATTGGAATTTTTTTTCCCAAGAGAGAAGCGATATTTCTACTTATGTAGACGGTTTACAGTCTTTGGATTCTTCTACTGGCTTTTATAACGACGAGGAGGGCATATTTGACTCCTTAATGGAACCGGAACCCAACCAATTTGCTTCCTATTATTGCATAAAAACGTTAGAAACCTTTGGAAGTAGTTATGTGAATTTCATCGATATTTCCAAGTTTCACGAGCATCTCACAACGCTCTATCACGCAGAAGACGCATACTTTGACCTCTCGAATTTCGTTTGGGTAACTAATTACTCGAATATAGTAGCTACAGCGATGAGTTTAGAGTTGTCAGATATAACGAGCTTTACTTCATTTACTAGAAACGATGTTTTATCCTTTATTTTCGACAATCGGAATTATCGTGGAGGTTGGGATGCCTCGACTACAGTAAAGTATCACGAGCTCATCGATACCTTTCAAATCATAAGGTCACTTTCGAATACGGGGGATATTGCTCATTTGTCTTTAAGCGATAAAAACGAAATCAGTCAATTTATCGCTCTTTTTAGTCAAGAACATGGTTATTCCTTACTCTCAGAGGATTACACTTCAGTAGAGTTGCTCTATAGTGTAGTGTCCTCGTATGACTACTTCGGAAGGATAGGAGAGCTTGACATTCAAGAGGTGTACGATTTAATCATTGGAACAGTAGTAGCCTACGGAGGTAACTACGACTTTTTCACTAGTACTGGCATGGATTTGTCGAAAGTAGGCTTTAGGTCGAAACCGTTTGATTATTACACCGCAGGACATCATGAATTTGTGGAAGAAATCAATTCCATAAGTTCACACGAAAATGTCTTTAAAATGTTGAACTTGTTAAATAAAATCTCTAAATTAAACGATTTTGCTTCTTCATACGATTTAAATATTGTTTTGCAGGATGTGATCGACTCCCAATTTCTCAATCCTTCCTATCCCGACAATTTTGGCGCTTTTCTAGTCAATAACATCATGTCCTCTCCCGAGTGGAAAAACGATCTGGTCTACTTAAAGTATTCATACTATGCAATGCAGGCGATGGAAACCATCAGCGCACATTTGGGGTTAGGAAACATCACGAACTTGTATTTTGCTGATTTAGGTTTCGATAAAAACGCCCTTGGGACATTTATTGCGAGAAACATAGTAGAAACTCCAACCGAGTTATATTTTGACGTTAAATATTCTAATAACGAAGAAATTTCCTTAGAGAATTTATATTATACTGTTTACATCCTAAACGCCATCGATCAGTTTAGTTTAAACATCTCTAAAATTAATAACTTCGTAACTAACCACCTCAACTATTCGAACGCCAAAAATCTCTATTACAGCTTTAAAATATCTAAATTTTTGGACTTGAATGTGGATTTTGATGTTGTGCAAACCCACTCTCTCGTTCAAAGCATATATTCAGATGCCTACAACGAATTCTATTTAACAACGGATAAAATAGAGCTGGAGCAGGATGTATTTCTGTGGTTTTGCGAGATCGCAAAAACTGACCAAATTAGGTTGATTGCTACCTATAACGATACAGTTAGGTTAGGAGGGACTAACTTATTCGCTGTGGAACTTGTTAACCTTGTCCTTTCTGACTTTGGACAATACACAACGGTTAAACTCGAATCAATACAACTAGGTAATATTCTACTAGACGAGATAGGTAACAATACCTATCAAAAAGTCGTGGAGGTGTCAGCAAACCCCTCTAATTATCCAACAGTACAAGGAAAACTATGTGTTTACGATGGAGCGATAAAAAAAATTAGCAATTCATTTTCCTTTACCACCGAATTTGTTTTTGAATTTACTAATACAACAATAAAGGCCGAATCTCGTATCCAAGTAACAATTAATGGATCGCATATGTTTATGTCTGGAAACGAACCCATTTCTGGTGGTTCTATGTTCGCTAATGTGTATCGAAATAACACCTATGTGGACTTTATAGATCTAATAACTTCTCACAGCTTACACAGCTCAATCTTCGCTTTCGATTACTCTCCGATGTACTTTGGAAACTATTCCTTTAAATTTTATCTCAACGATCCTTATTTTGCTACGCCTCAGTCAGTCTATAACGAAACTTTTGATTACGAAGATCCTACCCCTGCCCCCGATCCTGATCCCAAATTTAAATTTAGCTATACAGTCAACAAGACTGAATCTCAGATTCTAGTGAGCGTTATTGGGTATTATTTATTTCCGACGGGAAATGAACCCGTCCATGGTGGTTCGATGCATGCTGAGGCGTTTAGAGATGGCAATTACGTGGGCACTACTTTTCTGTCGACTTATCACGGTTCGAACAGTTCGACTTTTACTTTCAATTCCTCACCAATCTATCTTGGTAACTATTCTTTTAATTTCTATTTTAGTGATTCCTACCTAGCCTCACCGCGATTTATCTGCAACGTGACCTTAGAATACCTTGATCCTAATCCAAATCCATCAAATCCTATACCATCACCTGATCCTACACCACCGCCAGACCTATCACCTTCATCCATAATAAACGGCCCCATATTAGCCATTATAGGATTAATAAGTAGCGTTACCGTCGTTGGTGTAACCGTGAACGTAGGAAATAGAGTTAAAAAAAGGAGGAGCAGAAAGGATAAGAATAATAAATTTGCAAATGGAGATCAGAAACAAGGAAAAAATGCCCATGATGTTAATGAAGAAATAGAGCAAGAACCATTCGAAAAATGGTCTTAATTTTTTTTTTCTTTAAATAGATTTATATAAAATATATAGTATGATTGAAAATGGAGTCAGATCAGACAATTGCAGCTTTTGCAAATCATCCTTCTCAGTCGAAATTTTAAAAAAAATTGAAGACAACAGAGAAGATGTTTACTGTGAAAATTGTGGAGATTTAATAAAAAGGGTTCAGATTGGATACATAAGAGAACAAAAAACTATTACTAAAACAACCCCCAACATTCCATTTGTCGCTAAAGGACCTCCACAGGAAGTGTTAATAGACCCAGATGCCCTACTTTATCCGAATGGTAGAATATTTTACGATACTGATTTTCCTCTAATCTTTAAAAGCAATTTTATTATTGTGTTTTCCCGTTTGGTATATTTTAACGCTCTCCAATTAGAAACGGAGGATAAAATTAATATGGAAGAGATAGTAATCACTGAAAATATAATAAATGAAATTCACAGGCGCATCAGCCCTATACACGAAAAAAGAATTAAAGCCGAATTTGTCAAGAACTTACATGAGATTACTCTTGATGAATTTGAACTTTATCTCAAGAAATTACAACGAAAATTTCATGAGAACCGTCAATATCGAGAAGACTTTATCGTTTACTCGCGTTGGTTAATTAATAGGGTACTTACGATTATCTCAGAAAAGAAGCTTGATAATCAACTTACCAAGTTTGAACATACAATTCTCAGTGATTTATTAGGAGGGATAAGTTATCTGGAAAATGACCAACAAAAATTAGAGCCATTTCAAGTGAAATGGGAGCACAAATTAAAGAATCAAATTGATAAATTTTCGCAAATATTAGAGCTTCCAGATATAATCAAACATTCAATTGAATTATATGATGAGATATTAGTATATGTTGCACAAATAAATAACAAAAATCCCTTTTCAATATTTTTTGATTCATTAGGGAGTCGTAAAGATCCAAAATATACAGCAGCAGTTTTAATTTATATTATTCTAAAAAAAAAGAATTTTGAAATTACACAAAAAGAGCTCTCAGATCATTTTGATATACATAGAAGGATTATTACAGACGTGTTAAGTGTTTTAAGGAACTTTTTAATGAAAATGCCTGAACATTTGTACATCTATGACATTACTAGATCAGAGGGTCTATCTATAAAAAATTTTAATATTTTATTCCTAGGATTAGTAAATTACCTAAAAAAAGTAAACATCGATTTAAGTGAGGAAGATCTTAAGGAAATTAAGATTTTGCTGAATAATTGGAATTTAAAAGCAAATGAATTAAAAGTTAAAGGATTCAAATACCTTTCAGCAACGATTATCTATATCTACATAATGTTTTATAAAGATCAGAATATATTTCAAAATGAGTATGTAAATATAATTAACGATTTTACACCTCTTTCTCTTAATTATTCTAGATTTAGCATGTCCTTTTCAGAAATTTTCAATTCATATTTTACATTAAATATTAATAGATATAAGCAGAAAATGATTGAATACTTAACGGAATACATCAATGAAGTAAACGCAACAGAAGAAATCTTAGAAACTAGCATAGAATTATTTGAATATGCCATGGATAAAAGACTAAAAAAACCATTCACTTCTATTAATATAAAAACTCCAATAACAAAATTAAAAATCGTACACATTGATACTGAAGGTGAACTTCACTATATATTTCCACAGGAAATGGCTATCATTTTGCTATACTATAGTTTAAAAAAGTTTGAAGCGTTTGATTTTTTAGCTTCTAGAAGTAAATTTAAAGAATTTTTTGGAGAATTAAATAGTGTTAAAAAAGCAAAAATTAAGTTCAAGACATTGATTGAAGCTAATAGAGTCTATCCTCTTATAAAGGATACTCTTGGAAGACTTAAGAGAGAATGGTTTACAAAGGAAAGTTTCATAGGAGAACTAACTGAAACCTTGAAAAAAAATTATCACTCCGATACAGACTTAATTTTGAAGATATATCTTTTAAGTATTAAATCAAAACCTGATTTATCACCCCAGAATTTCATTCAGTTATTAGAAATTTATGGTGGAAAGTTGGGATCTTTTTATCGAGATATTGTTATCAACCGGAAATCATTTATACATCCAAAGGTTTTTAACAAAATTTCTGCTTATATTGAGTCTTATATTCCGGAGGTCGAAAAAGATAATGCACGTGAAATGTTAACTGTTTTCATAAAAAAACGTCGTGAAGAATGGAATAATTATGATAGTAAATACAAATTCCAATGGAACAAACCTAATATATCCCATATCCAAAGTAAAGATTTATCAAAATTATTAAAAAATTATTTAACGACGATCTCACTTGGTCAATTTCCTTTAGGCTTATTCCTAGATGAATCAACTGATAGAGCATCAAGATTAAAATTAATTGCTAAAAAACCCCATCAAATTAAAACTCAAGACATTTTTAATTTCTTTCATAAGGACAATAAGCTGATTTATAAATTTCCAATTGAAATGGAAGCAACAAAACTATTAAAACTAGTAAAAAAAATATATAAGAATCCAACATTTGTAAACGCCAAAGCGCATAGAATACTCCAAGATTATGTGGTTAATTTAAATTATGGTAGAGTTGGAAAGATAAACCCTATTGCTACAGAGATTCCAGTTTGGAAAAAATATTTTAGAATTAACGAATTTATCACAGGCCATATAGATTTTTTATTTGTTATAGATAACTACTTAATCATTGCTGATTTAAAACCTCGTGGGAAACAGGAAATACTGAAGTCAATTCCTCAATTGCTCGCATACTCATTTATGTTGAAAGAAAGATTAAGAGAGCTAAATGAAGACAAAACACTAACTTTTAGGATATTATGTCTCGGTTTTTCTAAGGATGAAGCTTGGATTTTCAATCCTGATGATGTCAAAAAAGAAATCGTATATTTCATGATAAAAAAGGGTGTCAAATCACCTATCATTAGCAGTACTCAAAAATTAATTGCTCTATTAACTGACTTAGGAAATTAATTTCGATCAAAAATTTTATTAGAGGTTATTTATTCTTGTTTCTGATTAAAAATCAATAAAAAAACGAAAATAAATGAGTGAAAAAAAAATATGTCAAAACCTAAAGTTGCGATAATTGGTGTAGGTATTACTCCTTTTAAAGCACGATATTTAGACAAAACCTATTTCGAACTTGCTTATGATTCAACAAAACTAGCTCTCGAAGATGCGAATAATAATGGGGCAGATATTACGCATAAAAACTTAGAATCAACAGTTTATGGAATATATAATGAACTTTTTGAGCGCCAATTCATGCCAGATATCTTTATTAATTCTTACATTGGTATGAACAATAAACCGGGAACTCGAATTGCTTCGGGGGGCGCTACCGGGGGTTATACGGTGAGAATGGCTTACGCTGAAGTGGCCTCAGGGTTGTCTGATCTATGCCTTTGTCTTGGTGTGGAAAAGTGTAATGACTGTTATGACGAACAAACAGGCGTGACAACCCCAGAAGTTTTAAACGCAATCGCTTATTCAGCGGATATGACATATGAGTATCCCATGGGAAAATTTTCGTGACTTTCATGAAAATCCTGAATGATGGCAGCATCCTCATATGTTTCAATGGTTAACGCACATTTCGAAGAATTCGGAAATCCCACCGAGGAACAAATGGCTTATGTATCCATCAAAAATCACGGAAACGCGACCTTGAACCCAAAAGCTCAATCTCCTATGCACATAACTATTGAAGATGTCCTTAATTCGCGCATAATATGTTATCCTTTCAAGCTGTTAGATTGTTGTCTCTATTCTGAAGCTTCTGCTGCGCTTATTTTAGCATCAGAGGAAAAAGTAAAAGAATTAAAAGTTGAGAATCCGATTTGGATCACAGGGGTTGGTGCGGCTAACACCGATTGTTTTATTGGGAATCGCGAAGATATGGGACGGTTGTATTCAAATATTTATGCCGCAAAGGCAGCGTATAAAATGGCAGGTTTAGATTATAAGAGGATTAAAGAACAAATTGATTTAGCAGAGCTACACGATGCTTTTTCAGGGCAAGAAGTAATCTCTTATGAAGAACTCGGATTCGTATCTTTTGGAGGTGGTGGTCCATGGATTGAAAAAACTTTTGAAAAACCAGGAGAAGGCCCTTGGTTAGAAGGAGAACTTCCATGCTGTCCTTCTGGTGGATTGATAGGGTGTGGTCACGCTGTTGGTGCGACGGGAATTATGAGCACAGGTGAAGCTGCTCTTCAACTAAGAGAAGAAGCGGGAAAACATCAAGTACCGATTACTAAAGGTAGAGCTATATCTCATTCTATTGGAGGTCCTGGTGCGGCTTATGCTGCAATTATTGTAATGGCAAACGAAGAGGGGTTGAAGTTACCATGAGTAGAGAATTTCAAGATCATCAAATTCGAGACATCATTAAAATTAATTATAGGTATTCAATGGGTGGACAATCGAAGTTTTTTATAGAGCTGATGAAAAATAAAAGACTTTTAGGTACAAAATGTACGAAATGTGGAAAAACTTGGATGCCCCCTAGAATTAATTGCTCTGATTGTTACGAACCTGCAGATTGGGTTGAGCTTAAACAAACAGGAACAATTGAAGTGAGCACCATTGTATGGTATACTACATCGGCTTTTATTAAAGCTATACCCTACGGAGTCGGTTATATAAAATTAGACGGAGCAGAAACTGCGTTACTTCAGGGAATTTTTTCAGAAAACTTGGTTCCTTCAAAATTAAAAAAAGGGAAGAAAGTCAAAGCGGTATTTAACAAAGAAAGGGTAGGTAAAATGACTGACTTTTTCTTCGTACCCGTTGATGAATACGAAAGATGGATATCAAAACCAGAGTTTGAAGGAGGTGTGTAAAGATGGATGGAGCTAAAGAAAATCTTAGAGTAATCGTTGAGAAAATAAATAACAGTCCTAAAGCGCAATCTGTTTTTGTCACCAATGTTGCTGGCAAAGATGTCAATTGGGAAATGTCGTTTCAGTTTAATTTAGACAAAGAAAAACCTTATTACCTTGAAGTTAAAAACCAGGCTATAATCCTTTCTGATGGAACTAAATCCGATGCAGAAATTGTTATGTCTGGCGAATCTGAAGCCATTGGGAGGATTTGTGAAGGAAAAGGTGATTTTACTCACGCAATCTCTCGGGAGCAAATCAATGTTGAAAAAGGAAAAGTGATGGATGTCATCCGCCTTACTAGAGCGATCACAATTGTTCTGAAAACTAGATAACAACGAAAGTTTGTTTGTACCCAAACTTCGATTCTTTTTTTTATTAAAATGTCTAACTTCTAAACAAAACCGGATGTTAAATTAAATATCAATTTAGTTATTGTACAATAAAGAATTAAATCAGAGATCTAAGAAATTTTCTAATAGTTTCATTCCATATGGCTTCATTTTTATCGATTCTGGATGAAATTGAACGCCTTCAACTGGATATTGTTTATGTCTAACCCCCATTATCGTTCCATCATCCGCAGTTGCTGTAATTTTTAGATATTGAGGTAAAATGTCTGATTTTGCTGCTAAAGAGTGATATCTTATAACCATCAATGGATTTGGAATATTTTTAAAGATCGTTTCTTGGTCATGAAAAATCTTAGATTGTTTTCCATGCATTGGACCTACTTTAGATATTCCCACATAATCTATATCTGGGTCTTCTCCAAAGGCTTCTATAATTGTCTGATGACCTAAACATATACCCAAAATTGGGATTTTGTTGTAGAATTCTTTAATGATTGGAATTACATTACCAGTTTCATATTTCGGATGACCCGGTCCCGGTGAAATTCTTGGTCAAACGAGGTTGATTATCTTCCAAAGTATACATTCGTGGTCTATTTCATTGATGTAGAAGAAACTCCTTTTTTAATTTGGTAAATTCTTTAAGAAGCCAATTGAATAGCAAAAAAACTAATATCACAAAATTTTTAGTTTATTCATCAATTTGATTAAATCAAAGGAAAAGATTATTACTACTTTCCAATTTATTAAATAATTTATTAATTATGGGTATTATGTCTAGAAGTTTGGAACATTTTCAAGAATCCGTAATAAGAGAAATGACTAGGAAAGCTATAGAAAATGATGCAATTAACCTTTCTCAAGGAATGCCTGACTTTTCTCCTCCTTTAGAGTTAATAGAGGGTATAAAAGAGGGCTTGGATGAAGAGAAGCACCAGTATAGCGTCACATATGGACGTACTGATTTAAGGGAAAAAATATCAGAAAAGCTCCAAGATTATAATAAACTAGTGGTTGATCCTTATAATGAACTAACTATAACCTGTGGGGCAAGTGAGGCTATTGCTTCGAGCATTCTTGCAATAACAAATCCAGGAGATGAAATCTTAATTCTTGAACCTTGGTATGAGAATTATGTTCCCATTACATATCTTGCTCAAGGCAAACCTGTGTTTGTTTCTTTATCGAAAGAAAACTATAGCATTGATGAAGAAGTATTAAAGAATAGCATTAATAAGAAAACTAAGGCTATAATAATAAATTCACCCCATAATCCTACGGGAAAGGTTTTTTCACCAGAAGATTTCAAAATAATCTCTGATTTATGCATCGATCATGATATTTTTGTTATTACTGATGAAATCTATGAGCATATTATATTTGATGGTTTAAAACATCTGAGCATTGGTAGTTTTGATTCAATGAAGGAAAGAACTATAACAATTAGTGGATTTAGTAAAACTTTTTCAGTAACCGGGTGGCGAATAGGATACGTAGCAGCTAACCAAGAACTAATGAATGGGATAAGAAAAGTGCACGATTATTTAACTGTTTGTGCCCCTAGCTTATTACAATACGCCATATTGAAAGTATTTGATTTAAGTCCTATATATTACAATGAACTTATTAACAGATATCAGAAAAATAGAGATTTTTTACATAATCAGCTTTTAAGCTTAGGTATGAATGTTTTTAATCCACAAGGGGCTTATTATATGTTTGCAGATATATCTCAATTTGGCATGAATGATATAGAATTCGCAAATTATTTAGTAAAAGATGAAGGAGTTGCTACAGTTCCTGGTTCCAGTTTTTACATGAAAAATCGCTTTGGATATAATCCTGGATCAAAATATATAAGATTTTCTTTTTCTCAAAAGTTAGAAACATTACAGAATGCAGCAGATCGCATTAAGAAGAGATTAAGTTGAAAATCTGATGAGTACAAATAATTACATTAGGATCTTTTTATAATTTCTGTAAAGAGGGAATTTTCTATATTTCCTCCACTAATTATTGCTACTACATTCTTTTTGGCAAATATTTCTTTTTCTTCAAGAAGACAAGCTACTGTTGTAGCACCTGCGCCCTCTACAATTTGACCTTCCTTTTTCCAAAGAAGATTGATTGCACTTTTAACAGATTCCTCCTCTACTAATATTATCCTATCAACATATTCTTTTATTAGTTCAAAAGTTAAAGCGCCAGGTTCAAGCCCACCTAATAACCCTTCTGCGATAGTTTGGAATTCTTCTGTATACACAATTTTACCTGCTTTCCAGGATTCATACATTGTAGAGGCTCCTTTTGTTTGAACTCCTATTACTTCAATATTGGGATCTAAAGATTTAGCTGCTAATGCAATACCAGAAATTAAACCCCCTCCCCCAATAGGAACAATTATGGAATTTACCTGAGCGATTTCTTCAAATACTTCAAGTGCAATAGTTCCTTGACCAGTTATAACTTCAATATCATTATAGGGACTAATGTATGTTAAATTTTCCTTATGAGATACTTCTCTTGCTTTTTTTTCGATTGTATCAAATTCTCCTTCTTGAATAATATTAACATCATATTTCTTTATTTTCCTTAATTTTGCCATCGATATATTTGTAGGAATCACTATTCTTGCAGAAATTTTCAAGTTCTCTGCCGCTAAAGCTACTCCTTGAGCATGATTGCCAGATGACGCTGTAACAACCCCGTTTATTCTTTCTTCTGAACTCAACTGTAATAATCGGTTAAAGGCACCACGCACTTTAAATGAGTTAGTGGGTTGTAAATTTTCTAACTTCAAAAATATGTTACCGTTACAGATTTGACTTAGATGCTCAGAGTGGATTAGTGGTGTATTTCTAACAAATTCTTTTATCCTTTCTTTAGCTTTCTTGATCGTTTCTAAAGTGATATCATTCATTTTTAAATAAATCATCTGCTTTATTTATCTAATAAAGACACTACATGTCCAATCCCTTTTTCTTTTGCTTGTTTAAAAACAATATTAGCAGCAGCAATATCTTGAACCGCTAGACCTGTAGCATCAAAAAGTGTGATTTCTTCATTTGTTTCACGACCTTTCTTTTCTCCAATGAGAATTTGGCCTATTTCTGCATAAACATCATCTTCAGTTATCAAACCATCTGCTAATGCATGCTGAATTTCTCCAATTATTCTACACTGGTTTAAGCTATCTACTACGACTTTATCTGCTCTTTTAACAATATATGGATCTAATTCTTGCTTACCTGGTCCATCTGCTCCGATTGCATTGATATGAACTCCTTCTTGAATCCATTCTTTCATCACAAGAGCTTTCCTAGATGGGGTTACTGTTACAATAATATCAGTTTCAGTTACAGCATTCTTAATGTCTTCTGCTGGTTCTATTGGAATCTTTAGTTGTTCTGACATTTCTTCTACATACCTGTCTCGCTCAGTTGTATTAATGTCCCAAACTTTGATTTTCTTTAAGGAGAAAACTTCTCGTAATGCTAAGACTTGCATTCTTGCTTGCGTCCCCGCCCCAACAACTCCAATTATATTAGAGTCTTTTCTTGCGAGTACTTTGGCTGCAACAGCTCCAGCAGCTCCTGTTCTATATGCAGTAACATAAGTTCCATCCATTATTGCTACTGGCATACTTGTTTTAAGATCCATCAAGATTATTACTGCAATCCCTGGGGGTAATCCCAACTTATAATTATCGTAGAAACCGCTTGCAATTTTGGTACCAATAAGTCCAAGATCCTCGATGTACCCTGATTTAATATCTACTTCCCCATTATACTGTGAAACATCTAAGTGCATGACTGGTGGCATTTTTACTCGTCCTTTTGCGAACGCAATGTATGCTTCTCGTACTGCTCTAATTGCCTCACTCATAGGTAAACATGACTTGACTTCATTTTGAGATAGTATTATTATTTTGGACATAACATCACATTATTTTATAAATGACTTTCGTATAATAATATTATTACCAGAAAAATCTTTGACATAATGGGCATTAAAAGAACTTAGAGATTAAAATAATTTATCTTCTCAATAGAAAAATAGAAATCTTTAAAAGGACGCTTAACGAAATATACACCATATAAATCAAATTAAAAAAAAAAAAAAAATAAAATAATTTAAAGAAGTGATTAATAAATGAAAAGAGAAATGGCCGTAATAGGATTTGTAGCCTGTTTAGCCGTAGGACTCGGTATTGGGTGGCTTATACCCGGATTATTAACACCTGTCTCAACTCCTGGTCAAACATTGGTTGAAGAGATTCAGGCTAGAGGTGAGCTGATTGTTGGAACTGATGCACCCTGGCCACCTTTCGAACTGTACAACACTTCTACTTCTACATGGGAAGGATTTGACATTGATCTATCACAAATGATTGCAGATGAACTAGGTGTAACCCTTATAGTGACAAATATTCTTTTTGACGAACTGATTGGGGCGTGCAAAGCAGGTACTATTGACATGATTGCAGCAGCGATGATGGTAAGACATTCTCGCGCACTGGAACTTGCACATTCTGTAACTTATATTCGGGTAAATGAGGTTATTGTAGTCAAGGGTAATTCAACTCTTAGCATTACCAGTTTAGACAATCTCACATCCTCTATTGTAGGATGTCAAGCAGGCACAACACAATATGACGCATTAACAGATATCGCCGGTTTTACTGAAGGTGTGAATTTGTTAGTATATCCTAAAGCTGATACACTAATGTTAAACCTAGAAAATGGAGTTATAGATGCTGCATTTGTAGATGAACCTGTAGTTTCTGTCTGGTCGAAAGTGTATAGTCTTAAGATTATCTTCACTGTTCCTGCCGAGCCTATGGCGATGTGGTGCCGTTGGGAGGCGGAAGACTTGATGCTGACAATCAATAAAGTTATCCTTGAAGCTTATAGAGACGGAGTTATGGATGATTTATACGCAAAGTGGTTTAGTTGAGAAATGAGCAACGATCCAAATATTCTAACTATTTTTTTTTATATTTTAACTGAAGGTTTGTTCGCAACCTTAGCCCTTACAGCCCTAGGTTTATTAATTGGATTTTCATTAGGTCTTCTACTAGCGCTTATGCGGGTTTACGGCCCTAAAGAAATAGGGTGGTTCGCAAGCGGTTATGAGAAATTATTTCGTGGCATTCCAGTTCTGGTTCTTATCTTTATCTTCTCTTTTGGAATACCTGGGTTGTTTTCGTATCTAGAACCTCTTGAGAGACCGATTGCAGGAGTAATATTAGCACTTGGGCTTCGTAGTGGTGCCTATCAGTCTCAAATATTTCGTGGAGCTATTCTATCAGTAAATCCAGGGCAAATGGAAGCTGCTCGTGCTATAGGAATGAACGGATTTCAATCTTTCCGTCATATTGTATTTCCTCAGGCACTACGGCTGGCTGTACCCAGCTGGTCCAATGAGTATGCAGTGGTTATTAAAGATTCATCTTTCGCATATGGGGTTGGAATTATTGAGTTGACCAGAGTGGCTTTCGATATAGCAGCAAACTTTCCGGTGCTTATGCCTCTTTCAATGGGTATAGTTGCGATCATATACCTAATTTTTACTTATCCTGTGACGAAATTATTTGGTGAACGACAAACTAAGAAACTCAAGGATTTCGGAATGGGGGGTGGTTAGATATGGATAAAAATGTATTAAACGTAGTCAATGTTTGGAAGGCGTATGACGAATTAGAGGTTCTTAAAGGAATTTCGTTTGAATTAGCAAAGCGAGAAGTTAAAGTAATCTTTGGACCGAGTGGTTCTGGGAAAAGCACACTACTTCGCTGTATAAATATGCTAACTCCGCCAGATAAGGGTGAAATATATCTTTCAGGGCAGAATCTTACAGCGCCTGGAGTAGATCTTAATGCAATGCGAGCTAAGATCGGCATGGTATTTCAACACTTTAATCTTTTTTCTCATCTCAAAGCAATTGATAATGTTAGTGTTGGGCTTCGTCGAGTGAAAGGATTTACAAAGGAAGAGGCTCGTGCAAAAGCTTTAGATGCGTTGCATCAGGTCAAAATGGCAGAATGGGTAGAACATTACCCCGCTCAACTATCCGGTGGACAACAACAACGTGTGGGTATAGCTCGTGCTTTAGCTATGAAACCAGATTTAATTTTGTTTGATGAACCAACGTCTGCATTAGATCCTGAACTTATCGGTGAAGTATTACAGGTTATGTTGGAAATTGCTAAAGCGGGCACGACTATGGTGGTGGTCACACATGAAATGGGGTTCGCTCGTGCAGTGGCGTCAGAAATGATTTTCATTGATCAGGGTATCGTTGTCGAGCGTGGAACTCCCGAACACTTTTTCACCTCCCCTGAAACCGAGCGTGTAAAACACTTTCTTAGGCAGATTAATATTTTATATGGAAGTCACGAAGAACTTTTAAAAGAATATAATGAGGATTAAAAACTATGATTTCCCAAGTTCTTCCTCAAGAGTTAGTGGATTTACTTCGCGTGCTGGAATATTGGGATCACATCCTCATAGGTTTGGCAAAAACTATGTGGTTATATGTTTGGGCACTTCTGTTTGGCTTTTTTCTTGGTTTATTACTCGCTCTTCTTCGCCAATATGGTGGAAAGATTCTTTCACGGATTGCCACTGGATATGTTGAGATCGTACGCGGTACGCCTTTACTTGTGCAGTTGCTCTTTATTTACTTTCTTCCCTTTAGTATAAATTCTTTCCTAGAATCACAAGGTCTTCCTTTTATCCCCATAGGGAGATGGAGTTTTTATGTCACTTCAGAACTCTTTGGAAGAACTATGACTATGGTCTTTTTAGATCACATTACATTAATGGGAATCCTTACTTTAGGCCTTAATAGTGCAGCCTATCAAGCGGAATACTTCCGTGGGGCTGTTATGTCCATTGGTAGGGAACAATTAGAGGCTGCTCAATCGATTGGTATGTCTCGTCGGTCTGGTATTTTGCATATCGTATTGCCCCAGGCCCTACGCCGTGTTATTCCCGCATGGTCTAACGAAGCTGCTTATCTTCCTAAGTATACTGTCATTGTCTTTTATATAGGATTAACGGAACTTTTTGCACAAGCACATTATATTATTTCACAAACTTTTCTCACACTCTCTGTATACATAGTTGTAGCACTCATTTTTTTAGTGATTATCACACTTATCTCCAAATCATTGGACATCCTCTACAAACGGACAGCTATACCTGGTTTGTAAACCTTAGTAAGAATAAATTATACTAATTTCCTTTTTTATTTACTCTTTCGCTCAATTAATTAGAAAGTTACTCTAGGGATATTGAGTTAACAATACAGGAATTCCTTTATTTACATAAAACTATGTTCAATTATGTAAGTTTGAAATATATTAATACTATTTCTTCAATTCCATGATTAATTCGTGTATGCGATTAAGTCCTGATGTAAGGTAATCTGGTGGTAATCCAAAACTTATCCGAAAAAATTTATCCATACCAAAATGGTCACCTGGCACAATAAAAACA
>SDBT01006623.1_pt1 | contig 19161 bp, 12 predicted proteins | sample 2277101 | NCBI WGS metagenome assembly SDBT01 (sample SAMN10404973, study PRJNA504765) | marine sediment metagenome | isolation source: marine sediment core GS10_PC15, 103 cmbsf | place: Arctic Ocean: Southern Knipovich Ridge | collected 2010 | reverse complement strand
ATGTCCAAACATCCAGAAATAAAGAAAGAACTTTGGGGTGGAAGTTTTTGGACAAGTGGTTATTATGCAAATATGGTTGGCCAATATGGGAACGTGGAAGTAATAAAACGGTATGTTGAAAGCAAAGGAAAAAAATATACACAAATTTACAATAAACAACTGAACTTGTTCTGAATCTGATACCTCGGGGCTTGCCCCGGGGTAATTCATTGATTTTATCCTGATAAAATTTTAACCTTGTTGCTGTCTGAGGCGTTCCAGTTCCTTCCTTCGTCTGTTAACACGTGCTTTCGCATCCAGATAATCATCATTACCGGACATTTTGAAGGCCTTGTCAAAATGTTCTTCCGCTAAGTCCAGCTGCCCGATGATCTCGTAATAAAGCCCGATATTATAAGTGGCTGCCACACGATCCTCTTGTTCTGCTAAAGGATTCTGCAAAACCATTTCCCAAATCTCAAAGGCATCATCCCAGAGATTACGTTTAATGTACTCAACTGCAGCCTCCATTTGGTCAGACTCGCCCTCTTCAATTTTTCGACTTTCTGTAACATAGTGGGGAGCAATTTGATTAATCGTAGTGGATAGAACCCTGTTGACTAGTTCATCAACAATAGGACGCCAGTCTGGAACTGATTTAATGGCTGCTTTTTCGTTTGCTCCCGTAGAGGAATATTTTTTATTTTTCCCGTTCGTGACAGAATTCGTTTTAGAAACAACAATAGTTCCGGTCGTGACATTAACAATCTTAAAATTTATTTTTACTGTTACACCTCTGTAAATCCGGTATCGTTTCTTTTCCTCTTTCTTTACTTTATAAGTCTCCCAATTGCCATTATCTTTTATTGAGTAAGTGCCAGACCCCATAATAAGGCCCTCTGCCCCTAAAAGTTTTCCTACTTCCGTTGCCTGACTTTCGTCAATCATACCACTTAATGACAAGGCCTGTTCCTCGAGTACTTTTGAAAGTTCTGTTCTTTCAATCACAGTATAGTATTTATTAGTAACGAGCCTGGAAACAAGATTGTCAGATATGATTCTTCCAGGATATGCCTGATATGGGTTTGGTGGTTTTTTTGTGTCAAACATATTCTTCATCAGCATACCACCCAATTGTTTGAGGGTGGTTGGTGTCTCATTTTCGCTGGCAAAATCCCAGCTTCCCATAAAATCGAAATCGAGAACAGCAACTTTTTTTACCGAACCAACATCAAGTTCAGCGGGTTTTAGAACTTTAACTCTTGTTGATGTACCACAATAATTGAGTAATAATAATAAACTTACCAGAACGGCACTAAAAGCATATTTATTCACAGTGAAAATCCTCCCGTGATAATTTTCATTTTTTATTATCGTCATGAAATGCAAATCCTTAAAATAAGAAAAAAATGTTTAGAGAATTTTGAAGGGGAAATAATATAATCAGGGGGTTAATTTAACTATAATTTTATGTCATTAGTTCTATTCATGATGCGATATAAAATATCTAAAATCTTTACCAGTAATCATATATGTCAGGTAATCGTCCGTGTAATTCCGTGGTGAATTTTATTCAGGTTAGTTGAAATTTAACTAATAACCTGACACAAATGACAATTACGAATAAATAAAACCGTGCTGCTCCCCTATAGGAATAGTAATAATCCAATAACACCTACCAGAAGACCGGTGAGAAGGTTGATCAGTTTTACCCAGATAAAAGCCCTCTTTGAGACGGCTAAAAGTGGAAGCATGGCATGTCCGTCCTGGACAATGGAACTCGCAATTAATATGATGAAGGGAATTGCCCCTTTGGCAAACAAGGTGACAAAAATCAGGTGAGGTCCAGATTCCGGAATAAGGCCTACCAGAAGAGCTAATCCTAATGTACTTGTATGATTGGAGGCAATCCATCCGGAAATGTCCAAATATTTCTCCAGACCATGAATAATGACGAGTGCCCCGAAGGTCCAGGTGAGTATTCGAAGAAAATGTCTTTTCAGAACATGATGCCATAAATGCTCCTCAAGAAAATGATCAGGAACCGTAATAATGACAAAAAAAGCGAAACAGGCGCCAATAATAAAGGATGTCTTTTGCCAGTCCCAGGTTCTCGGTCCAATGATATCCAGTAAAATGGTCACAATAAATAATATAAGCATCGTTAGAAGAAGAGCACGTGGGAAACTAATACTTTTTAATTGCTTCAAAGTACCCTTTGATGAGAAATAGATTGAAAGGTCTTCGGGGTGAATTTCCAATTCATGGTCTACCGTGTCAAGGAAGGATTCCTGGCGTTTCGACATCAGATCTGTCAGGTAACCGGCACCAATTCCAATAACCATAAGAATTGCGGTTAACCACGCAGTCCAGCCCGGAAACATCGAAAACATGACAAATGCCTCATCTCCGCTGGTTGCAATCATTACTGTTACCAGCGCACCAAAACTGACAAGGCGATGGATATAGAGGGAAACAATCATATAGGCGCCCAGGCAGCCCGGAATTGCACCGAGAAGCGCTGATAAAAAATAAGTGCCCCAGGGATTTCCTTTTAATTTCTGCTGCCATCGACCACCGCTTAGAACATTGAGATACTCGATCAGGAGCATCATTAAAAAGACAAATCCTGTGATCATTAAGGCATGTTCTACAAGTTCAACTAAGATCACCGTTTATTCTTATGTTAGGATAATTTTACAGATACTGAAAATTTGCTATTATTTAACAAAAAAGAATGATAATCATTTTCTCTTAACCGGGCAAATTTCTTTCAGAAGATTGATAGCGCAGCCCAGGGCTGTAAACAAATGGAATTTTCTCCCATGTCATTCTGTAGGAATCTTCCTACTTGTCGAAACTGAGTCCGCATATTGAAAGATCACTTCTGGATGATACCGCGGAGCGGGACTAAAATAACAAGATTTTTTGCGGTAATAGCATAAATTGATAAGAACGTGCATTTTATTTTTATTATTGCTGAAAAATATTTTAGATCTGATCAGTTTAAGATTAATTGATACTTATAAGAGTAATTCGATAAATTATAGAACAACAATTTAACAGGAGGTAGAAATGTCGGATCGTCAGGCCTTAATCGAAAAAGCAAAAAAGCAGTTGGATGAATTCAACTCACAGCTCGATGATGTAGAAGTAAAAATGAAGGACTTAACGGGTGAGGCAAAAAAAATATACGATGAGCAATCTGTAGAATTGAGAAAAATGGTCAAAGACGCTCAGCAGAATATTGAAAAAGCTAAAAACATCAGCGAAGAGACCTGGGAGGAAATTAAGGGGTATATCGACTTAACCCGTAAGGCACTTAAAAGCTCTTTTCACTATTTTATCTCTCACTATAAGAAGAAGTAGTGAAAAATATATTTATCCTGACCTATTCATACCGCAGCCCTCGGCTGCAAACAAAAAAATTAAAGAAAGCAGAGAGCGGAAAGCAGAAAGCAGAAAAAAATCTCTGCGGTCTCTGCGTTAGATAAATATATCCAGTTTGTAAAAATTTTGCTAATCTCCCAAAGCGATTCGCCAGGCGGAAATAGCAAAGTTTTTGGCTACAATAGCAGGTAGGAGTTTGATAGTGACTATACGACGAAAATTAATGATCTTATTCTTAGGAATTACACTCATTCCTCTGATTGGCATTGTTACCCTCAACCGTGTCACGCGTAATGTGGTTCGTGATCAGGTATCAGCTGATATCAGAAAAATGCTTGAGGATAACGCAGCTTATACACTCCAGGACGTTGTTGAAGATTACGATCAATTATTGAGGGCCAATATACAGGTGTTGTTAAACATCGTCGAACTTCAGGCGAATGAAGTAGAAAAAGCCCTGGCCGGTCCAGCTCCTGTCAGATACGACAAGACAAAATCGACGCTGGGATTTGACCGGAGTCTGAAAAAAGTAAAACTGACCGATAGGAGTTATTTTTACATTGATGAAAATAGTGATAAAGTACCGATTGAGGTTAGTTTTCGTCGTCAGAATTATATCATCATAAAGGGTGCGCAAAACCGAAGATTGATCTCGGATATAGCACGAATGGCAACAATGACAAGTCAGTATTATCGGTTTTTCCAGATGCAACCGGATATCATTTATTGGATGCATACAACCGTTGGGCAAAAGCTCCACTTAACCTATCCTTCAGGTGCGGTCATCCCTGAAGACTTTGATCCGAAAGAGCGGGATTGGTATAAAAATGCTCTTGATACAGATGAAATCCAGATATCCCCTCCCTATATAGATGCCTCAACACGGAATCCGGTTATCACGATCTCAAAGTCCATACATAATCCTGACGGATCCGTTGCAGGGGTTACCGGGTTGGATTTCAATTTAGCTGAATTGTTTCAATGGCTTCGAATAAAGCCGGAATGGTCTTCGGGGGCTGAGGCCATGTTGATAGCCCGCGAGAGAAATAGAGAATCGCATGAGTTAAAGATCCTGGCGCGGATGAACTATGGAGATAAAACACGACGTTGGGACAAACCACTAAAACTGGAATCCCTCGATTCTCCGGATAAGGATGAATTCGCCGCTTTTAAAAAGGACATGCTCAATGGGTACTCCGGGGTAAGAGTTTTGCATTATAGGGACAAGAAATCTATCTGGGCTTATCGTGGTTTCGCCGGAAGGCAGGTCTACCCCCTTTTAATCATACCCTATGAGAATTTTACTCGCCTGGTTGAGGAAACGGAGAATTTTTTGTGGGAGCAGAATCTTGAATTAACCCGATATTCAGCTATTTTTGCCATTATCATGATTTTGGTTGTTATAACGATTTCCTTCAGGAAGGCGCGCGCGTTTACCCGCCCGATAAATGAGTTAGCGGTGGCAGGAAACCGTCTTTCCGGGGGAGATTTTGACGCCAGGGTCAATATACAGACCGGAGATGAATTAGAGCAATTGGGAGATGTCTTTAATCAGATCGGCCCTAAACTAAGGGAACATGAGAAAATGCAAAGTTCTCTGGAAATTGCCCGGGCGATTCAGCAAAGATTGCTCCCCAAAGAAGCCCCTCATTCAGATAATTTTGACCTCGCAGGACTATGTAAGTATAGCGATGAAACCGGTGGTGATTACTATGACTTTATCAGTTTCGATGAGATAGAGCCGGGAAAAATTAGTGTGATCCTCGGCGATGTCACCGGTCATGGTATTGGTGCCGCTCTTCTGATGGCTTCAGCCAGAAGTATGCTGCGAAACAATATCCGTCATTATGCCTATGATTTATCGCGAATACTTCAGGAATTTAATAATGAGCTGGTTCAGGATACCGATTCTGATAAGTTTATTACCTTATTCTATGGTTTATTGGATGACAAGAAAAGGACTATATCCTGGGCATTAGGGGGTCATGATCCGGCAATTTGGTATCAAAGTGAAAGCGGTGAATCCCGGGAATTAAAAAGCAACGGAGTGCCACTGGGATTTGTACCGGATATGACATTCGACCAGGAAGGTCCGGCTGATCTGAAACAAGGTGATATTATTGTTATTGGTACGGATGGGATCTGGGAGGCGGAAAATGTTAATGAAGAAATGTTTGGCAAAGATCGGATGATGGATGTTGTTAAATCCAATAAGGATAAAACATCGATTGAAATATGTCAGGCGGTGGTTGATGCAGTCTTGGAATATACAGTTCCTCAACCACAAGATGATGATATAACGATTGTAATCATAAAAGTTCTTTAGCCTGATATATTTATGAATTTTTCTCGCAGAGACGCAAAGCCGCAGAGAAAATAATAATTGTAAATCTTAATATTAAAAGATTTAAATATATGCTCCTCCCTAGTAATGGCGATATATGAAATTTACACATAAATCACTGCGTCTCTGCGAGAGATAAATTATACAGGTTAGATAAAATTTATGGAATTTAAGGATCTTTATTGTGATTATGTCTGATAAATTTATAGGCTACATAGGATTTATTTGTATTTTGCTGGTATTATCATTTTTTCAGATATCACTGGCAGCCAAGACGGATATCGTGATATTAAAAAACGAAGATCATCTAACCGGTGAACTAAAGCGAATGGAATTTGCACGTCTCAGTTTCAAAACGGATGCCATGAGTACGGTAAGTATTCAGTGGAATAATATAACATATCTAAGAGCACAGGAAACATTTCGCATAGAATTACAAAACGGGTATGACTTTTCCGGTTCACTTGATACGGATTCTTTAACCAATGAGCTGATTATCATTTTCGACACTCATTCATATCGTACGAATTTAGATGACATCGTGCGTATCATTCCCATTAAAGACACCTTCCTCAAACGTTTGAAATTTTCAGTTGATCTGGGTTTTAGTTATACCAAAGCCAGTAATGTGGCCCAGCTGAGCAGCAATCTGAGCAGTTCCATTCGAATCTGGCAATGGCGCCATGATTTGGCATTTAATTCAATTATTACAACAAAAGTCGATACAACCCCCGCTGAGAATATAAATTTAAATTATACCCTTGCCCGTTTCTTTTTGTATCGTTGGTTTTTAAATGGCTTCACAGGTGTGGAAAAAAATTCCGAGTTGGGCCTTAATCTCCGTCTTTTAATAGGTGCTGGAGCAGGAAGAGATATTTTTCGTACAAACACTAACCTGCTGTCAGCGGTTACTGGGCTTCAGGTTACCCAGGAATGGAGAGTCGATCAACCAGGCAGTACAACAAATCTTGAGGTGGTTGGATATATACAGCATAAAAAGTTCGTTTATGACGATCCAGAGATAGACCTTACAACAACATTCAGGTTATTCCCCAGTATCACAACACCCGGCCGGATCCGCTTTAGTTTTAATACCAACCTGAAATGGGAAATATTTTCGGATTTTTTCTGGCGATTGACCATTTATGATAATTTTGATAATAAACCGGCCGCCTCTGGGATGAGCAATAATGACTATGGTATTACGATAAATTTTGGTTGGTCGTATTGATCCATTGCAGGGATTAGGAATTGGGGATTGATATTCGATGCTGGATACTCGATACTGGATTCTGGGACTTTTGCCAAAGGCATCCCTTTGGAAGCGTCTTTGCGATTATATAATAATAATCCAGGCTAAATAAAAAACCTAGTGGATCTTCGTGTTAACTTCGCGTCGCTTCGTGAAATTATCAAGTGTAGCCTATATCAATAGTGATCAATAAAATATGCTACGAATTATTCAGTTGATGAATGCAAGCGATAAACAGGATCGGTGGGTTCTCGTTTGATCGTTAATGTTTGCCAGTGGCGTATATAGGCTACCAGGTCGTGTCGTTCTTTCGTATTTAATGCTCTTCTTTCTTCTGTGGCTTTACCCCATTCAGGCATTGGTGTTTTTTGCCTGCCCATCGTGATGGTGGCAAGAAAGTATCCATTACTGGCGGCGTTGAGAAGCTCCTGATTATTTAGGGCCGGGGCTTTAACTCCTTCACCCAATTGACCATGACAGTCAGAACAGTACTTTTGAAAAAGTTTTTTTCCTGAATCAGGGTTGCCTAAAGTGGGGCCAGGATCTATATAATCCTGAATCATCGTCTGCCGATGTCTCATGAACCGGATCAGATCCTGCATAGCATCGTCATTTTGTATTACACCGAACATGGGTGTGTGGCTGCGTCCGGTTTTGACTGTTCCGATAATAAAGGCGTTACTGGCCGCTTGAAGAAATCCCCGTTTTAAGATACCCGGGCCTATTCCTCCATTACCTTCTTCACCATGACAGCGGCTACAATGATAATGATAAATATTCTGACCATTGGCAATGCTGGTAGCATTCATTTCCGTGGCTTGGCTCTCGTTGATTTTCCTTTCATTGGGCTGAAGGTATCTGATCAGACCATGAAGCGTTGTTGCATCAAATCGTGTCCAGGATGGCATGGCTGTATTTGCTCGTCCCTCTGTTAAGGTCGTATAAAGAAAATTATCAGAGGCCAGTAAAGTGAACGATTGGCTGTTAAGTGAAGGCCCGATCCCCCCGCTTTTATCCTCCTGATGACAGGTGCTGCAATGATCCAGGTATAATTTATATCCGTTTGAAATATTATACGAGGCAGATCTGACTTCCTGGAACGTTGGTCGAATGCGCCGGAGGTCCCGGATTCGCCTGGTTAGTTCCAGTAATTCAACGTCATTTAAACCTGAATGCCTGGCTTTCCAGGATTGCATGTATCGGTTACTTCTCCCTTCCTGAATCATAAAACTAATCATGTCAAGGGAAGCAGCCGCCTGAAAATCAGGATTAGCCAAACCTGGTACCCCAAAGATATTATTTTTGTATTCTCTTCCCAGCCCTTGTTGTCCATGACAGGCGCTACAAATTAAGGCATAGGTCTCATCAGCGTTGAGATTGTTTCTTTCTCCTTTAAACTCGCTTAAGACTGTAAGATCATAATATCGAAAAGGAAGGTTTGGTCGGGAGAAACCCAGGACGAGCGTGGTCAGGGTTTCGATCTGACTATGATCTAACGAGAAATCAGGCATGATTGTACCGGGACTAATTGTCCCCGGTTCAGCAAAATGCTCACGATGCCAGTTATAGATAGATTTTTTACCCCGAATGGTCTTAAAACTATAGCCCTGACGGATTTTATCTCCCAATGCTGTCAGATCCGGGCCAAAGCGTCCACCCACATGGCGAAGTTTATGGCAACCCAGACAACCGGATTGATAAACCATATTAAGGCCCTGTTTGGTCACCTCAGGCAATCTGGTTCTCCGGGTGTTAGCAAAAAAGGCTAGATGGCATTCACTGCAGTTTGATTTTACCGGTTTCCAGTCGACGATAGATTCAGGATTGCAAGTCTCATCGTAAATAAGTGATCTCCCATTTCCCACGTGACAGAGGGTACATCCAAAAGATGCCAAATCATGTGAATCAAGCATCTTGCCAGGATGACCGGAAAAGGGAAGATCTTCTGATTCATCATTATTTTTATCTATATGCAGATGGCAGGTAATACAACGATCCGTATGGTTGAATTCCTTGATTTCTATTTGCCTTAAGCCGGTAAGTAATTGAGCTTCAGATTTGAGTGAATCATTTATTGAGGACAACTCCACATAGGTATCTTGATGTTGTTTCCATTCCGGCGATATTACTTCATTAAAGAACATAAAAATCATTATGATCAGGAAAACCAGAGCAGATGCGCTGACAATCTTCTTGTATAATTTTAAATATTTATTTTCCATTGATTTCCCATTAAAAAAATACAAACTTCCAGTCGGGCCCACGGAACCAGATTCCGATTATCGTAAGAAAAGTATAGCTTACAAGTAAACTGGAATAAAGCGAAATTACGGCCAATCTTGCTGATTTTGTACGTTTATAGATTAAATAGGCCAGTAAAGTAAACAGGAAACCCAGCATTACTCCCGGATTAAGGATGATCAGGGACCAATAGGGTATGGCCGGGATCCAGTCCCTTAACCAGCCGAATTCGATCAGGACAACCAATAAAGCTATATTAATGCCCAGAGCAACCAAGCCTGAAATTATTGTTAGCCGTAATCCTGCCTTACCGGAAAACCAGATACCTGTGTTCACATCATCTGTGTCAATATAGGGTATCGCGAATAGAATGATTATCACTGCAACCGGAACAAGAATTCCTCCGCCAAAGGCAGAATAGGAAACCAATTCCTGGACACCGAGAAAATACCAGGGAGATTTAGCGGGATTCTCAGGCATGGCGGCATTGGCCATCTCTTGTAAAGGTGCATCAATGGCCAGAGCAAATATGGAAAGTATCGCTAATGTTGTCATGATTATGGCAAGTTCTGCCCAAAGCATAACCGGCCAGCTCAGCAGAAGCGGATCTTTTGTCTTTAAATCAGCATCCTTTTGGTCAATTGATAAGGTACACCGGATACGATCATGAGCATCCTGAGGAAGGTTTAAGCCCTTATTTTTTCGAATACGCCAGAAATGCAATCCCATCAATAGAAAAAAAAGTAAAGGAAGTAGAACGATGTGGAGCATATAAAAGCGGGTTAATGCCTGCTGTTCCACGTCGGCTGCTCCGAGAAATACTTTTTTTAAAAGCAATCCCGGGTCAATAAAAGCAGTAATACCAAGGGCATCGGTAACTTCCCGTGTTGAACCCAGAATGTTGGACGCAATGGTGACTGCCCAAAAACCCAGTTGATCCCAGGGTAATAAGTAACCGCTAAAACTAGTAATAACTGTGGTGAGTAATAGACCAACACCCAGGTTCCAGGTGGCTCGCTGTTGACCGGAATAAGAAGCCATATAAAACGTGCGGGACATATGGAGCATCGCCACAAATACAAGACCATGGGCTGCCCAGCGGTGAATATTTCTTAAATACCGACCACCTAATACCACATTATTTATATCCAGAATAGAAAAGTAGGCCTGTTCTACCGATGGTTTGTAATATATCATCAGAAGGATTCCGCTAAACAACAGAACAAAGAAAAGAGTCAGGTTAATAACACCTAAGCCCAGGGTAAAGCCCGGATTTAAACTATAAGTATGGATTTTCGGGGAATGAAAATGGAGAAAAAAGTTTTTGGTTATTGCCCTGATTCTCGCTTTGCTTCCCTGGGGCCGTGAAGATTTATAAATCATTTATTATTAGAAGTCCTTTATACTTTGCTTTAAATAAATTCTATACTCTTCTTTTTTGTCTTGGCAACCCCGAAGGGATCCCTTCCTTCGTCAGGATATGCTTTTTGTAGGCCAAAAAGTAGGCAAAAAGCCTTTCGATGCTTCGACTCCGCTCAGCATGACCGGAATTTGTCACCCTGAGCGGAGACGAAGGATGCTCTGCGAGAAAAATATTATTAGTTGATCAACCTTTGCGCCATGTAGTCAACCAATTTCAAGATCTTGCTCAACCGTTTGGCTCAGGTTTACTGTGATATGACCCTGATCATTAAGCAGGACCTGATAACGGTCCAGCGGTCTGGCGGCCGGCCCTGAATATGGATTGCCTAACTTGTCAAAATGGGATCCATGACAGGGACATTGAAATCCCTTATCTGATTTATTGATTGTACAACCCAGGTGGGTACATACGCCCGAGATGGCCCTTAAATATTGCCGCGTCCTGTACAAATAGATTTTTTTCCCCGGTACGAAAGTAAAATCGTTTAAGGGAAAATCATCAATTCGCCCTAATTTAATTATACTATAAGATTCGGTCGGTGGTGGAAGAATCTCTCCGATGGTAGCCGCAATCGTGACCACACCGGCCCCGGTTGCAGTACCGATTGCAAATTTGTTCAAAAATTCACGGCGTTTCATAAATAATCCTCACCTTTATTCAACCAACTCCAGCAGATAATTGACACAAGATAAAAAATTCTCAAGATTAATACGTCTTTTTTTTTTACATTTCCACTTAGCATCCAAAATTTATCAAAACTGCGGGAAAACCATCAGATGGAACTCATAAGAATATTGAAGAAAATGTTACACAATGCGCCAAACATATTACGGGGGTATAACCTTTATGTTAATAGAAATAAATTCAAACTTATAGACCTAACATTTAGAGAAATATTGAAGGGTCCTGAATCATTTGCAGATCTGGGGGGTGTCTGGAAAGTCAATGCAGCTTATACAAGGTATATTCTTAAAAACTATGCCATCCAAAGGGCATTTCTGGTTGATACAAATTTTACAAATGCGGTGTTTAATCTTCTTAAAAATTTTCAAACTCTGACAATCATCAAAGATGATTTCAGCAATGATGAAGTGGTTAAAGAAATCTCAAAGGTTGATATGGTTTTTATGTTTGATATTCTTTTACACCAGGTTGACCCTGATTGGGATAAAATATTGGAAAAATATGCCCGTATTACAGATTGCTTCGTCATTTATAACCAGCAAATAAGTACCTCTGAAAAAACGATCAGGCTGACGGATCTTTCTCTTGATAAATATATAAAGTTAGTACCCAAGAGAAATGATGATTTTTATGAATATATTTATACTCATAAAAATGAAATACATCCGGATTATCAAAAACCCTGGAAAGATGTTCATAATATTTGGCAATGGGGTATAACAGATGATGATCTTCGTAGCAAAATAGTTGATCTGGGGTTTGAGGAAAGGTATTATAATAATTATGGGCAATTTGTAAATCTTTCTGATTTTGAAGATCATGCGTTTGTTTTTTGCAGAAAGTCTTTTTAGGAAATAAATAATTATGAATCTAAAATATATAGCTTATACAGTCTCGCTAATTCTTGTTGCAATATTTCTTTTTTTTGTGTTTAAATCCCCGGAAGAGCCAGCAGGGCAATCCCCACAGCCGGCAAAATCGTTGAGTAATTTAGATAATGTGGAATATGTCGGCAGACAAGCCTGTATCCCCTGTCACCAAAAGGAATATGATCTGTGGAAAAACTCCGATCATGATCTTGCCATGCAAATTGCCGGCGATACCACGGTATTGGGAGATTTTGACAATGCCACTTTCACATGGTATGGGGTAACTTCAAGATTTTTTATCAATGATGGTATCTATTATGTAAACACGGAAGGGGAGAATGGGGAGAATCATGATTATAAAATCAGTTACACTTTTGGAGTAAGGCCTCTGCAACAATATCTGGTTGAATTTCCGGACGGCCGTTTGCAAACATTACCTTTATGCTGGGATGCGCGTCCAAAGAAGCAGGGGGGGCAGCGCTGGTTTCATATATATCCTGATGAGCGGATCGCATCAGATGATATTCTTTTCTGGACCAGGATGAACCAGAACTGGAATTATATGTGTTCGGAGTGCCATTCGACGAATGTTAAAAAGAATTATAACTCTCAGGCAGACTCCTATCAAACAACCTACTCTGAAATTAATGTCTCCTGCGAGATGTGTCACGGTCCCGGCCTTGATCATGTTGAGTGGGCTGAATTGCAAAAAAAAGAAAACAGGGTATCAGTTGAAGGAGATATGGGATTAAAGGTACGGCTCAGGGATATGAACGGAGGGACCTGGGTTTTTACGGATATGGCAAAAGGGACGGCCCAGAGAACTGTACCCTCGAGTACACGCGCCCAAATAGAAACCTGTGCATTATGTCATACCCGGAGATCTCAGTTGACAGATGATTTTGTCCATGGCAAACCCATTCTGAATACGCATAGGTTGCCATTCTTAGATGAGCGCCTTTACTTTCCGGATGGACAGATACTTGAAGAGGTGTATGTTTATCATTCCTTCTTACAGAGTAAAATGTTTGGAAAGGGAGTGGTATGCAGCGATTGTCATGAACCGCATAGCACCAAAGTTTATAGTGATGACAATTCTCTCTGTTTCCGGTGCCATCTGCCCCAAATATTTGATGTGCCGGCGCATCATTTTCATAAACCGGATAGTACAGGAGGCAGTTGCCGGGATTGCCATATGCCGGAAAGAACCTACATGGTTGTAGATCCCCGGCGCGATCATAGCATTCGGATTCCCCGTCCGGATCTATCAGAAAAATTGGGAACTCCCAATGCCTGTATACAATGCCATCAGGATAAGAAAAACCGCTGGGCAACCGAGGAAATGGTAAAATGGTATGGTAAAAAATTTATGGAAAAGGAGCATTATGGCGAAGTTTTCCATGCTGCGCAGATTGGGAGACCGGGTGCTTCATCTCATCTGCAAAAATTAATAACAGATGATGAACAAGCAAATATGGTAAAGGCTACTGCCTTAAATTTGCTGCGAGAATATCCGGGACCAAGGGCGTATGAGACCATTCAGAAAATGCTATATGATAAGGATCCATTATTACGACTAGCTTCCTTAACCGCATTGGAGAATTATAATGTGAATGAAAAGTTTTCATTAGCAAAGAACCTTCTGCAGGATCCGGTAAAGTCTGTGAGGATCCAGGCAGCCTATATATTATCTGATGTTCCTTCCCAGGCGATGACAGCTTTTGATCAGGCGGCCTTAAATGAGGCTTTGGATGAATACATCGAAGTTCAGAAATTTAATTCTGACCGTCCTTCTGCCTTAGTCAATCTTGGTGTGATTTACACACGACAGGGAAAATTAAGAGAGGCCGAGGATGTTTACAAGAGAGCCATCGCCCTGGAACCGGCTTTTATTTATGCTTACATTAATTTGGCAGACCTGTATCGTCAAAGAAAAAAGGATGATATAGGCGAAAAATTACTCGGCGAAGCAATCGCAAATAATCCTGGGTCGGCTGATCTCTATTATACCCTAGGCTTATTACTAACAAGACAAAAGAGACGGTCCGAAGCTATCGAGGCCTTTGAACGGGCAGCAAACCTCAACCCGGAAAATGAGACTCTTCAATATTATTATGCGCTGGCGATCATGGAAACCGGTCAGGTTGAGAAGGCGCTGGAAATTCTGGAAAAGGCACACAAGATCAATCCCTACAATACTAATATTATATTTGCATTGACAACCATCAGCAGAGATAATAATAATTTGAAAGATGCGCTGAAATACGCGAAAAAATTCTATGAATTGACTCATCAAAGTCAGGATTCCCAACAATTATTGAATCAGATCCAGGAGATGATAATTAGCAAAAAATAATCATATTAGAACAGATGTGCGTATTTAGATCATTATTTATTGAAATATTTCCAAATTTTGCATTCAATATATCATATATAACACTTTCTCATACCAACCTTACTGAATCATATAAAAATTGAATTATTTGGCATAGTATTTGTCTCTTATAAACTGAACCGGTTCTTTAGATAAAACCCATTAAAATTGGTTGACATTATAAAAAATAAAACAATTATATGTCTCATTAAAATATTCAGGATTATATCATGGCAAATTCATATACACAAATTTATATTCAATACATATTTACAATTAAGGGAAGAGAAAATTTTTTACCATCGCAACATAACGAAGAATTGCAAAAATATATTAGAGATATTGTAGAAAAGAAAAAAACCATCTTAGTGGCAATAAATAACACACCGGACCATATGCATATTTTAATTAGTTTAAATCCAAACTGTTCAATCTCCAAATTAATCCAGGAAATAAAATCAATATCTTCAAAATTCATTAATGATAACAAATGGATAAAAGGAAAATTCCAATGGCAAAAAGGATATGGTGCTTTTTCCTATTCAAAATCACATATAGAAAATGTTAAAAAATATATTGAAGAACAGCAGCGTCATCATCAGAGCAGGACCTTCCGGGAGGAATTTATAGATTTTCTAGAAAAATTCAGGATCGAATATGATGATAAATATTTGTTTGAATTTTATGATTGAGCCAGATCATCCCTAATTATCAATCTTCCTCTCATCCGAAATCCATCCACCGCCCAGAGCTTTGTAGAGTTTTACATAGGCCGTCAGGTATTGCTGTTCAATCTCAGAAAGCTCCAGACCAACGGTGAATAAAGTTCGTTGTGTCTCCAGTACTTCAAGATAACTGGTAACCCCTTTATCATAGCGGATCTTTGAGAGTCTGTCCGCATTTTTTGCAGCTGCATATTTTCTCTCTACAGAAGCTAATTGCCTTTTGTAGGTTTCTACTTCAATCAGGGCGTTTTCCACTTCTCTGAAAGCGAGAAGAATAGAATTCTCATAAGTGTACAGAGCCTGTTTTGTTTTTTCTTCTTCGATTTCGACCCGTAAGGTATTTTTGTTAAAATTGAAGAGCGGTCCGAATAATCCTGCTGAGAGTGACCAGGCCGGATCGCCGGTACTCATGGATGATAAGTCACTACTGGCCACACCAAGAAGCCCGGTTAGACTGATTGCAGGATAAAGCATGGCCGTAGCAACGCCAATCCGGGCATTCTGTGCTTTGAGTAAATATTCAGCTTGGGCAATATCGGGTCTGCGAAGAAGTAAAGAAGAGGGCAAACCAACCGGAATTTTTGGAGGGATGGTATGATGTTTAAGTCTCGGGCCTTTTTCAATGTCAGAAGGTAGCCGACCAAGCAAAACACTCAGGGCATTATTAGTGAGCACAATAGCTCTTTCGTATACAGGTATGGCTGCCAGGGCTATTTCCAATTGAATTTGCGATTGATTCAGATCCAGTTCAGGAATAATCCCCTCATTATAGCGTTTTTGTATAATATCCAGACTCTCGATACGCGATTCCAGGGTTTGCTTTGATATCTCCAACCTTTGATGATAGTCGAGAAGCAAAAAATAGGTGCTAACTACATCGGCAATTAATCCAATCTGGACAGTTACCAGCGAAAACTGTGAGGCAATCAATTCTGCCCGGGCCGATTCATTGGCACGCCGAAATTTGCCCCAGAAATCTATTTCCCAGTTCAATACCGGGGCGATGTAATATTGACTTGCTGCAGTCTCAAGCTGCATCCTTCCTGCCATATTTCCCCGTGAAGCACCTGCTTCGATATCCAACCTGGGAAGAGCATCGGCTTTAACAAAACCCAGGGTTGCCCTGGCCTGTTCCATTCTGCTGGCTGTAATCAGGATATTTTTATTCTCCCGAAGTGCAATTTGAACCAAAGTATCCAGCAAGGGGTCTTCAAATAATGTCCACCATTGCAGATTTATTAGTGAGTCGGCATATAAAGAGTCAATCTGGAGTGTTTGGGAATATTGATAATTTACCGGTGTTTCAGTTTCCGGTTTTTTGAAATCAGGACCAACAGCACAGCCTGCGATTATTAAGGCGATTAAAAGTACTATTGTTTTTCTTGCTTTCATCATCTTCATATTTTCTTATTGGTCATCCTGAGCGGAGTCGAAGGATGTACTTTTCTTTTTTATTAATGCCTGTAGGTCCTTAATCCGGTAGATTAATTACAAACTATACAATGCTATTTTTACTTGTCACAGATTTTCACGGATCTACACGGATTATAGTGAATGTGCTGAAGACTTACAATTATAATATTCTTCATTCTTTCCTAAAGTAGAGACGTCCCGCCGGGACGTCTGTACACATATTTAGGTTAATAAGTATATAATGTATTTTTTTAACCACGGATTCACACAGATTTTCACGGAATTTTTTTAATAATACTTTTTTAACAAATCGTGCCAAATAAAAACAATATTAATAGATATTTGTCAATCCGTGTTATTCCGTGTCTATCCGTGGTTAATTTACTTATTTCGTTTTGCTTCGATCTTGGATTATGAGTATCAGTTCGCCCCGGGTTGCAAATCCCTCTTTTGTTCATATTTAGCAATCTTACCAATAAGAACAAACAACATCGGGTAAAGGAAGACGCCCAGGACAGTTGCAAAGGTCATCCCACCTATCAACGCCATACCCATAACCTTTCTGGCTTCGGCTCCTGAACCTGACGCAATAACCAGAGGAAATACCCCCAGAATAAATGAAAATGCCGTCATTAATATGGGTCTGAACCTGGACTTTGCAGCCTTTATAGCCGCATCTATTAGAGTCATACCTTTTTTAAATTCATCATTCGCAAATTCAACAATCAGGATAGCGTTCTTGGCGGCCATACCGATAAGCATTACGAAGGAAACCTGGGCGAAAATATTGTTTTCGAATGTAGGGCTGAACAAGCGGGCCGCCCACAATGCAAACAAGGCACCAAAAATGGCAAAAGGGGTTCCAAGCAAAATACTAAATGGTAAAGACCAGCTTTCATACTGAGCGGCAAGAATAAGAAATACAAATAATAACGAAAAAGTTAATATAACACCGAGTGAACCGGATGCTTTCTTCTCCTGAAACGACATGGCATTCCAGGTATAACTCATATCCTGAGGCAGTACTTCATCTGCTACTTCTTCCAATGCTGCCATGGCTTGTGCGGATGTATAGCCCTTCGCAGGGCCACCCGTAACTTCGACGGATCTGAATAAATTAAACCTATTTGTATAATCAGGTCCGCTAATCGGTTGTATGTCGGCCAAAGTCGCTAAGGGTACCATCTTACCCTCTTTGTTTTTGATAAAGAAATTGCTGATTTGTTTCTCATTGACACGGTATTGAGGTTCTGCCTGAATGTATGTTTTGTAGAGGCGTCCAAAGCGGGTAAAATCATTTACATAAGCACCACCCATAAAGGCACCAACTGTTGTATAAAGATCATTTAATGATACGCCAAGTTTTAATGCTTTTTCTTTATTAATATTCATAAATCGCTGAGGAACATTGGCCTGAAATGTTGTGAAAGCAGCACCAATTTCGGGTCTGGCGTTGGCCGCTTGAATAAAATTAGCTGTATACTGAGCTAAATATGTCGGCGTATTTCCGCCTCTATCCTGTATCATGATGCTAAATCCTGATCCATTACCCAAACCGGGAATAGCCGGTGGACCAAAAGCGAATGCCTGGGCCCCTTTAATTTTAGTAGCGAGTTCAATATTTAATTTTTGAACGATTTCCTCTGCTGTACTACTTCTTTCAGACCAATCGGTTAACGTCACAAACATAAAGCCATTGTTCGAAGACATAGCGCCCGATAAAAGACTAAATCCTGTGGCATTCGTTACATATTTAATCTCAGGATAACTTAAGAGGATAGATTCAATTTTTTTTGCAATAGCATCAGATCTTTGAAGAGAGGCTGCATTGGGTAGTTGCATGTTTACAAAAAAATAGGACATATCTTCTTCAGGTATAAATCCACCCGGAACTAATTTCCCAAATATACCTACGGCAAGGGTCGTGATTAGTATGAAAATTACACCACGTTTGAGTTTACGAGCTAAAATATTTGTAAAACTCATATATGATTCAGTTACTTTTTCCATCCCCCGGTCAAATTTTCCAAAGAACAAACCTAAAGGACCTTTATAGGGTTTGGGCTTTTTTAATAAAATTGAACATAATGCAGGACTCAAGGTAAGGGCATTTACTGAAGACACAATCACTGAAACAACAATCGTAATCGCAAATTGTTGATAAAGTAATCCGGTAATTCCGGCCATACCTGCTACGGGTATGAATACGGCAATAAGTACCAGCGTAGTGGCAATAACCGGTGAAGTAACTTTTGCCATGGCTTCATTGGTGGCTTCTTTTGAATTCATTCCATTGGCAATGTTTACCTGAACGGCTTCTACGACCACAATAGCATCATCAACGACAATCCCTATGGCGAGTACCAGGCCTAACAGGGAGAGGACATTGATCGTGAATCCAAGGGCAGGGAAAAACATAAAAGCACCAATTAATGAAACCGGAATAGCCAGAGTCGGAATAAGTGTT